>Ga0123352_10013927_pt1 | contig 12783 bp, 6 predicted proteins | sample TergutLab28metaG_FD_89700 | JGI IMG/M metagenome (GOLD analysis project Ga0123352, IMG submission 89700) | Labiotermes labralis P1 segment gut microbial communities from Petit-Saut dam, French Guiana - Lab288 P1 | ecosystem: Host-associated > Arthropoda: Insects > Digestive system > Gut ... | reverse complement strand
CCAGCAGAACCAGCGCAGCACACCACATGCAGTAACATACGTCTTGTTCTCCTGAAGATGGGCATAATGATGCCCGAAACATGTTGAGAAATTGTTAAAAATAAACATCTAACTGTTGCATCTAGTTGGTTTTCTCTCTCACATCACAATTTGCTCACGATGCACGGTCACAGAAACCTAAAACTTCCAATAAGCTTGTTCTCAAAGTTAATAATAAAAGCATGGATTAACGCTGACCCATGTGCGTTCCGCCAATGGATGGCAGCACGTTTGTATAGTTAGGGTTTTTTTTTTTTAAATTGGCATAGACGTTCGTATATCTATCGATGCATATTTCATCCATGATGCATGTCTGCTTCTGACCCATGTTTAGCAGACCACGTCTGGCCGGTAGGTAGCCCCGTTGGCATGCTGGTGAGTTGTCAGCATTGCACCTTGCCATTGTACTTCGAAACATCCAGACTAATTCAGTTCGTACTGGACTGCTTCTGTGTGTGCACATCCGTCGGATGCGTCACACAAATCCGAGTAGTTGGCAGTCCTGCAGAACGACAACCCAACCAGGATAGACACTACCACAGAGCATATATGTGACACTACATTGCAACTGTGTCGTGATCGTTGACATGGAGTGTTACTGTAAACAGGTATGACTGGATAGTGGTGTAGGTTGAATAGGTCGTTTAGGTGAAACTCGTTAATTAAATTTCATTCGATTACTATTTTCACGTTATAGACGAATCTTGCGTCTCCGAGAGATTGTACCGTTACAATAATTGTTTATTAAAATCCGTAAAGCACCTTGTGATTCGTTTCGAAAGTCGAGGTCACAAACAATGCCGAAGGTTAAGGCGAGAATCATCAACAGTTCCTGGCTGAGGCAGAGAGAAATTGGTCAGCGGTTTCCTTTAGGGTATGCCGATAGGTTTTCCAAACGGCTGTATTCTTCAATTCTCCCATGTACGTCATGGGATCATGGTGAAAGTTTGAGGCATGCAGTGCATGGTGGCGTCTTCAATTTGGAATTTTCACCGGATGGGTAAGTTTTTTAGCGTTTGATTATTATATTCGCTATCAGGAACAATGTTTTAACTTGTGCGCAGAGTGGTAACACAAATTGTCCCTTTTTTCCTATTTTCCTTTTTTCAGATCTCTTCTGGTTGCTGCATGTGAGAAGAAGAGCATATTAATGTTTGACCCTCTCTGTCGAAGACTGATACATGCAGTTGACAATGCTCATCGAGATTGTGTCAACTGTGTTAGGTGAGTTGATAGTATTCTCACTTTGGATACTGTTGTGTCTGTCTAATGAATTCCTGTGTGTTTGTAGTTCTATTCCATTCATGTAGGAAATTAAATATAATTTATAATGCTGCAAACAGGTTAAATTACTGGGATACTGATTCTGCCATTGATGCTCAGTTGTTTTCGTGATCTGCTCCTCTAAATTTTGAATCATTTGACTAATTTTAGTGAAGCTTGATGTGTCATCAAATATTTGTTACTCTTCTGCTATCAGTTATATTAAGGTGATGGTCATACAGTCTTCTGATGTGAGTGTAACACCAGTAGAATGTGACAGAGTTTGTAAGTTTTGTGTGTTGAGAGAAGAATATGTATATGTTTAGGAATGCAGAACAGCAAGATGGTGACAATACAAAACATGCGTACTTTTCTGCTTCATAGCAATAACTGATCACCTGTTGCAGCTAACTTGTAAAATTTTTTGATGGTAGTCTGTGGACATACATATGTTCCATGCAACAAAGATCAAGTGCCTAAAATTTTCAGAGGCTCACACCTCCAGTGATGTAACAGTACAGCTGTGATTGTAATTTCACTCATTGATAATTTCCTAATATTTGAACATGTGCGGCTGTTCTGTGCCTTCTTCTTATTACAGATTTTTACACCAGACATCTATTAACCAGCAACACAAACAGGTCTACCTGATTTGAAGATAAACATGGGTAAATTATTAATTAATTTTCCAAGATTGGTTTTGTGGCACAGTGTTGATGAAGTCTGTCATGCAATTGTATACCCTTTTTTCACTTATAACTGAGTGGACCAGGCAGGAGACTAGTGTTTTGTTTGGGGCTGAATATGCTAGTTCAAGTCTGGCTATTGGCATAATTTCTTTCCTATGATATATCTTTTATATGCACAGTTAGTGATTTTAACTCCGCAGTTGTATTATTGAGCTGTATGATTCATTTTTTTTGTGTTTCATCAGTGTGGCCAGAATCCTAAGTAAAGCAGAAATTTCTTTTATTTTTATGTTACTTCTTATTTATTGGCATTCTGATATAAAGGGTCCATGTTCAAGCATGACTGTAGAAAAAGAACTTTATTTGAAAAACATACACGAGTTGCAAGTGTTTTGTTTCTTGAAGTATATCACTTATACAAGATGTGAATTAACACATTAATCCTTAAAAGGACTGTTTTAATGAGATATACAGAAACCCTGAGCTTTGGTCATGGATCACATTTGTCTCAGCATAGACTCAGGGATCAAACATAAGGTTGAGATTTAGCAACTTCATCAGCAAATGTCTGATACAAAGGTCCAGAAAGCGTCACTGTTTCTTGAAGGGAGGACGGACCAGTTTTCCCATATGGTTTTTTTCACCTGACTGCATATTCTGAGTGGGGTTCATTTCAGGGATGTGTTGTAGGCAATCAATGGTTTTTGTAATCATTGGCCTTAATAAGGCTGAAAACACTGCACACTAGATGCATGCTGTGTTTGTGCTATATGCGTGTGTATGTACTGTGCAGTGTAGACTAGACACTGCTGTGCTTCTGTACTCATCTGTGCTGCTCTTCACAAAAATCACGTTACAAAGCAGTTTTTGACCACACCCACAACAGGCCTGAAGTGATAGCCATTTTGAACTACATGAGAACTGTAAATGGAGTAGCAGTCTTGTTGGAACTGTATTATTCAATCAGGATAAAGCACGCTTACAGAGGGCACCATTACATTCTTTGAAACATGCTTATATTGAAGGCTGGCTAGATGCCCATCTATATGATGGAGTAAGTATTCCAGCCACTTCATAAGAGATCTATCCCCAACAATCAACACACCAACATCTACTGCCTCCAGAGGACAGCACATACTGAGACTTTTGGCACTGCCTGTATGGTCTTTGAAGTAGAACCAGCCTATCATTTGTTGAGCTAAATGTAGGTGATCTGTATTGCCTTCAGAAAATACTGTGCACTATGTTTTATGGTAATGTGCTGGCTGGTCCTTCAAAACATGTCTTGCTCAGAGACCTGCTTCTTGCAGTCTCCAAATAACCATACATTTCTGCCCAGGAATGTCAGCAGCAGCCTTTGCTTTGTTGCACTGATAAAAGGGTTCCTATGAACTTCAGCTACTAATGCAGCATCTAGAACTGGGCTGGATACTTGCCATACCCTAATACTTTGGCACCTTCCAACTTGCCTATCGGTCTGGTATTTTGTAGCCATGCTCTTGCTGTGGAGTTTTGGACATGATACCATCCACCTGTTGCATTTCAGTGTGATCTCTTTTCTCAGCAAGAATGATGATGTGCTCGCAAATAGATCTGTTATGGTTTGCCATAGTTATGAGAATGAAACAGGAAAGGCTTGATCTTCATTCTGGGATGAATGTGATTCTTGGTTGCTGCTTATGGAGTCTGGTCATCATGCTACAGATAGCACGTCTTGGAAATTACGCTTGTAAGAGTTACTATACTAATTCAGAGTTTCTGTAAGTGAGTAATGTACTTAAAGAAGCAAAATGCATATGTATCATGTATGTTTTGCAAATGAAATTGTCTGTCTGCAGTTGCATATGAACACATGAACTTCAGATTAGGGTGTCAGTAAACAACCAGTAATGGGGAGGAGGGCCTCTGTCTCTGCCAATACAACACATATCTTCTTATGTATGTAGTTAAGTAACACATCTGCACACTTTAAACCAGTATTTATGCTTGTAAAACATGGTAAGGGGAGGGAGGGGAAAAAAGAAAAGGGGCAGGAGAATCTTATGCTGGTGCAAAGACATAAACTAGCACATTTTATCTCTGCAGATTACTAGTCTTGTGCCTTGTGCTCCGAGCTACGGTTGTGTATGGATATTCACTTGAAGTTTAGAATTCATCAACACTTTGCCCCAGTATCTAGTCACGTGTCTTGGAAAATTGGTGAACATTCATCCATTTTTATCTTCAGACATATTGGTGTCTTCGGTTAGATGTATGGTGTGAATAATTGTAATGAATAGAATGAAGAACAGAAACATGCATAGACAAATGTGAGAGATTATTGTTGTATTGTTAGTGAGTTATCATTTTGAATGGTTTCTTTAGATTGGTGAAAAAAGTGATACACTATTTTTTATTGTAGCACAGGTCGTTGCAGATTTAGGAAAAGTTTAGTAAGTTTTAGTTCCTTCGTTGTGTTTGGTGAATAAAAATAGTATCCTTTGTGACTGGGTATTCAGTAAACCTTTTAAATTAATGAAAAATAAAGCTCCTTGAATGTGCATACTAATAAAATGTGCTGTGCTTGCTTTTGAGTTACATGACAGGATTGTTAACAAACGTATGGACCAATGAAGTTTCATTTGCATGTCAGTTATTTATTGTCTTCAATATGGTTGAAGTTTGTTGGAAATGTGACATATTTAGATGTTTAGTTGTAGCATCATTTTATTCTTATTGCTTATTAAATATGCCAACTTGGGGGTGGGATGTTGTTTGTGATAATTAAATTAAGGAGGTGTTTATAGTACATCCATGACTGATTACTGCTCTATTGCTTCTGTTTTGCTGAATATTTACTTCTTAGTTACTGTGCTGTTTAGTTTACTAGCACTTTATAATCTGTATATGTTTAAGCACACGAATTTACTTCTACATCCTCCTGGAAATCCCTTTTCTGTGTATATTCCTTAGTTAATAATGATTTCCTGTTCTCTGATAGAGGGAAGATGTCTGATTGGATAATGAGTGGGTGACTGCAGTGCTTTTATAGTATATATGATATATAATATATAATAAATAAAGAGAGTACTTGATATGGTCTGCATTTCCTTCATTGTCTTTATTACAACTAACTAACCAGGTAGTTAGTGAACATGCTAACTTGCTCATTCGTGTGCTTGCTCACTCACTCACTCACTCTCTTTATGGAAGAGTCCTCTTGAAAAGCTACTAGTTTATCAGCTGGTTAAGAAATTCACTGCTTTTCATAGAACCTGAGGGTTGGTACTGCATTTGCAAGAGCCTGTTATTTGTCCCAATCCAGTGCAAGATAAATCCAGTCCATGATACCCTACGCTGTTTCTTTAATGTTCCTTTTAATATTCGTCTGTCTCTTCCTAAGTCTTCCAGGTGTCTGTTTCCATCATTTTTTCGTATCAAAACCCTGTATGCATTTCTATTCTCCCCAGTATGTGCCACATGCCCTAATCATCTAATTGTCCATGACTTGATCATCCACTTAATTTTTTTGGATGGGTATGAATCATAAAGCTCTTCATTATGCACTTTTCTCCAGTCTTCTGTTACTTTTTGTCTTGTAGATCAGAAAATCTTTCACAGCTTCCACTTGTGCAACACCCTGTTTCCCTAATGTGAGAGATCAAATTTCGTGCCTTTATTAAACAACAGGCAGTATTATAATTTTGTTTATTGTGATGGTTATATTCTTTAACAACAAACAGAACACAAAAGATTCTGGACCAAACAGCAATAGGCATTCCCTAAATGCAGTCTGCTTTTAATTGCTTTATGCATGTAGGTTTGACTTGTTAGTTTCATTTATGAATGCTTGAACTTTCACATTTTAAGGGGTTTATTGGCTGTAGGTAGGCTGGTGGACATATACTTAGTTTTTTCAGTGCAGTAAGAGCTGGTGTGTGGCACTGGACAATTCAGGAACATCTGTTAAGGGGAAATTTATATAGGCTCATTACATTGCACTGTTCCATCTACAGTCAGCACACAACTTCAGGTGTTATGGTTCTGAGTGGATGTAGTCAAGGTAGTTGTACTGTATCAGAGCCTGGCAAATGTTACTTAGCCCAGGAAGTAATACAGTTACATATTTTGCATTCCAGTTTTTTGCAGAAACAGAAGTAATGTACCAAACATGAAGACATCTTTCAGGTATTCAGGAAAGCTTATAACTTCATACAAAATCTCCAGGTGTGTCAAAGGAATAGGACTAAGAAAGCTTAGAGGAGGGTGTTGGGGAGTATAATGGACTCAGGAAGTCCGGTGGCATCTGTGGTAGAAACACTACTATTGGATGGTGACATAAGAAGTGTAGAAGAGAAACAAAGAACTAATTTTAAGTTTTTTAAGATAACCAGTAAAATTTTAAGTTTTTAATTTAGTATATGGAGTTTTTATATACTTCTGAATCCTACACATGTTTATTACAGTTTTTACCTATGATCATCATGAAAAAGGTGTCCGTTTGAAATAGTATACTATGTTGCTATATGTCATTATTTATGAATTATAAAATGTTTTTTATTCATCGTCTTTATACTTCTAACTGTGCATCAGTACATTACAGTTCTACATAATGATGCAGAACATGTGAAGTGGTCAGGAAATATAGATTGTGTGTAATTCACTTTAGTATTGTGAATGTGGTCACTATAATGGATGCATTGGCCTTTAGTATGTAAGGTATGGCTTGAAGAGTTTTGATAGAGCACATGCGGTCTGCAAATCCCAGGCACCAGGTCAGCTGGTTGGTTAAAGCTTATTTGGTGGGTCCTCTGTCTGGAAATGGCTTTATACAAAAATTCTGGCACAGAGAATATTGAGATGGCTGTAGGTTTTTGGAAGATTTGTGTACAAGTGATGTGAATGATCATGGTTGTATAATAAGCCCTAGTAAGCAGTTGGTTGTATTACTACTAATATTTGCAGTACATGGTAAAAATGCAATGTCAGACTTATGTGTGTTATCTTTATGGTATGCATGTTCTTTCCCAGCAAATTAACATCATTGGCATTGACCAGCCACTTATATGTTCTTCTCATCCATTCTGGCACATCCTAGAGCAGTGTTGTAAAGCAGTTGTGATAAAACATCTTTATATTTCAGACTATTATGAATAGAAAATGTATCAGACTAGTGTTTGTTTATCTACACTTTACTATAGGTTTCACTGAATCTCATTTTAACAAAATATTTGTAAGGGAATAAGGGATTTATTGAATCCTGCATTATTTTTTGCATTTTTTACAATAGTAATGTAATTGAGTTTCTTGAGACTTAGTAAATTAGATCCATATGTTTGAAGTTCTCATTAAGCAGTTTACAGGAATTTGAAGTGGTTTTCTTTGGTGACAGTTTGAAAGAGAATTATGTCTTTGTACATACCAGATGTTCACTGAATTCTTATACTGGTATGTCACTGATGCCATATGTGTGCGGTATTTTAGAATTTACAGTATCTGACTTGTTTAATTTCATGTTACCATTTACTTCAAAGCAGTTAAGTAAACTGAGTAAAGTTTGCCTGTAATAGACCATGAAGGTCCAAGGGGGAGTAGGTGTAGCTGTACTCATTCTTTAACCTTTGCACTGGTTGGGGGTGGGTGGTTAAAGGCATGCCTCACCATTTAGGGTGAGGCATGTAGAATGCATGGTGGAAATGAGAAAGACTTGGACAATCTGTAGGTACAACAAGGACACTAGGCATAGACAGGAGAAGAGGGTAGTTTAGTTGTAACAGTGGGATTTGAGAAGTAGGTTGTGTAAATATAGTATTCACAAGCAGGTAACAGCAGAGTGTACAATGGTGGGCTTTGGTGGCCACGAGGATGTACCTTCAGGTTGTGTCCTAACAAGAAATTTCTTGATCAGCAGAAGAAATGTTCAACTGAAGCAAGTACTGAAACACTGTGAAATGCATTGTATGTTTTAGATTTTTGGATTCTCGTGTTTTTGCGACATGCAGTGATGACAGTACTGTAGCACTGTGGGATGCTCGGAATTTGAAGTCTCAAATACGCACTCTTCATGGTCATTCCAACTGGGTTAAGAACATAGAATTTTCCCCAAGAGATGGATTGCTGGTAACATCTGGTTTTGATGGCAGTATCTACACATGGGATATTAACAGGTAACAACAATCCTGGAAAGTCTGTTGTGGGCCTGTGTCTCATGTATTTTTCTGTAGACCAACAAATATCATTATTTATAACAGTAAGATTTTCTAGTCATTCAGCTCCACATGAAAATTTGTGTTAACTTCTACACATCTATAAAGCAGTCCCATTACAGGCCTGGAGTGGCCCAGAGGGTTCCAGGAAGTTAAGGTTCCCAGATTTCATGACAGCGGCACAGGATGGTGGTAGGTTGTCAGCCGTATGCACCGGCCGCTTTTACCCCCAGGAAAATACTCCTGGTACTCATTTCTGTTAGAGGCTGAGTCGACCCCAGGGCCATAGTGCGATTGGAAGGATTTTATGTCAATGAAAAATCCACTGACACTAGCTGGGATCGAACCAGCAACCTTCCGATTTGTAGCACAGCACCTTAACCACTGTGCTACTGTGGTCCCCTCTCTATACATCTATATAATAGCTAAATAAAACATGGATTCATTGAAATCTTAGGCAGACAGCCATGTTTGTTGGAATATTTTTACACTTTGATGCGGCTGTCTGCCTGAGAGAATTTTATTGAAATTTGTCACCGTGAAAGCTTCAAGACGTATTAAAAACACACATTTTGTAACTTCCTGTATCATGTAATCTATGCATCCTCATTTTTGGTGTAATATATGAAATAAAGATAAACATATGTATGTTTCACACATTCCCTCTGTAGGTATGAAATTTATCTCTGTGCATGCCTTGGAGGCATACAGGATAGTGGAGGTATAGCTCCACCCAGCCTTAACCTGTCAGTATATGGTGAGTGGTTGGCTTCATGCCCCATCTGCTTTGCTGCTGGGGTATGAGCTCCTGGTGCCTATTGAATAGGATGCTCAGTGGGGCCCATTTATGTCTAGGTCTTCCAAGTAATTCTTTCCTTCATTTGTGCTGACCAGAACCCTGTATACATCTCTCCTCTCCCCCTACATGCCACACGCACAGTCTATTTCATTTGTCTTGATTGATCATTGGATAGTATTTGTTCAGAAGTACAAATCATGAAGCTCCTCTGTGTGCAGTTTCCTCCAGTCATCTGTTAGCTTGTCCCTTTTAGGCCCAGATGTGTTTCTTAGCACCCTAGTCTCAAATATGATCAGACAGTGTGCTTCCCTGAATGTGGGAGACACAGTTATACACCCATTCAAAACAGTAAGCAAAATCATAGTTCTGTTTTTTTTTATTCTTTGTATTTTTTGTAGAGCAAACAGAAGACAAAAGATACTGGATTGAATGACAGCAAGCATTCCTTGAGATGAGCCTGCTCTTAATTTTACTTTATGAATGCATTTTTATTTGTTAGGATTGTTCCCAATTATTTGAACTTCACAACTCTTTCAAATGATTTGTTACCTGTGTTTATATTATATTTGCTGTGTTCTGTTCATGAGATGTGAGCATATACTTAGTCATCTCTCGATTTTACTACTAGTATCTAATAAAGCATCTGTTTTTTTTTTGGTATATTGTATATGTTTTCGCTCAGTAAATTAACATCACTAGCATAGACCAGAAGCAGATATGTCCCATTAATTTTCAAAGTCTCTTGGTGTGCTTAACATTCCTATTGGCACATTCTAAAGAAAAAGTTGAAGAGTGGTGGGGACAAAGCATCTTCTTGTTTCAGACCTTTCATAATAGGAAATGTCTCAAACATTTACCTGGCTGGAATTTACTGTAGGTATCAAACACATTTTTACCAAACTAACTAGTTTTGTAGGGACACCAGACTCTGTGAGGATACTATACAATACCTCCCTCGTAACTGAATCATAGGCTTTCTTGAAGTTTATAGATAGCTTATGCACCATCCACAGTATTCCCATTTTTTCCCTTGTACTTGATATTTTGGAATTACTTGGCTTAATCCTATTGTAGCATTTAGTGTATCCAGCTCATTAATACTACTGCTGGTATATGTACCGAATTCAAGACAGACTTTTTTTTTCTCCCTTGAATTAGACATTTAAATATGGTTGGCATAATCCTAAATTCCTGTATAATAAAGCACCAAGCTGAAATGAACCATGTGGAGCCCAACCAAGGCGTGCATTGTTGCATTCTCACACGTATAGTCATAAGAAAACAGCATCTGTGTTGCCAGTGTGACTATGAGTGAACCATCACTACAAGGCAAGGCATTCCACCATAAGTGACTTTGAAGGGGGTTTAAAGGTTTAAAAAGTATTGTTGGCTGTATCCAGTGCAGTGGTTGTGTCTGGTGATGATATGTTCTGCAGTGAGATTTAAGAGTTTGGGAGTGATAGCAGTGAATATGAGGAAGATTAAACACTGTGAATGTGGACACCCAACACACTATGAAGGTGGAGAGAGTGGTGCTGATTGGTTGAGGCAGTTGGAGTCTTGGGTGTTTTTGTGTCTTAACTACATGAAATTAATAGTAAAATATTTTTCTGAGCAGAAGTCTTATGAGTGGGGTTATCTTGGATTCAGATAAGTACATTTGTCCTTAGCAGATGTGTTTTTATGAGGGATCATTGTTTATTGATTTATCAAACATTCGGGTAAATACAGTAATTTTCTCTCTAGGTTTCTTTAATTCCTGCTCCAGATGCCTTGTTCTCCCATCTTGTTGCCTTGTAAGTGTCTGGTACTTGTGGCATACAATCCCATTGCATGATATATCCAACCAAGATGAGACTGTAGTTTGTACTTTCATTGGGATACTACGTAGTTAATATACTGCCTGCAGACAGACTGTTCTGATGTTAGTTTTGTTTGGTGTCTCGAATCAGATTTCCATAATAGTACTTTGAAAGAGGAAAAGACTGTCATTTGTGATCGTGTTACAGTAGCTCATTTGGCCTTACATGACCTCATAAATTGATACAGAGTTATAAATTCGAGTTCTGCCATTTCTTCCCTTTGCCTTATTACCATTGCTTGAGCGGCTTACCTGAGTTGCAATTGCAGAATATGAAATAATTCACTAAGTCATCAATTTTAAAAGCCTACACTGCAAGCATTTAGAATGGATTTCATGTGCCAAATCTGATACAGGTTAAACCAAAGATGTGAGAAACATGTGATACTTTCCTACAGTTTTGAATACATATTTCTTCCACACTTTATAAATGGAGTATAGTTCCCCTACTTGCTGAAGTACATCTTGTCTTTTGTGTACTGCAGACTTTTGTCATGAAAATTTTACAGGGTCAGTGTGCTTTTTGTAATTTATCATCATCATAAACATCAAGGATTGGACCCTTTGATCCGTTCCATCTCCAAAGTTACAGCTGTTCACGCCAATGCTTCTTTCTTCCAATTGTTCTCCTTCCTTGTGGTCTGTAGTGGTATGATTTCAAAGGGATTCGGTTTTGTGGCATTCTTTGCAAGTGTGAAAGCCAGTTCCATCTGTATTCATCTATCTTGTCTAGTATGCCTGTAATCCGTAGTTTGCGGCATATGGAGTCATTTGTTTTGTGGTCATAAAGGGTGTAGCCTACCAGAAGTCTCAGTAACTTCATTTCTGCCCCTTCAATTCTTCATCTTTGTAAGGCTGTTAAGAGTCCAATTTTCTGACCCATATAAAAATGCAGGTAAAACTAATGTGTTGTATATTTTCAAAATAGTTTCCATTCTCACTTTCTAAAAATAGTTATGTTAATAGTACCTATTAATTGTAAAAATTTTGCTAATTTAAATTCTACATCATTGGAAAATTTTGTAATTTAATTGTAACAAAATACATGTATGCACTTGAAGGCTTTAATATTCAGTGTGTGTATGGTATAAATCTGAAGATTGTTATTGATTTTTGTCGAAGGTGATTTATGTCTAAATATTTTATCCAAGCATTAGTGGGGGATGGGGAGGAGAGAGAGAGAAGAATTGTATCGTATTCTTTATGTTCATCCTGCAAGCCTTTCTTCATTTGTGATATGAGGAACAAAGTATTTTATTTTGCAGCTATACAGAAAGTGGCTTTGTGTACAGCCGTGTTTTCCAAACAAATGGATTGATGAGAACGAGACTTAACCCAGATGCCTCCAAGATGATTATCTGTACTACAGGTGGATATTTAATTATCATCCACAACCTTGATCTCATGACCATGGCACAAGATCTTGCTGGTTTCAAGGTAATCTGCATCAGATCATTATTTGCTGTCTTGTAATTTTTGAACTGCATTATTATGTATTATGGTGATTGATTTGTATAGTTCCAAGCCTAATTAGAGGTAAATGATGGGCAGTTTTGTGGACTAGGCTAATTTGAGGCTCCAGAAATATAAAGTCCCCATGTCACAGGCATGTTAAATTTTATTGTCCTAAAGGGGTAACTTTGCCCCATCATGTTATGATGTATTTAAAATTCTTTGCATTTATGAAAACAACTCATAATTACCATATTTATCTAAAATGCTTCTGTGGATTCAAAAGATTATCTGGGCATTACTTCTATTTTTAATTCCACACCTGGGGAATATGCCGTGCTACAAATCAGAAGGTCGCTGGTTCGATCCCAGCTGGTGTCATTGGATTTTTAATTGACATAAAATCCTTCTGATCGCACTATGGCCCTGGGGTCGACTCAGCCTCTAACAGAAATGAGTACCAGGAGCATTTCCTGGGGGTAAAGGCGGCCGGTG
>Ga0123352_10013926_pt1 | contig 12783 bp, 8 predicted proteins | sample TergutLab28metaG_FD_89700 | JGI IMG/M metagenome (GOLD analysis project Ga0123352, IMG submission 89700) | Labiotermes labralis P1 segment gut microbial communities from Petit-Saut dam, French Guiana - Lab288 P1 | ecosystem: Host-associated > Arthropoda: Insects > Digestive system > Gut ... | reverse complement strand
CTCCTCCTCCTCCTCCAGTCAGAGAGTTGTCATGATTTTGAATGGCCATAAGCATGCTGATGAAGTGACTGCTTGACCATTACATTTGTGAGTTGCCCTCTATTTTATTACTTTGTTGTGCATAGATGGGCTTTGGCATGACTAAGGAAGTACTGTTATTTTGTGTCTAGCTGGCAACACTTGTGAATCAGCTGGATGGACGTGGAGAGTTGGCACTAGATATAGCACTGTGTGCCAAGCAGTCCAGCATAGCTCGGACTTTAGTGGATCATCATGCAGATCTCAATGCTAGAGATACACGTGGTTTCACGTTGCTTCATCGAGCTGTTGAAAGAGGTGTGTACTCAACAACATTCATAATGTGTGGGCTATTTCTGTAAGAAAAACAACTGCTGGAGCTGTGTGCATACATGCTGACTTACTTCCATGAACTGAATGAATATGTATTCCCATTTTTATAGTATTACAACTTTCTCACCTGGTTAAAAAACATTTGCTGTCAGTTTTGTAACCATAATGTCATGTTATGCTAACTTTTCGATATCTTGGAATAATGTAAATCCTCTGTCTTAGGACACCATGCTCAAGAAGTATCTAAACATTTTTCTTTTCAGTATGAGTACCATAGAGCGGCGTTTTGCAAGCATTAAATTTCGCATTTGGTTAATTGTATGTGAAATATTTCTGGAGGGCACCGCCCTAGCTTAGACACATGGGCATGTGTTGAGACAGAGAAGGCTCAGACTAAGTTCACGAGTTTGAGGATCATTGTGGCAGATACTGTATTGGCTTTTATTTCTGTAAAGATGTACCTATTTAATAAAATTTTATAACTCAAATGTAGAATTACAGAAAGGCCTATAATGGAGTTTGTGTTTAAAAATGATGTTGCATATAGGAAATATCAGAATATCAGAGGTGAAATGTACTGTGTTTAATCAGTATTACAGCCTTCAAAAGCATAAAAAAAAAAATACATAATACAGGGGGCTGCAACCACAAACACCAAGTTTGTTGCAGATTGCAGCAAGAGAAGTATTCAGGGATATTTGAATGAAGAGTTCTCATTTCTTCTGTAAGTTACTGGACATTAGGATATGACTGTTTTGTAGTGTAGTTTTGCTGTTAAATTTTCACTTACTAATAATCACAGACTTTATTTTTTCAGCATTCAAGATTGGAAAAAATAGTAATGAAATATAAAATCAGAGCAGAAGAAGCTTAGGAAAACCTCCAAAAAAGGGGGAAGTACAGTGTAGTCTTGATTCTAAGAGTCTTGATTGTTCAAGGTTTCAATTCATTTCAGCCAATATGCCATAGTCAGGGTCATTTTTATGTTGTGGTACAAGATTCATTTGAAGTGCATAGCTACGCTACATACAAGAACAAAAAGAGGCAACCCTGACTGATGTTCTGCTCCCCAAACAAGGCGTGGCTTTGCAACAAAGTCGCGAAAACAATTTTAATGTTAGATTAACCTTAAAGACTTTTTAGCATTGTAAATATAATATTTATTTACTGCAGTTGGGTTGTTACCCAGTGGCAGTGATTATTTTACATGTATACAAAATATGAAATTGGGTACTACAAAATTTAAGTCAGGGGGGCTACATGAGAGGCATGTAGTGGCAACTTGGAATCTTGGGAACAATCTAAGCATTTGCTTTTAGGCACAGGGAGCCAAGAAAAACCCTTGTCGAGGTGGCCAGTCGCAGGACCTTCCAAATACTGACTTCTAGCCAGCAGTCCGGCATCTAAAGTAAAAAACAGCAATGCACATATAGTACAACAAATACACATAAGATGACAACAATACACACAAGACAACTACAACAATACACACGGCCAACCAATGACAATTACATGCAAGGCAACTTCAAACTAGCAACAATACCCACAAGACAAATTAGAATACAACATGTACAAAAGGTAAAAACACCCAGTCGAAAGGTAAAAAGAGTTTGAGTTGTTTGCAGTGTAATTTAATAACATTTATTCTTGTTCTGTTGTACTATTGTATACTTTGATACTCTGTTACTCTCTGATATACATAGTATGTATTAATACACTATGTATGTCATACTGTATACATAACCACATGTTCTAAATTTTCTTAATCCGTGCAGTCAGAGCTTTTCAGTAATTTAAGGCAACTTTGGTCCCCTTCACATCAAACTGTCGAGATACCTTGGCACACAGTTCTGCAATACCTTTAGCAGGCCAATTAGGCATAACAGGGGATGATTGCTGATCACGGTGGAAGTGGTGTCTATGACATCTCATTTTTTGTTTTTAACTTAGCATTAGCTCGCTCACAGACTGTTTAAAAGAAGCTGCTCCTTGCTACATTTATGTCAATGTTTATCTTAGTTCTTACAAGTTGCTGACTTAACATGAACTGTCAGAAAATGGCACAGTAGGAAAGGTTTTTCTTATATAACACCACACAGCAAAGTATTCAGAAGAAAAAATGTTGTGAGGTTTGAGGTTATTATGGCAGTGTCTGAAGATTACTGTCTTCTGGGATGTGTTTTGATATAGTCTCATAGAATGTGAGGTTTGAGGTTTTCACAGTTGTATTGCTGAGAATTCAAGTATTTTGGCGTGTGACACTGTATCACTTTTTGAGTTCTGATGTTTCAAAGGATTATTGCAGCTTCATCTTCAAGTGTTAAGCACTATACAAGAACTGGACTACTTAACCCTTGAAGATAAAAGTGCCGTGATCCTTTGAAATGTCAGGAGCCTCTTGTCCCATGACACAGCATTACATTCCAAAGTCATGAATCCTCAGTCTGGTACAAATTACCATGTAAGGTTTGAGGTTCTTACAGCAGTGCTGCTGAAAAATGAAGTCTAAAGGGATATGACGCATTGTCATTGGTGAGAGCTGTTCCCAACCACTCTCCCAACAACATAGCTTCACATCCCAGAAGACTTGAGTGTTCAGAAATATACCGTATTACATGGCATCACGTCCAACATGCTGGTGGGTATCAAATAAATCTTACACTGATGTTTATTGGACTGTGCATCTTTGTGATAACTGAAGAATAAAAACCAACTAGATGCCACTATATTTTATTGTACTTCTTATAGGCTCAACATGTTTCAGGCATTACTATGCCCAAAGCATGTTAAGCCTATAAGAAACACAATAAAATAATAAGTGGTATCTAGTTGGTTTTTTATTCCTCAGAACTGTGTCATATTTGACATGGCACAGTGATATTGAAACATAAGGTGGTAGTAACACACCATACGGAATTATTGCAGGTGACCAGTTTTCTGCAAGTTTTCTAATAGATCAAGGTGCATCTGTGGCCACTGTAACACCAGAGCTCGGAGACACTGTCTTGCACATGATAGCGAGCTGTTCACCCTTGACCACAGAGACTAACATCATTGTTGCCATGACAGATGTTGCAAAGCTGATACTGGACAAGGGACTTGATCCTAACCTTCAGAACACACAAGGCTTGTATGCATAGTCATGTTTCATTTATTGTGTATGTTTACAACAGACTAACTAGGTGTATTTTAACTGGGTGGGTTTTCTGCTACATGTTTGAATTTTAAAGGCCATCACAGGAAACATTTCACAATGTGATCAGGAATGGAACCAACCAAGACTTTTACAATAAACATTTGAAAGTAATGCTTTATTCCTGTCAAGATCTCCAAGAAAAATTATTTTTGGTCTTTTCAACCCTTGAAGTTGAGACTACTGTTTTGTCTCTAAAATGTCAAGAACCAAATATCCAGTGATACAGTGTCACATCCCAGGAGAATGGATCTCACAAGGATATCTCATGCTTTTACAACCTGATTCTTTAACATTTTTGTATCCTTTATTGGCAGCACTCCTCTCCACCTGGCAGTGATGGCACGCAATGAGACTGTTTTCTCTCTCCTTCTGAATCGCACCTCACAACCAGTAGATTTAAATATTCGCACACTGGAGGGTCACACTGCCCTCTGGTTTGCTTTGCTCACATCTCTGGAATATGAGGAAGGAAGCTTTGCTACACAGCTGTTGAAGAAAGGAGCGTCCCCCAGTCCTGTGAGTGTTGACTGCTTTTGCTGATATTTGTTTTTAAACATTCTTGACTTCAAACTTTTGCTGTGTTCTGAATGTCATGTGCTTTCTTCTGGGTAATTCCCCAGTGTCTGAATCTTATATGCCAACGTTTTGGAACACTCTGTCTGTTCCATCTTCATAGGCGAATACCTATGCACTTATGAAGATGGTAGAGACAGAGTGTTGCAAAATGTCGGCATATAAAATTCAGATGCCAGGGAATTACCCAGAAGAAAGCATACAGCGTGTTTAAACGTGTTAATTTGACACTAGTATGAAGTGATTTGTGAGACCAACTTGATGCAACAATTGTGATTTATTAATCAACCATTAGCTCAACATGTTTCAGTCACCATGCCCATCTTCAGGAGCGCAAGGCCGTATATTACTGCGTATGGTTTTCAGCACTTAATGTGCTGGCTGGAGACTTGGGAAGCTGGGAGGCAGGTTGTGTGCACTGTGTAGAGGCTGTTAGTCAACTCCACACAGTGCACACAACCTGCCTGCCAGCTTCCCAAGACTCCAGCCAGCACATTACATGCTGAAAACCATATGCAGTAATATACAGCCTTGCACTCCTGAAGATGGGCATAATGGTGCCAGAAACATGTTGAGCTAATGGTTGATTAATAAATCACAATTGTTACATCAAGTTGGTCTCGCAAATCATTTCATATTAAGGATGCACGGTCATACGAACATCAAAATTGACATTATTTTGTTGGAATTGCATGGAGATATGAGTTGTTCATGATGTGCAGACTAGGTTCAACATAATTCTTAATGTCAATGTTAAAATGTGTTGAAGGGTGATAATATTTTTGTGCCCATAATTGTTACAACTGTAATACTGGGATATGCTGAAGTTTGAAACCTTCAGACATCCCTGTATAAAATGTAGGTTCTGGTATAGAACTCTCAAGATACCCTGTTTGCAGCAAAGAACTCACCTGTATGACAGCTGTAGCTTTAATTCTGCTCATTGAGCTTATGTCAGCAATTGTTAGAGAAATATTTGTTTTATTAAACATACCTTTATCGTTGCCATTTCATTACAATGTCTCAATAGTGCAGAGGTAAATAGAAATGGAAAAAAACTAGTAATTGGATTTTTGTTGTAATAGAGCATTTTGAATGTAAGCTGGTGTTTTAAAGCACAGAGCAGCTACAGTGTATAGTTATCAAGGCAGTACTGCAGTGGGTACATTTCTGAAGAACACTGCAGTTCGTAACACCAAAGCTGAAGCACTACTACGAGTAGTGCTTCAGCCTGCATCTGGATACCACACCACCCCAGCCAAACCACACCGTAACACCAACACGCATCAAACCAGAGCAATACAACCCATGAAATAACTCGACAAATAAGTCACAAGCTCCTGAGGATGGATGTATTAACATCCGCATCATGTTGAGCATTAAATAATGAAATAAAAAAGCGAGTGACATCAAGCTGGTCTCTATTCAACTATCAAGAAGATGCATGGTCCAATAAACATAAGATCTAAAACCTATTGTCACAGCTGTAAAAATTGGATAAATTTGTGGAACTGCATGTATAGACACTCCTCGATGTATGCAGTAGTCACATTTGAGAAGGTGTAGCACAAGTCGGATTTTGCACAAGTCAGAATTGAGTATGTACATGGTCAATTGTACTTGTAAATGCAGAGCAGTCCAGTTGAAATATAGGCTCCAACATACTGAAATCTGACAGGCCAAAACGTGATTGTTCTGCCACCTGTGTTTTCACCTAGCAGTACTCTTTTGCCACATTCGTCTCATTACACCTTCATTCCCACAAGTAAAAATGTGGCAAGTGGTTATATTTTTTTAATTGTATTCGTTGAGGAGTGTGTGTATTTGAAATCTGTGGTTGTTAAGGAACTTCTGTACATTTTTAATGAAACCAAATGAAGTATTAAGTTATTCATAAAAATCAAAGGTAATGTAGGGCAGAAAGTCACTTGTCACCCTGAAAACAATCAAAGTTAGGTAAGCTATGTCTGATGTTATCTGTATGGCTAGTGGTTTCTGGTTCTCAACAATACACCAGCAGTGATAACTATAAGAACGTTGTTGTATTTAAATGTGTGCTTACACAGCTGAGAGTTCTTATTGATGATGCTGATATTTTTTTCCCAGGTGTATGCTTCTTCATCAGACTCTCTTCTCCATCTTGTCTGCAGAGAAGGTTTGGAAGAAGCTGGCCTACTATTATGTTTGCATGGAGCAAACCCTAATCATGTCAATAAGAAGGTCTCTAACCCATTCTGCTTTAATCAAGTATCAGTATGACTGTAAAAATGCTGACTTTTATTCATACCTTCCCCCAACCGCTGTTTCAGGATGTCAGAGCTCTTATTCTGGTGTGATTAAGAAATGAGATGTAGGGGAAAATCCTCTCCAAATGTTTGACTGTGTAAACATATATAACACATGCTGTCAGATGTGGTGGTATTTTGTAAGAGTACACATTGTTACTTTGGCATCACAAGCACCTGTACAAGGTCAAAAATTTTAATTTGGCGCTAGTATGGTTAACAGTAAAATACATCTTACAGTGGTAAGAATGTATGCAAGTGCCAATGCAAAGAAGCAATGAAGACACTTTTGCATATACAGAGACTTGTATGAAAACCCTGTATTGCACTCCTTGAGGATGGAGTTCAGTTTTGTGGTCTTCTTACACAATGCTTCTAAAGTATGGAACTTTAAATTTGAGGAACAAGTGGGTGTCTGCTATCTGAAGAATTTAAATTGGTTCTTCTGCTTTCCAAGCACTGCGGTACATTGTGGACCTTGGCTTCCAATCCATTCTTCTATCATTCCCAACAATATCTGATCTTTGCACACCTCCCCCCCACCCCCACATTCTCCCCCCCCCCCCTTCATCATTTCATGTCCGATCACATTCATTTTTCCCAGGTCCAAGCATTCGTGCATTCTTTCAATTTGTGTAACTGTTATCTTTTTCCTAGATCTTTCCCCAATTTTTAATCCTAAGCATCCTTCCATTTGTGAATTCAGTTGTATTGTTTTCTCAGCAAGCTTTTGTTTTATGGGACTAGGTTGTCAATTCAAAGGCCAACCCCAAACTTGGAGGACCAGACTGTCTGTCTTCTCCTCCACCTCCTTCTTCTTCTTCTCCTTCTCCTCCTCCTCCTCCTTCTACTCCTCCTCCTCTCCTTCTTCTCCTTCTCCTCCTCCTCCTTCTCCTCCTCCTCCTCCTCCTGCTTCTTCTTCTTCTTCTTCATCTTCTTCGTACCACAGCCTTCAAGGCTAATTGTATTACCCTATCCCCCCCTCTTTTTAAATGTTCCATCGAAAGGTGGAACTATGTGGGCAAGAAAGTTCTGGTAATTTTGCCTAAATGACGACTTCCACGCCATTTAAGGATCATTTACATGCCGCAAATCTACGACATGGGACCGACGGCTTTACTTCCCCTCCAAAGGAAGGCATGCTGGGGATTTTTTCGCCCTGAAAAATCCTGACAGCTTCAGCCGGGTTTGAACCCGCAAACTCGGGTACTTAAAGGCAGCATGCTACCCCTAGACCACTGAAGCCGCCGAGTGTCCGGCTTTGTCTGGAACCTCACTCTTCACTTGTCCAGCCTAGGAGACCCTGCCAGTAGCTAAATTACCACTGCCATACCTCATCAGAACATTGGCTTGCAGGAGCCCCACCACCATGACAAGGCAGAGACACCATCAGGGGGATTTGAATTAGTCAAGTACTATTATTTGCTGTTTGTGCATCATTGGCACAACATAAGTCATCATCCTGCCATATAATAGTGAAACCTGTTACATCAGACACTTATTTCCCCCTGGTTCAGCACACATCATGGAACAGTGGAACAGTAAATCTGAGAATGTGCTGGGATGTATGGTTGAAGTGTGCTTCATATTGTCCAAACTGAACACAGACTTGAACATGCCCAATATTAACCTGTACAGACTGCATCATATGGCAGACGTTTTTGTGCTACTTTTTTAATTTGTACCCACTCAGTAATGCAGTATTATGATATTGTGCCTTCTTCTTCATTTTTGCTGCTTATATATCCAGAACTCAACATCCCAAACATTTCAGTTGATCTGGTATTACATGTAAAATTAAGTGGATGTTTTTTATGCATGCCAATGGACAGTCAGTGTACATATAATCTAGTGTTATGTTTATAGAGATAGGAAGTAGTTTTGATAGTGTTGGCAGAGTGTTATAATTTATATAAAAAAATACTAGCTGCAGTTAACACATTCAGCAATGATGTCTACTACACAACAGAGCATCCTCCAGCATGTTTTCTGTCATCAGCTAAGTCACTGATGTATTTTGCTTCTCCTTCAATTACTGTTACCTTCTTCAATGACTCTCACCTAAATGGCATGATATATATCACAATAAGAAGGCCTGAAGGTTGAAGTTTCTGTACATTTTTTAAATACAACAAACTCTCATTAATCCAACTGGCATGGGGCTAGACAGGTGCCAAATTATCAAATTTATTGTCAGATGGTACATGTCCTGACCTAAGTTCTTGCAGGTAATTTGTTGGTACTGTTCCTGTACTTGGGTTGTACAACTAATCAGAGGAGTATTCGATTTGGATATCTCCTTCAGCTGCTGGCTGAGGGGCATTTGGATCCTCTTCTGTGTTATCTGGTGTCTTTATAGCTAATGAATTTGATGGAGTAGGTGACAAATGGTCAGGGTTACCACAACAGTTGATGTAGACACTCTTAGTAGCTTCTTTGAACATGTCACATATCTGCCTGTTTTGTTGATTAAGCTCTTGTCTGGTAAAAATCAAAACTTCTGGTTTTGAGTTATCAGATTTCTAGACTGTCAAATGTCAGATTAAAGAAATTTTTTTGTACTTAGTGGTATTAAATTTAGTTTTATAAAAAAACAGTTACATTATGCTTTAGTTACTATTGGCTTATTGGATTACATATAGGGCAGTGCATAAGTCCCCTAACACTAAAGGTAGCGTGATAATTAACTTTACTGACACAGTACTTACATTTATTGACTACTTGAAATGTTCATAATGTCTTTGGTCTGGATTGGCACATTGTGTAAGTCACTGCAGAATATTTGTTGTATCTGAAGTGTTGGCAAACAAGAAGACAAAATGATTGTGTGTATGGCCTTCTGTTGTTAAACATGTAGTGTTAAGTGATTTTTGCACCTCTTTATATAGAAATTGGCATTTAATTGCCTGTCAGGGATTCATGGAAAGTTATGACAGACAAGGATACCTGTAACTATGATTTTGTTTCCTGCACAGTTGTGCTTCCCAGAATACAGTCTCAGTGGTTATGAATTTTTGCAGAAGTTGCCATTATTTGTTTGCACATTGTAATTACATTCATAGATTGTATTGTACTCAGTGTATCTAAAGAAATTCTCTCCTGCTGCAGGGGGAGAGTCCACTTCATGTGGCATGTTCCAAAGGCTTGGGCAAGTTAGTCAGGGAACTGCTTAAAGCTGGTGCGAACCCTAACCTACAGACTCTTCAGGTTGATGATGATGGTTACAAAAACAGTGGCAGAAGTGATGTTGCTGCATTCAGACAGACCCCACTACATGTTGCCATTGTCCAGAAACAGGAGAGAGCCATACGGTCCTTCATCGAGCATAAAAGTACGTGAAATGAGATACAAGACACGGGTTTTCTTTTTGTTTGTTTGTTTGTGGTTTTTCCCCCCTCCCACTTTATATATTACGTTATGTTGTGTGTGGTTGCCCATGCAGAGTAAAAAAAGGTTAACAATCTTTGCTGTGTGTTATACAACAGTACATTTTTTTTTACATCATGTGTCTTATTCACTCACTGTTAGGGCTCCTACCATCTACCATGCTGTTACTGTATTTCTTGCCCATGCTGATCTTCAGTACTGTCATCACAGGACACTAACCTTCTTCCAAGTTGAACCTCTGACCTTTGGGTTATATTCTTCCCCATTAAAATTAAGGAAATATTAGGGCTTAGCTGTGTGAATGTGTGTGAATGAAAAGGAACTGCCATCTGTACCATTTGTGTAGAATTAAATTTTGTGCTTGTCTTAGGCTTTTGACATTTTTGTCGTACAGCATGATGCGAGTGACCAAATATGTATCAGTGCGGGCATTTTTGGCAGTGTAATTATTCTGTATTGGACTGTACCCATGTTGTTGGTGCTGATTCCTTTCCTTTTATACTCTTATGTCTATGTGAACATTTACAGATATGGAGATTTTTGGTTTCAGAGGTTGCTGTTTTTTTATGTCTCATGAAATGGCTGCTTACTATGTATGATGTTTGTTGAACAGTTTTGTATCTGCCTAATATCTGTCAACCTTAACGAGCTTATGCAAGTTAGCCCACAGGCCCAACTATACAGAATGCAGAGCATGTTAGAAATTTAACAATCATATGTCCGTGCATCGCCAATATATTGGCAGAGTACAACCAACAAGATGCAGCATTTCTCAATTTATGTATTTCTGTAAGATGCTCTACGTGTTTCAAACAGTTTTTCTGTCCATCATCAGGAGCTCAAAACTGCACATACAGCATCAAGTATTTGTGAGACCAATACTGCTAGCTGGTGCTAGCCTGGCCGGGATGGAACTGCAGCAGGCAGCAGGTAGCAGTATTGGTCTGACAAATACCTGACGCTGTATGTGCAGTTTTGAGCCCCTGATGATGGACGGAAAAAGCTGTCTGAAACATGTAGAACATCTTACAGAAATAAACAAATTGAGAAACGTCACATCTTGTTGGTTGTACTCTGCAAGCCTGTGAGAAATCTTTGGCCTCAGCACAGCATTTGCCACAGGAGCTTTATCACATATTATAGCCTGCATCCACCATAAAGTTATTGTCCATTTGTCATTTGCAGTTAAGCTTACCTTATTTCAGATCGGAGTCTCAGCTGCCAGCTTCTAAGCTGTCCTTGCACCTTCTGAAGTATTTCGCAAGACACAACAGAGCTCTTTGTTTTGAATATTTGCTTTAAGGTGATGTAAAGGAACTGCCACAAAGAGCATGGGGATTTAGGACTGAACTCTTTTGGGATTTTGCAGTAGCAGAAAATGGTTGTTTCTTACCGACATTTCAGAACAACCTACCTGCCCCATCTTAAGGGGTCAAGGGACGAATAGATTGTACCGAAACACCGGTAAGAAACCACCATTCTGCACTGCATAATATTCCAAAAGAGAACAGATCTCATTTACAGTGCAATGGAAGCCTGAAATCAAGCATGGGAATCTGTGTAACATCACCACCTGTAGTTTTGGCTGTTTTCATTTCTGCTTAATGTGAACCAAGAAACATACAAGTTTTCTTGTTTATATTTGTCCAGTAGTGATGTTACCAGTCACTGTTTCTTCATTATTCTGTATGTTCTTTTACACAGCACTGTTACCACAGGAAATTTTTTTCCAGGCTTTCAGAAACTTTTTTTTTTCAACATGACACGTAATGTGTGCTACGAAGGGATCACAAATGAACACTTTGTGTTCAACAGAATACATTTCCATGATACACCACAAACAATCTGTGAACCATAGCACAATTGAGTGGTCAAGTCATGCCATTTAACATACTTAATGATCCCTTCGACTTTGCAGTTTAGGCAGTTCAGTGTTCAAATCAAAGTGGAGCAAGATTTTCCTCACCCCAAGCCTCCTGTACAGTGGGTACGAGGTATTTCCTGTGGGTTAAGTAGCCACGATGTGGTATTTACCACCCATCCCCCCATCTAGCTTGAGGTTAAGGAAAAAGTAGAGCTATACTTCTGCTCCCCCTCTGTGCCTTCATGATGTTACAGAGTGAACTTGGCATTTACCTTTACCGTGTTAGACAACTGCCTGAGCACTGCAAATGGTCCTTTTTACAAGCTGGTGCCACCCTCATACTTAAACTGTCATCCTTGCAACCTTGCAATTAATTTATCACTTCCAGACTTGGCTTGGTATGTATCCTTGTTTATAGCTGATGCTGTGATGGCATTTCTTTATTTTGATGGCTTCATGATTGTGAATTTGAGTTTTTGCTGGGGTTAACACACTCTTGTTTCATTTCAGATTCAGAAGAATCAAGATCAAAATCTATTCCTATGAATTTCAACCTCATTGATTCCACGGGAAATACACCACTATCTCTAGCTCTGACATCAGGCATGCAGCACATAGTGCCCTTACTGATTCAGGGTGAGTGTTCTCAGGAAATATTGGATGGCACTAGCAGATGTTATAGACATTTAATAAATTAGAGATTGGGCAAGTATACTGCAGGGATAACTTTCTTCTTGTTACAAATTGAAATTTTTTAATTTCACCCTTATATTAGATTGGTAATAGGTTATTAATTTGCATTATATGTGTTTTTCCACAAATCTTTACGCATGTCAGAATTTGACCCATTACCCACCAGATATATGTATGTATATATGTGTGTGTGTGTGTGTGTGTATACAGGGTGTCCCAGGAGGAATGTGCCAGACTTCGGGAGAGTGTTCCTTATGTTAAATTATACCGATATAACCCAAAACACCTATATCCAAAGTTGAACGGTTACAGAGATAATGGCCAGAGAAGTTTGAAACTTTGACAGCTATTACACACTTATTGATTACCAAATACATATTAAAACTGGCAGGAATATGTGGTTTCTGTAATGTTAATATCTGTACTTAACATGT
>Ga0123352_10013925_pt1 | contig 12784 bp, 6 predicted proteins | sample TergutLab28metaG_FD_89700 | JGI IMG/M metagenome (GOLD analysis project Ga0123352, IMG submission 89700) | Labiotermes labralis P1 segment gut microbial communities from Petit-Saut dam, French Guiana - Lab288 P1 | ecosystem: Host-associated > Arthropoda: Insects > Digestive system > Gut ... | reverse complement strand
GGTATATACTCTCCGTTTTTTTCTCTTCAAAATGCAGTTTGTTTCATAATTCTAACGTATTTGGTTCCTGTATTATTCACATTTTATATACAGAGTGTGCTAAAATTTAAAAAATAATTCCGGTGCCAAAAGGTTAAACAGAATTGTATTTAAATATTTATTTCCAACCCCTCAGTAAACACGGTCTTTCTCAATTGTAAGAAGCTGTCACCTGATGATGTACAGGGCAATAATCGCTGTTCTGGCATCTGTCTAATCACAAAAATTATTAGCCATTCCGTGGGTAGAAAGTACAGTCTTTGAATACTGAAATGGTAAAGCGTAAGGTACCCAGTAAGCCTTAATCAAGATAACCGTGTTCCCCGGTCTAGGGTCGCTGGTGCTCTGTTGGTTATCGGTGCTAAGTGTTGATACAACCAGAAGACATTCAGTTTGCGAAGTAACAGTGAACCTTGCTGCTTTTTGATGGCAGTCTGTAAGCCTTAACGCCTTCTAGAGCTAGTTCGCTGTGCTTAAATTTAATTTCGTTCTGAATTGTGTTTGTGTGACGGGGACTCTGGACAACTTGAGCAGTTGGAGATTTCCCGCGAAACATCAGACATCCCGAGTTTGTTTTGATAATTATGGTAACTACGCCAACGCTTGGGAATGTTGTGTTTGCACACTCTACTGTTAGGCGGGTGTTGTGCCACTGAATTTCTTATTACTGCTTAGATGCTTCTTAGTTCCTCTTTTGTGTTCTTTGTCTAGTTGACGGCGAAGCCTCCTTTGCTGTGTATAGGGGCTCTGTCTCAGCTAGGACGATTTTCGCTGTTTTTGACTCCTTGGATTTGTGTTGGTGTATGATTCCTCCCATCTCAGAGACAGTTCTTAAGTGTTTTCAGTTGATTATTAATGTGCTTTCTTTGTTTGTGGGGGCGGGATCCGTATTAACTGCCTGAACGTACCGTATTTCAGTGCACACAAACTTCTAGTTATTTATTTATATCAGTATTTAACCAACTTGATGCACAAAATTTGTTTCACAATAAGTTTTATTTCATGCCTCTACATGTTTCGAGCACATGTGCTCATCATCAGGAGGTCAAAATTGTGTTATACAGACTCTGGTATCATCACACCTATAGGTGGCCGTCTCGTGCACGGGTTGAGAGAGGACTCTCCCAACCCGTGCACGAGACGGCTACTGTGCTAACTTATCTGTGCTGGTTATTTTATTTTTTTGCCTTGCACTCCAAATATTGGCATGGAGGGGTTATATTTTCTCATTAGAACAGACGCAGCACTTACTCTCAGCAGCCTGTTGTGTATCGAGTGCCAATATATTGCACAAGTAATAGTCACATATAGTGAGTAGGTTACGGAATTGACGATTTAGGGTTCGAAACCCAACAGGGGCAAGGACTTCTTCTCCAAAACCCCCAAACCGGCTCTGGAGCTCTACGATTCTCCAGTTCAGTGGGTACCGGGGTCCTTGCCCGACTGTAAAGCGGCCGGGTTGCAAAATGTATCACTCAACTCAACCTAATGCCAAGTTCAAGAATGAGTGTAGCTCTACCTCCACAGCCCTACGTGCGTTCATGGCGCAGAGACAACTGTACGTTTTTACGAGAGCCAGCACGTTTTTGGTTAGAAGAAATTAGTTTTATACCATTACCTTGTAACATCTAACGCAAACAGTTCGGTTGGCTGTTTATTATCTAATGAACTACATTACGGATCCACCTTCGTGCATGATGCTGCCTTCCCTGCTTTGGAGAAACAAATTACTTTGTGTTTGATACCAAGAAGTTGGGTGTTCTGACAGGCAGTTGGTAAGATCAAGTCCGCTTGATTGTGACAACGTGTCGACTGGTAAAGACTTGACTTACCTTTTGAAGGATCGTAGTGCCTTCATCTCGATCAGGCAGTCAAAGTCACTCTTCTCGGACTCTGATCTGTCGAAACGTCGGTAACTGTTTGTCATTCGACACGACGCAATATGCAAGAAGACAGGAATCCTCTTATTATTATATTTATGTAAATACCAACAAATTCAGATCGATTTGTTACATGAATATAATAATATTCTTTAATATGTGGAAGTGGAACATGTAAAGTTAGAATTGTCTTCTGTTTAATTTCGCGTCTGTTGGAACTGTCAGGGACTGTAGCAACACGGTGAATGTGGCACATGCGTGCTACTGAGGATTGCCAACATGAAGAGCTACAGGAAATGTCGAAGTGTCTGTTTTGTGATACATCGTTTAGCAACATACCTGAAATATGTTATTATATCCACATAAACCTGACAAACATGAAATACCTTTAATTCGCGGATTATTACGAGTTTTATTTTACTTAACACGAAACAAAAATATATAAAGTTAATAATTTGTTTATCGTTCAGTACTTGAAAAAATTGCTTGGCAGTGGAAGCCGAGGTTTCGACGATGCTGGTACCAAAATTTCCACACACAATACGATTCTGAGCCAATTTAATTCACCTTTCATCCGCATCAGTGAACTGTCCGCGATTTATTTTAACAACTTTTTCTATCTTCAATGTTCATGTTTTCGGAAAAGGGTTTTCCGTTTCTAACCTGCATGCTGCATGTGCAGTCCTTCATGAAATCCCAGAGTTCACTAATCTAGTGACTACATGATCTGTGCAAATCACGAATTTCTCTTTATATTTTAACTTGCGTTTTCCATTTACGTCACAATATTTTCCTTAGTTTTTTCTCCAAGCACGTTATATTATTTTGCCAAACAAAGCGACCACACATCTTCATTAGTCTCTACACGTGCAACAATATTATATACGGTATTTGTGCACAAACATCACACGTGTACGATATTACTGGACATTCATTTTTCCCCACGCGTAACAGAACAAGCATCCACTTGCTCTCAAAAGAACCGTAGACAAACCCAACACAAAATGAATGGATCATTCTAAACATTAATGTAAACAGTCAAATTGAACAAATATTAAGTACGAAACAGCGATATTCGCAGGAAGAAAAGCTGTGTCGGACATCCAACCCAACTTTAAGCGAAACCTGCAAGACATCAATCCATGAAACCTGTCTTGTCTTCCGCCTACTACAACATAAGACAGTACAAGCTACAAACATCTTAAAATTATTATTCAACTTTTTAAACTTTAATTTAATTTTATTTTATTTTATTTTATGCAATTTTATTGACAGATCAATATGCATTTTAACAAATTTGTAAAATCAACATCTCAGTTCTAAATATAACTACAATTGTACAAATGACCAGCCTCGTGGTCTAGTGGTCGGAGTCTGTGACTACTAATCATTAGGTCCCGGGCTCGATTCCCGGCTCTACCTGGGAATTTTTCCTGAAGGGGACGATTCCCGCGGTGACCATGGTCTGGGTAGGTTAGTAGAATTTAGGTTTAAGGGCCCTCCTGGCACTACATCTTTCTCTATCGCCACTCACATCATCGGGACAACGTAACTGCGTCTCATGGGCGTCCCAACCTCAGAAGTCGGTTACACTCCTGCCATGCCCAGGAGGGAGGACCACGAAGTCCACAAGGACATGTGGTGGCATTGGATTAAAAAACAATAGTACAAATTTCCTTTTATGCATTTTACTCATCCGGCCTGTAGATGACCTTTTAAGGTCGAAACACATTGCCCTATTAAGGACACAACATAAACAGTTGTGTTGACGGCATTTTGTTCTTCTAATTATTCTCATTTCTATGCTTTTAAGAACAGACGCATCAATACATCACTTCCTTGTTATTATACGTGTGTTGCCTGAGAGCAACGTTATACAGTGATTGGAACTTGTTAGTGTCAGCGCAGTTAGCAAGAGATGCAGTACTAACACAACAGTTTGTGCATGTAACAAACTGGAACAGGTCTATATGTTAGGGCCTGCTAGTTGTAAGGTTATATGGCTATACGTCCTTCTAAACAAAAGAGAATGGATATGGGTTGGGGGAGTGGGTAGGGGTTGAACGAAGCGTGATCTTATTGTTATGGCTGTTTGCAGGTCCAATCTAACCCTCTCTCTGTATCTTTCCTCTTCGCATTCAGTTGTGTGTGTGTGTGTGTGTATATTTTTTTTTGAGCTAGGGCGGGTTGGGGGGGGGGGAGAGGGGTTCCTGTGTGTATCTGCTCTGTGCGAACCAACATTGAACATCCCAGCTCGAAAAGCTGGATCAGACACTTCCTATTACTAGACTAACGAGGGATGTCAGTTTTCATCTTTCATTTACGGGCCTATGGAATCACGAAGCGGAGTGGAAAATCCAGACCGCTACAAACCATTGTACGGCAGGCAGTCTGTGGAAAAGCCCACTGCTGCAGCACATTGCGTGTGGCTTGCATCGAAGGGGTAGGGTTAACAGCGTTGTTGTGTACACAAATATTTCATCTCGCGATCAGCCTAATCCTTGCAGAGAACAATACAAGGAGAAAGTGAGTTCCGAAAACCACATGTCGAACAAGTACGGAAAGACTGGCAATTTTTTTTTCACTTGGCTGCACTGAAATTAGCTACAAATTGTGATGATGTAAAGATCGTAGCAGCAATTTCGATTTATGATCATTGGTTATGTTTTTGTGTATGTACAGATCTGTCAGTTCACGTGGGGAGCGGGTCATTTGGTAACACATACACAAGTGAAGTTGCATCGTGTGCATGTAATGAAGACATACGGGCAAGTGACGGTAGGACTACTTTCATTCATAACCTTGGCAGTAGGCGGGAATGAGTGGTCAGCTTTAGGCATCGGCCGCTTTACGCCCCGAGAAAGAACCCGCGGTACCGACTTAACAGGTGATTGCGTGGGTCCAAGATACAGCCTGGACGCTTTGGAGAAGAGAGAAGTTTCGTGCGCCTGCCGGAATTCGAACCAAGATGCTTCAGACATCCGACCCATACGTGGCTTGTTACTATACCATCTGAGCTATCCTCAATATTACGAATGGAAACATGTCGGTAATTGTTAACAGACGCGTTGTTGCCACTTTTTAAAAATGGAAAATCTTTTGGTTTTTTTTCTATCAGATTGCAATAATGCAATTCAATTCAACTCATTTCGGTATATTAAAGTGCAAGCTTAGCAGCACAAGTGCATATTGTAAAGCCAACACAAAGACACAAATAAAATACAAAAAAACAGCACATGTACACAAAAACACAACACTAAAACAAAACAGAAAATAGGTTGGACAAGCAGTGTAAAAAAAGTACAAGAGCAAGAAACATAAGCCACCCAAAATTATAGATGAGTTGATGTAAAAATGTCACGGATTAGCGTAGAATTAGTTTTAAAGAATCAATCGGTTCTCTGAAGATATCGACACATTTGCGCACAAGTTAGCGGCAGATTCAAATCTAGCAGGCGTAGAGTTTTGCAAGTGACACTAAAAAGGAGGTAGTTTCTAAAATTACAAGGAATAACTCGATTACCATTAATATCCAAAAGAGATTGGCAACATTGTACACCTCAGTAAACAGATATGCAAAACAGTGCATCAAGGTGCAGGGTATGAAGCATTAGAAATTTAAGATAATCCTCATACGTAACGTGGTAATAAGTAAAGAAACGATATTGATGTAATAATAATAATAATAATAATACTTATTATTATCATCATAATTATTATTATAATACCCTTGCACAATTTATGCCACAAGGCATATTCTCAAATACAAGCTTTATATGATTCACGATCCGTGTGTTAATCGAACAGGCACAATAATGGCACCAACAAACGAACCAAAGTAGGATTATAAGAAGTTTTATACAACTGTGGACTTCTACACATTTCGACCAACCGTGTAGCCATCTTCAGGGTTCCAAAATACAAAGGTCATATACATTACAAAGTATACAATGAAGGCATAAATGTATTAGAACCAAAGGAAAGGCGTAATTACAAATTGTGATGTTTTGCTGACTGTGCATCTCCGTACAATCGTAGTAATTAACAAACTTGATGCAAAAAAAAATCTTGTTTTATAATAAGTTTATTAAATGCCTGTACATGTTTCGAGCATTATGTGCTCATCATCAGGAGGTCAAAATTGTATTATACAGCATCTGGTATCATCACACCTGTAGGTGGCCGTCTCTCAACCTGTGCAAGGGACGGCCACCTATAGTTGTAACAATACCGGATGCTGTATAATACAATTTTGACCTCCTGATGATGAGAACGTAATGCTCGAAACATGTAAAGGCATTTACTAAACTTATTATAAAACAAGATTTTATGCATCAAGCTGGTTAATTACTAGGCGTAATTACAATCATACGTACCAGCAGTTTAAAAGTACAAACCACACTGCGATTTACCTAAAATCTACAACACGACACTTTCTCCTGGAAGGTGAACTGCTAGCTGAGTCATTCTGCTTGTACCACCAACCAGTATCAATACACTCTTATTGTAATGGCTTATTTTATGCACTTTTAAGCAGTTGGTTCTTGTGATTGTTATTATGACTTTGCATTGTTTCTGATAAATTTGTACTATGATTTTATACTTTCATTGCATCTGATCTTTGCATTTTATATCGCTGAAGATGGTTACGTGGTTGGCTGAAACGTGTAGGAGCCCACTATGTGTATAAAACTGATTTTAGTGTATTTTGTGCATTGGTTGGTGTCATTAATTATTGTATATTTCCAAAATATTTTAAAAATGATAGCAACCATGGGCTAAAGGTGTACAAAAATATATATTTCTTAAAATCAGTGACCAAAAGGGGATGCTAACGACTTTAAAAATTCTGACACTCTTTTTTAGGTTATTCTTCCGGATGTTACAACCGGAAAATGCAGAACAATTTGTCATTTTTCCCCCCAAAAAATTGCACCATCACTATTTTACATGCTAACAATAAGGTAGGCTTTTTAGAAATCCGTACTGCTTTAACTGCCATTCAGCTGCTACAGTAGTCGTCAATCATTGTGCTCTATATCTTACATTTCGTGATGATACCCCGTGGGGTTTGGAAGACTGAAAAGATACGTCTTTTTCACGCCCACAGCGTGCCGTCCCATTATGACATACTGGATGAGAAATGACAATAATTTGAGTTTGAAAGAAAAATACACCGTGGCCTGCAGGGAGGGGCACTTCAACCACCCTCCGATGTTTTTTTTTTTCCAGAATTGGTGCAAAATAACATGATATATATGTATATATGAATGAGGAAATATAATAAGCCCATGGGCTGTATTCCATCTCAGAAAATTTGAAAGTATTCCGTTATAGCACTATATTATTGTCTGTTCCCCAGTCTCATTGTTTTAGTGTAAACATGTTTAATTTAGAAATCAAACCATGAGAAATGTGTTCTGTGTACACCGGTTCATAGCTATCCATCTGTTAATATTTGTACTTTGCGTTTTGTGTAGATCAGGGTTGCACAAATTTCCCGAAAAAAGGGGCCATCTCAAAATTCTAGTCACCAGAAGGGCAACATGATGTTTCATTTAATTAAGTAACACACCAACAAATGCACATATCTAGTCTTTAATAATCCAAAACTTACATTAAACCTTATCCTGCTAACGTGGAGAAAATGGTGAGCTACTAATAATGCCAGCAGATGGCAGATGGGATTTAACTCGGCGTTTAAAGCGTTAAAGAACTTAAAAAGCTCCTGCATGTTTCGATCATACGATCATCCTTAGGGACCATACTTTGTTCCTTGCTAATTCTCCCAGAGGATGATTGTACGATCGAAACATTTAGGAGCGTTTTAAGTGTTTTAATGTAAGTTTTGGATTATTAAAGACTATATATGTGCATTTGTTGGTGTGTTACTTAAATAAGCTACAAAATGCACGGTTCAACGATAAATATATGAAGTTTCATACTGATGACCCCCTAATATTAGACACCACCGTAAAAAATAGTCGCCAAGGCGACCTGTCAACATGGATTTATGCACCCCTGGTGCAGAGGATCTTTCATTCTGTAGTCTGCCTTACGACAGGTTCATAGCCTCTTCCAAAGCGAGTACTCCACAGAGTGCTACGTAGTTCTTCTTTAAGTTTCAAGTATCCGTGTACAGGGTAGCCTAGTACTACGAAAAGGTGATTCTCCCCATTGCGGTGCCTTCTTTGGATACGGTGATTTTGAGCCTACGGATTGATGCCGATCCCGACTTTGCCCCCCAAATCCCTTACCAGTATTCATGTACATTGAAATGATACCACTGAGCTGTTACTGAAGCCCATCAGTACAAAATAGTCTTTATGAGCTAAACGACCGAGGATTTTACTTTGATATCCGGCAAATGCAGTAGAATTTCTTTTCTCCGGAGCGTCCAGATAGGCTCTGGGATTGGTCGAGCCTCTTCAGTTGGTATCGCGGGCTACTAACCACGTCTAGTACCCACATTATGAATGAGTGGAGGTATGTCTTCGCTCCGCCATAAGACTTCGTGGCGTACGCGCCGGAAACTCAACTTAGCTTGTGTTACTTACAATTTTAAGACATAAAGAAGGGAAAAATTTTCTAATTCTTAGTCGCAGCTTCTAATTACTTTTATAAAATAGATGCTGCATGTCCGCTCTTATATTAAATTCTTGTTTGAACCGAATTTTGTAATTAGCTAATTGCCCTAGAATGAAGGGTTCCTGCTGTCCAAAATCGCTCGAATAATTCGACGGTGGCACCTGCAAAAGTACGCGTGTTGCAGTGCCGAATGATAGACATGTCAGACTGAGGATAGAATTGACGGATTCTGGCACCTGACACCTTCGTTTATCGATATTTTAATCTATCTTGGCGGCTTAAGTGTTAACATTAAGCCAAGTGGTTACAGCTTTAAATATTCTTACTCCTTCTTCTGGAACCTTAGAGTTCATTTCAACTCGTTTCTGTATATCTCACATCTCACGTCTTCAAGATACTGACTTATCCTTCACGTTTCATTCTACACCGGGTAGGTAATGGGAGGATTATCATAAACACACATTAGTTTGTGAGTCGTGGCCTGTGTATTACGAAGTATCAACATAATAGTAACAACAATTTTCACCGACCCCTTTTTGAGAAAGCTGACTCACACGTCGAACGAGCTTCACGATGAACGGTTCAGCACTTCTGCTTCCTATGCTGCAGGTACGGGGTTCAAAACTGGATCGACATATCAAAATTGTTTATTTTTTGTTTAACAACCCGTTTAAGCACATGTATGTACGTTGCTTCCAAACAGACAAGGGCCACTTCTTTGCTCGTGCTTCCAAACATACCATTAGCAGCAGTTCTATATTTGACGCCATATAACTCGTGAAGTCAATAAATTGCTCTTAATAAACAGCTCAACGTTTAGCGTCCTCCACAAAAAGCACAGGCTTCGTGGTTCCTTCTTCCCACGAATGGTGGATTTTTAGATAATTTGAAAGTCTGTTTCAGCTTGGAGGCGTTTCACACCGTCGGACATGATTGTGACCAATAAGTATGATGCAGACAGGAATTCGGAAGGAGACAATTGTGGTCTAATTTATAGGGCTGTCAAACATTCGCCAGGGGAGATAAGTGGTGTACCGTCTGGGATTTAAAGCTTTTGTATATAAGTGTACAGCAGGGACAGCTTAGTCGGTATACTGACTAGATGAGGGGGTGGATGTAAAATAAATCTTGGTTCGATTCCCGACGTGGTTAAGAATTTATCTCTTCTCGAGAGAATAAGGGCTTCTTTATCTGCATTCCCCGCGCATGTGACCACTCGCAAAGTGTAGTGCCGAAATAAAGAATGAGTATTGTTCATACGTTCTGTTTCCCGTGTGCCTTCGTAGTTTGCACAGGAACATGTTTGCTGCCGTCATTACAGATATGTTGTACTGCTCTGTAATGTTTCTATGCACGTTATAATAAATGACCAGTGTTCTCCGCCCGGCGTGTATGTTCCTCGCAAATTTCAGTCAAGTGATTCCGTTACAAGCCCGGTGTGGCCTAGAGGGTGGGTAGAAGTATAGCTCTACTCTTCCATGACCGCGACACTAGAAGGGGGTGAGTGGTCAGCAATACGCCCCGGCCGCACTTTACCTCCGGGAGAGATCCGGTACCCATTTTACAGGAGGCTGGGTGGGCCCCAGGGCCGGTCTGGATGGGCCGAAAATCTCATCCCCACTGGGATTCGATCCCGGATCGTCCAGCGCAAATTTCAGTATTGGCACAATTCAAGACAGGAATGTAAATACATATTTCCAAAGTAAGCCACTGATAGACAGGACTCCAGTATGAGGAATCAACATGTTTCTGCGCTGTGTACAATAGGGCAAATGAGATAAACGACGACCAAGTTCGTGTATGTCTAGAGGGCAGTTCTGAAGACTACAACGTGCTGTAACTTTTGGATTTGTTTCGTCGCCATTCCCTTCCACCTGTCCACCTGTCAGCGACAGGCGACAGGTAAAACTGCAAAACGTAGAAAAAATGGAGAAGATAAAAAATACCCTACTGAACTGCCACAACGCCAGTTCATAGTGACAATTGGTGCTTCAAAAGACTTCTGTTTCGTTTATCGACCTAATTCGTTTAGCATTTCGCGAATTACGAAGGGAAAGTCCCGTTTAATTATCCCGCATTGTCTGACGTCATCCTCAGCAGTATTTTCTCGGTCCGTGGGAAGTAGCCCTCTGGATGTTCGCGGAGACGTTAGTAGAAAGACTGTTAGGTTTATAGTATATAAAAGTAAGTTAAATTTGTCCCTGCACACACCATGAAGGCATGCTGGGAAGGGGAGACTTGGCTCCACGTATTCTTAACCTCGGTATTGGATAAATGTAATTGGGCAGCTTCACATGCCGGCCGTTTTAACCCCAGAGGAAACGGTCCCGTACTCATTTTAACAGGAGGCTTGATGAACCCCAGGGCCAAACGGGACACTTTGGAGAAGAAAGAGATGTAATCCCACCCACCACCCAGCCGCCAGAACCCCGCTATTGTTAACATTCTTCAATCCGAAAAGGCCTTCGGATTTTATAAAATGTAACATAGTCTGTCCGACCAAATATATGTGTGTGTCTTGGCTGTTTGAACAGTAATACACGTTATACCTTTAAGTTTGTGTATCCAGTTTCCTGATATCTTTCTTTCTGTCTCATTTTATTTGAAGTGGCCAGGATAGCTCAGTCAGTATAGTGAATGGACTACATGCAGGACGATCCGGGCTAGGAATTCCTCCAACTCGCCTAGGCTTGCACTGGGGCTCACGCAGTGGGTACCTGGGTTTCTTTCTGGGGGTAAAGCGGCCGGAGCATGATGGTGACCACTGGCCTTCATCTAACGCCGAATTTAAGAATGAGTAGATCCATACTTCTGCTCCCCCTTTATGCCTTCACGGCTTAGACAGGAAAAATTTTTACCTTTTGCCGTAGGTTATTTGAAGATTTTTTTTCCGAAATATCCGTATTGCATGTCCTGTTTAATTTCGTTTCTCTTTATTTGAAGAAGGCTTCTCAACTGCAGCTTCTGTGTAGCTTAGAATGGAAGACTAGGATGTAGTTGATAACGGTGAATTAGGAAGAAGAAGATTAGTGTCTGCAGTTTATTTTACTTCCTCGACACGAATTTCATTTACCTTCCCGTTTCATACGTAGCTATGTATCTTCATCAGTTGATGTCACTTTGCCAAGCTCTCCCGAACTACGTAGTTGTGTTCCACACTGACACACTTTCGTTAATTTTTTTCTGATTGGAAACATCGCAGTTTTGGTTGAGTACTGTGGGACCGACTGTCGACATTTGCTTTTCCCTGATGTCTTGGTACTGGACGGGCTTCGGTGGAGTTAAGATCTGCTGAAAGGCAGTTGTACAGCAGACAGCGAATGGGTGGAAGGCCTCAGTGCGTTGTGCTTTTAGCGCTCTCTCCGTCCCACGGGAAGCGACCTAAAGTCATTCCGTTCACTGGTGATCTTCAGGCAACAGCAGTGGATGTGACCCCAGTTCGACGCTATTCCAACCGACCAATATTAACTGACACTGGACCGTCTGAGTCTCCTCAGGGCCATATTCAGACAGGCTATGTAAAGAAACTTGCGCTGCGTTAAAATAAGTAGGAACTTTACGAGATACAATGATAGATCATAATACGTGCCGGTCTGTCATGCTGTCCGTTTCCTAGTCGGAGCTAGCGACGTGACACAAGTTCCATATTGAGGACCTAAAATTATTGGACGTCATTGTACAAAATTTAGTCTCTCGGGATTTCTGCGCCCTTGATAGCAGCAACGGCAACAGCAGCAGCAGCAGCAGCAGCAGCAGCAGCAGCAGTAGTAGTAGTACTAGTAGTAGTAGTAGTAGGGGTAGTGGTAGCAGTAGCAGGAAAAACAGTGTTAGTAGCAGCGGTGAAATTGTATTAGGATTATTATTGTTAGTAGTAGTAGTAGTAGTAGTATTAGTAGTAGTTAGTAGTAGTGGTGGTGGTGGTGGTAGTAGTAGTAGTAGTGGTAGTAGTAGTGGTGGTGGTGGTAGTAGCAGTAGTAATCGTAGGCGTAGTAGTAACAGTAGCAGTAACTACAGCGGTAGTAGCAGCGGTGAAGTGGTATTATCATTATTATTATTATTATTATTATTATTATTGATATAGTAGTAGTAGTGGTAGTAGTAATAGTGGTGGTTGTGATGTTGGTGGTAGTAGTAGTGGTGGTGGTGATGTTGGTGGTAGTAGTAGTGGTGGTGGTGATGTTGGTGGTAGTAGTGGTGGTGGTGATGTTGGTGGTAGTAGTAGTGGTGGTGGTGATGTTGGTGGTAGTAGTGGTGGTGGTGATGTTGGTGGTAGTAGT
>Ga0123352_10013924_pt1 | contig 12784 bp, 7 predicted proteins | sample TergutLab28metaG_FD_89700 | JGI IMG/M metagenome (GOLD analysis project Ga0123352, IMG submission 89700) | Labiotermes labralis P1 segment gut microbial communities from Petit-Saut dam, French Guiana - Lab288 P1 | ecosystem: Host-associated > Arthropoda: Insects > Digestive system > Gut ... | reverse complement strand
CTTTAATTATTTTAGTTACTCTGATGACTTCCAGAATTAATTTGACTGAGGAAAGTGTTTGGGTCACACACGCCTTCTCCTCTCTGTAACTGTACGTCTGAAAACACCGCCAGGTCTCCAAACATATTTAGCGATTTTGATGACACTCAGGAATTCCAGACAAACAGTTTGTTAACAACTCAGTTCCGGCCATAACACCAGCCTGTACGTCACATTCAGGCAAATTAATTATATCATCTCAGTATGTAATGCTACAGAATGTGAGATTTTCATTGTTTTTGTTCAATCCAACTTTATTTCGGATGGACAGCCATAGATTTTTTCGAGATTTTCTCACGTACCTAGCATCTTCAATAGAAATAATCTACAGAATTTATTAAAAAATTAATTTTTGAACCTCATGCATTAAAGTTGCATTGAAAGTTTGCGTTATTCAATAACTATAGTATTAGTTTATTAGGAAAAAAATTTTCTTCCACACACGGAATCGAATATTGGCAAGTATTAGTTTTGCGGATGTGAAATGCATGAACTGAATGGGGCTCAAAAAACTGGAAAATAAGAGACGCATGTCCTTTTGTTCTGATGTTGGTGACACTACGATAGATACACATGCAGAGATTCATTTCTCTCGAGGTCCGTGAAAACTTGTTCTTCCATTTAATACCGGAATCTCATCACTGTATATTTAATGAGACCTACATGTTCTTCTTTCAAACATTGTCTTCTGAATTCACCTTCTGTTTAAATCGCAAGTGAAATGTAATTATCTCCTATTTTTCCTTTGCCGCTTGTTAATATCATTTTCTGCTTTTGTGAAAAATATTGAATTTCTCGTTGACATAATAAAAGAGAGAGAAAGGATTCGTGTAATGAGAATTCAGCAAAAACATACACAATTTGGTTCAACAGATTTCCCTCGAGTTAACCTGAACAGTATATAAATCCTCTCAGAAAAATAATTTTAGTTTTCTTAACAAAATGAAGTTTCTTTCTTCGGATAATCTTCATTCTTCACCTACTGGAGAAAATAAGAAATTGAATTGGCCATTTTGTATACGCTATATGTATGATTCAAGACGGCTTGTTGTTAATTGACTTGTTGAAGTTTCACTCAAAGTAACATCGTTTAATTTTGTTTAACTAACGAACATCTTAAGTACTTGTTCCACTGTTGAAGGTTACTTGTTCACTAGTATGTTATTTCAGAAGTACAGGGTGGGGCAAAGTAACCTCCGTACATTTTAAGGTGAATAACAAAAAAAATGTTCGAGATACGAAACTTTTATTTTTGGGTTCTGAAACTACAACGTGGGAAGTTTTAAACCACATATTCTTAAATATAATATCTTGCAAGTGGTGGCCGTTGTTTGCGTGGTGTTTACGTGCAGGGCGCCTGGAAGACTTCAAAGCGTACCGTCTGACAGCCTCGAAGTTCGCTGTTGTTCCAGAGGTTCGTGTTCTTCCTCATCTTTTTTCAGACACACTTCCAGTTTCCATGATGTTCTCAACCCACAACAGAATGGATTTTCTGTCCGGTACTCTGTCCCGAGGGGGCATTTGATAGCGAGTACAGAACACAAGCTGCACCGCTACGATAGAGTGACTTTGCGAAAAGTAGGTTTCGATTGCAAATGCGCGCTACTCGTTGGACCATACCATCTTTACGACGGTGGAATATTGTATCGGGAACTTTCTAACTACTTGCACCTTTCGAGCCCAACCCCAACATTCTACGCCTTCCCCTCCCTTCACAATGCCCTATTGAAATTACGGAGGTTGTTTTGCCCCACCCTGTATATTCCGATGAAGAACAACGGTACCTCTCCACACCATATCAAAAGGAAACTTTTTTGACCAAAAACAGTATACAGAAGCGTCGCTTTGCAGGGCGCCACCAAAACGCTATGACAGAATGTGGCACATTCCTCTCTTCATACCGCACACCTATGAAGACAGTTAAGAGATCATATATGAAGAATTTTTGAATGCTGGTTAATTTACCATCTTTAAGGGCTTACCTTGTATTGCATTCCATAAAATTTATTACATTACATTCCTGAGGCCTTACGATACAAATGTATTCTTCGTCAGTTGTTTCGTGATAAGAATAGAAACGTGACCGAGCGCTTTAAAAGACGCGACAGATAATCAAGATTTTTTTCCCTCGTCCGTGTAGTCTTTAAAAAACGGAATACGAAATATTCACTCAAAAATTACGCAATGTCGATGTCTTAAATTGTAAGAATTTGGAAGTGTGAATATTTGTATTGATTTTCGTGTTCTTGGAATTTTCTCTTAATTCTACAAATACATTTCCATAATAGATAAATGTGACCTGCAACACAGACTGCGGTATGTGTATGAGTTCTGAATATTTTCCCTCATTTTGGAAGTAAGACTAAGATTTAGTTTAATTGCCAAAATAATTCGGTAATTAAACTAGTCGTACTACTCAGAATTTTGAAATAGTTGAGTATGCTGGATTACTCAGCGCTGTGACCTTTACCGATCTAGGACACGTACGAATAATTGTTGATAATTTTTGTGACGTATTTGGCTTTGAATGTAACTAACATATTTCACCAAATAAATGCATTATGTATTTAGATGCGAAGTGAAATGTAAGATGGTCAGAATCTGAAAAAAATATTGTTTTGGTAAATGTGAATTTTTATGAAAGAGAAGGCCTATCAAGTATTCTCACAAAAATCGTTGGGGGATAATTGTGGGAACGTTTCAATTTTTTTAACATAGTGATATACGTTTCAATGTAATTGATACTACGAATTTCTACAGTTCGTATAAGGAGTTCTGCTACTGACGTTGGATGAACGTTATAAACAGTGCATCTTGTTAATGTCTTGGATGCAAGTTTATATTTGCATAAGCTTTTGTTACTGCGTTACTGTTCCTGTAATGAATCATCAATGTAGATATCCTTCAGAGGAACGTTTTAACGTGCCAGCAGCTGAAACTCCGTAATTATTCCTCGGTAGCGGTGATAAGCAGCTGAACATAATGTAGTGTAGCATCGTGACTGTCGGAAGGAACAAATATAAACTGTGCTGCAAACAATGTAGTATATTCCGTTTTACAAAGAGATCTTTACATTGAAAATGTCATAGAGTTCCAGTGCACACCGTTATACTGATTACTGCTTAACATATTTTTAACTCTCAGAGTTGTAAATTCGTCCTCCTAAGCGCCCTCACACGACGGAACGAAAAGTCATAGTGTCCCATAAAAGACATAACTTTAACAACAGCACGGATGTAAAGGCCGGAGAAACTGCCTAGTTTCCAAGGCAAACTGACGTGTATATAAAATGAGAGAACAACAATACATAGCGTGTCGTTACCTTGAGTACTGACTTAAATGTACGCTGTGGATATTCATATTGATCTACTCACTTTATTAATATACATATATATTTCCGTCTACACAGCTGTATAATAAAACCATAAGATAAAGCAACATGTTTCGACATAAAAAGTAATATTTAGGCTAATCTAAGAACCATGAAATTCTTTACGTTGTGGCTGCGCGCATACACAACGGAATGACTTCATTCAAATCATATTGATGTATTTTCTTTTTGAACTATCAGCGTGTTTTCGTCGGTGGATAAACACTGCAATGTGGAACGCCTGTGCAAATTTCCACCGAATAGTGCTTTTGGGCGCTTTACAAAAATTGCGAAAATTTTGTGTTGGTTTAGTCACATATCTCCTCCCGTATATATATATATATATATGTGTGTGTGTGTGTGTGTGTGTGTGTGTGTATAGCCGAGACAGTATGTGTCTACTGCGCGTACGAACTGAGTTTGTGCGTGTGCGCTTCTATTGTGTGTGGATCTGAGAACAAAGAACGACTGTTTCCCTATACAACATTAATTGGCTGGTTTGTATAACCGAGACGGAGTGTGTTTACTGCGCGGTACGGACTGGGTCTTATGTATAATTCGGGTCAGTGGTAGTCCGTAAAGGGTTAAATGAACTGTCAAGGTAACGTGCGGCTACTGATGACAGTGGCTGGCTGTGGTCTCGATACCCCGTATTGTCTCTTGGAGAATTTCCAGACACCGGATGTGGGACTCTTCGGTGATTTCAGTGACGTCTGATACTGGGACAACGTAACGTTTAGAGCAGCTCTTAATTGATGAGACGCGTGTTCGATACCGCACCCTGATGTCGTTAGAGCCTTCTATAGAAGGACCTATGTAGTGACGTCATTATGCAGTGCTCGGAATTTCCAGCGACGTTCTCTCCAGTTTACTGGGCTTCCTTATGGCCTGATTCAATATTTTATTGGCCAGTTATGTCTTTAATACACCAACCAATGCACATACAATAAAATACATGTATTAATTAACTCTTTTTCTTCTGCATGTTTCGGCGCTTATTGCGCCATCTTCAGGGATAACTTTTTTATGCTCAAAATATTGTTACATTTTATGATTACATAGGTTTGCAACTTTTTTACAATTACTTAAAAAACCATGTTTGTTTTAAAGTGGAGCATTGTGTACCAGCAGAACTGATGCGTGGTTGAAAGTCCTTTCATGGCTTCTGTTTGTGTTACAGGCATGCATTGATGATAATCTCGAAATGGTGGAGTTCTTAGTAGAAAATGGGGCCGATGTTAACAGGGGTGATAATGAGGGGTGGACACCCTTGCATGCTACTGCTTCATGTGGATTCATAAGCATTGCAAAGTGAGTACAGTTTCTGCTGGATGTCTGTGTAATGGTTTTCATCATTTGTGGACTCACGTTCAGTTGGTTAAGACCACAAGGAACTGTCCCATTATGGCAAAACAAACATTAACTTCACATGCAGCTCTTCACTGTTAATTCATATTGCTGGGAAGTCAGAATTACATCTTAAGCAATTAAACAGTTTTGACAACTTATAGATTCAGTATACCGTTATTACTTCCATTAAAAGAAAATTGAATACTGACACAACTTGTTTATTGTGTTGTTGGTCTCAAAGTAGAAGATAGTAAATACATTGTAGAAAGTTTTGACAGACTGAACTTCTGTCTTCCTTGCTTTGTGTACCTCTTCTGCCTACTCATTGTAGGTGTAGAGGGTTATCTGTGCACCTGATCTCTCTCTCTCTCTCTCTCTCACACACACACACACACACACACACACACACACACACTTGGTGCGACTCCTCTGGACAAGGAGTTGGCCTGTAGCAAAGACCTCTACTTGACAACACGCAACATTCACAAGAGACACTTGTTCCCCTGTTGGGATTCAAACCCACATTCCCAGCAAGCAGCTGCAGACCTTCCCTTTAGACTGTAAGGCAAAATAAGATCAGCCACAGTGAACATTGTCAATTGAATTGCCTCAGTGGAACAGAATCCTTTACTGAGAAGCTAATAATTTCTCAGTCTCTCAAGAAGGTACAAACATTTTATGGAACCTGGAGGTTTATTAGCTTATTAACAAGAGCCTGTCACTTGTCTGCGTCTTGAGCCGGGTAAATCTGGTCCACACCTGTTCCTTTAACATCAACTGCAATATTCTCCCATGTGCCTAGGCCTTTTAAGTGGTTTCTCTTTTAAGGTTTCCCCACCAAAACGCTGTGTGCATATCTCTTCTCTCCTGTTTGTGCCACATGCCTTGCTTATCTTATTCTCCTTGATTTGATAAACCAAAGAATGTTTGTTGAGCAGTACAAACCTTAAAGCTCCTCATGCAGTTTTTCCAGCCTCCTCCTACTTCCTCTCTCTTAGGCCAAAATATCTTCGTCACCCTATTCTTGAACATCTTCAGGCAATTTTCTTTCTGTAATGTGAGGGAACAATGATCACGTCCATATACAACATGTAAAAATAACTACATACGTTTTAATCTATGCTTTCAGATAGCAAACAGGAAGCGAAAGATTCCACTACTGGTTGCAGGCAGTCTCTGAAATTTGTCTGCTCTTAATTGCTTCATGCATGCTTTGAAACTCTGAAAGCTATTATTGTATCCACAAAACTCATATTTTAGGGGTATAAAACCCAGCTATGTGTACATGTTTCTGCGTGAGGCTTTGAATAAGAAAGTGGGACAATAAAACTGTACGCCTGCAATTAATAGTTACTGTAGGTTGAGTGAGATCTGAACATTGTTGCAAGCACTCATGGTATGAAATAAAACCTGACTATAAAAATCCATAAGTACAAGTCCCTTGTATATAATATACATATAAAAGTGGTCTCGTAGCATTGTAGCTGTACATCATATATAAGAAATTATCTTTTAAATAATGTAGATTTCAAGGCAGTGTTCAGATTAAAAATATATGTGCATATGGTCAGGGAACACTGCCTTCAAGACTACGCTGTTTAACAAGATAAGATAATTTCATATATATGACATATGGCTACAATCCCAAGTTATCATTTTCATATGTATCTTATGCAGTATGTATATGTCTTCTGCTTATGTTTTTTTATAGTTGAGTTTTATGTTTGGTAGTGTGGGTACTTGTAACAAGATGGAGGTTTGATCCATGAGTGACTGCTAATTGCAGTTGTAAAGTTTTTATTTTCTGCACGCTTGTAGACATCCTGATGATGGCTTATTGAAAGCCCATATGTGTTTGTGTAGCTGGGTTTTGTGCTACTGAATGTGTAAGCTGTGTTTGACAGCTACGGTAATTGGTTTTATTGTTGTAATGTTTACAACACAATGGGATGAATCACTGAAAGATTCATGCATGCAATTTTGATTTGTTAGTGTCATTCACAAATATTTTCTCTTTTTCAAAGGATTATTAGTTGTTTATATGTGTGGTTTTACCCTTCATTCTGTTCGTGAGACCTGAACGTACACACATTTTACTGTGCATTCTGTTCATGAGACCTGAACATACACTCATTTTACTGTGCATTCGGTTCACGAGACCTGAACATACACACATTTTACTGTGCATTCGGTTCACGAGACCTGAACATACACTCATTTTACTGTGCATTCGGTTCACAAGACCTGAACATACACACATTTTACTGTGCATTCAGTTCATGAGACCTGAACATAAACACATTTTACTGTGCCTTCTGTTCATGAGACCTGAACATACACTCATTTTACTGTGCATTTGGTTCACAAGACCTGAACATACACACATTTTACTGTGCATTCGGTTCACAAGACCTGAACATACACTCATTTTACTGTGCATTCGGTTCACGAGACCTGAACATACACTCATTTTACCATGCATTCTGTTCATGAGATCTGAACATATACACATTTTACAATGCATTCTGTTCATGAGACCTGAACATACATACATTTTACAGTGTGTTCTGTACGTGAGACCTGACATACACACATTTTACAGTGCCCTGTTCATGAAACCTGAACACACACATTTTACAGTGCATTCTGTTCATGAGACCTGAACGTACACACATTTTACTGTGCATTCTGTCCACGAGACCTGAATGTACACACATTTTACTGTGCATTCTGTTTATGAGACCTGAACATACACACATTTTACTGTGCATTCTGTTCATGAGACCTGAACATATGCACATTTCCTCTGCATTTATTTTTAAACCAGTCTCATTGCTAATGACTAAGAAAACTTTTGTTTTTTCATTATAGTGTGTGTGTTTTCACCAAGTACATTGTCCATATGGACCAGAAATTGACGTGTACCAGTCAGTGCTAATGGCATGTTGTACAAGAAAGTTTAAAATCTGGGGCAATTAATTATGTACTTGTTTCAGACCAGTCTGAATAGGAAGTGTATCGGACAAATGTTCACCTCTATGGACTTTACTGTAGGCTTTGTTTCAACACATTTTAATGTACCTGACTAGTTTCTTGGGGATAGAAGACTTGATGTGAATTTGTACGAAATCTACCTCCTGACTGAATGAAGGGCTTTCTTGAAGCATATAAATAGTTGATGAACTGCCTGTTGTATTCCCATCTTCTCTTACGTACTTGACAGTTACAGAATAACTGATTAATGCTTGTTCTGTTGTATCATAATTCATATTTATGATCCCCAGTAATTTTGTCTGCACTTGAAGCTAGCCTTGATGAAGAATGTAGGATCAAAATTTTCATGTAGTTGATAAGAGATGTACCTCAATAATTACTACAGACTGTTTCATCACCCTCCTTGTAAATAGGTACAGTGATTGACTGCTTTCATTGTTGAGGCAATTCTTCCTTACTGCATTTACAGCTAATAAGTTTATGGGTCACAGAACATGCTGTTCTATCACTTTCTTGAATTAGTTCTGCTGGAATTTGATTTGTAAGTAGTGAAGTCTGTGTTTTCCACCTTTCAATAGCCCTCTGAACCTCAAAGGCACTGCGTTCAGGTACTAGTGGCTAGGCCATATGTATTTCACCCTGTCTAAATTAATATGTTTGTCCAGTAGCTGACAGGAGTGCATCTTCTACTTATTCAAAATACTGCAGGAATCTGCAACTAAATCATGCTACTCATCCCGAACAAAGTTGTTTCCAGGCTGGTAACCCTTCTTGAATTTATTTATGCTGCTGTACATGCCTCTGATATTCTTGTTCTGTTTGTTTCAAGTTGTGTAATTTTGCATTTGAGATGTTCTGTCTTTTTGCCTACCTCATTAGCTGCCTCTGCCTTGCCACACCTGGGGGTACACATGGGCATGATTCACTTTCTTGGACAGTTCTGTTGTTCTGGGTCATTGTATGATTGCCCTGGACTGTCCTTGGCAGGGTGGATCTTCTTGTTATCTACCGGCTAATCTTATTATTTTTTTTTTTTAAGTGTGCTTTTCCTGACACTGCCAGTTGCTGAGATTATATGGTGTCAGTAGTATGAGTGAGTATGGGCTGTTGATGGAATGGTACTCACAGGAGAAAACTGACGTACTTGGAGCAAAACGTGCCCCCGCCGCTTTGTTGACTTAAAATATTGCATTGACTGGCCTGAGATTGAACTCGGGCTTCTCTTTTAAGCTGTCAGTGACCAGCTACCTGACCTGTGGCACAGCCCGCATAATATTGCTCCTTATTTCTGTCGCAGTCTTGGTCGCCTGTTTGTAGCTGTCTTCAGTCATTGTCTTTTGTAATGCAATGTAAGAGAAGCTATGTAGTGTGTGAGAGTTGGGACTGAAATGGTGTAGCTGATTTTTCTTTCTATAAAAACTGCAAAACCCCAAACATAGCTGTGTGACAGATGAAACAGGTAGGGTAAACTGGCTCTGTACAGTTCTTCTGACAGCAGGCAGACTTGTCTTGAAGAGCAACACTTATTGCTGGTGGAAAAAATGTTTAAGCTTGCATGAAGTCATGTTCCTAATTACAGGACACTTAGGATTCTGATCTACTGGGATGTGACAGTGTGTCACATCCCAGAAGACCTGAACACTCAGCACCTCAGATCTTGTGTGCTGTGAATGTCTTAAGAACTGCCACATGCATTTGTTGTCAGAAGTTTCAGTTACCTTCTGAAGCAGGATAAAACTTCTTTCTTGTTGCACCTGCGGTGAAGGTGGAACAGACAGTGTTCCGAAATGTCAGCACGTAAAATTCAGATGCACTGGGAACCACCTAAAAGAAAGAATACAACAAGGATAAAAATAGTTAGCTTGTGTGGAAGTGAAAGATGAATAATGAAAGGAATTGTAAAGAACTGGAAGCTGGTGTATACTGAGTATTTTAAATTTTTGTATGCCAGTAAGTGGATTTTGTTTTTAAAACTTCAGTTTTATTCAGATAATATAGCTTTAAAATATCATCATCATTAGCAGCAGCAGCAGCAACAACAGGGTTTCGGCTTTCCAGGCCTTCTGTAGTAGTGTTGGTCTTCATACACTAACTTCAGAATGTTTAGACCATTGATCCTGACTAACTGTTGTGTCTACTTGCTTCCATATCCACAGCGGCTTCGTTTAAATTACCTATACTTATTTCTTCTCTTATTGCCTAATTTTGTTGCGTGGTCTTGTAGTGTATATCCTACAAGTGACCTGAAGGCTTGTATCTCCACCATCACAATTCCTGTGTCATGCCATTTTAATGAAGTCCAGTTGTCACACCTGTATAGGAGTATTGATAACACCACTATCTTATATAATTCCAACAGTATTTTGTTATTGTTTGAAATGCCTGTCAAATTGTTCCACACATATGAAAACTGTACAGTCTTTAAGATGTAACATAAGCCATTTACCTAAATCCTGCACTGGAGTGAAAAGCTCCTGTGTTAAAACATAATTCAGTGAAGATTGCTACTGGTTCAGCATTGTGTACAGTAGACAGAAGTTTAAGTTTTGTGCACATTAAGTGGCTGAAGAACACAGTGCTGCCATAAGCCAAGTGTGAATGTGTCACATACAGTCACATTATTACCAGATACCATCCTATTCACATACAGTTAAATTTTCAGGTACCTGATTGAACATGGTGCCAACGTTGCTGCTGTTAACAATGATGCTGAACTGCCCCTTGATATTGCTGAATCAGATGAGATGGAAGACATGCTTCAGCAGAATATCAATGCTCAAGGTAAGGCATCTGGATGTTTTGTTAACCCCTGCTAAGGGAAGTGATGATAAACATCTCTTGGAGTTTCATATAGGATGAATGAGGATCTTTTTTTTTTGGGGGGGGGTAAATTTGATTTGACTGTTCCAGTTCTCATGTTGATACATTTGTTCTGTCAACATAAGGGAATGATGCTTATGTAAATTTCTTGAGAACAGTTTGCTGAGAAGAATTTGTGAATTTAAGAAAAAGGAAGTTGATGGGAAATGGAGTAAGTTTAGTTGTCAGTGCTGCTCAGCAGATATTACTGGGATGTACATGTCAGGGAGAATGCCAGAACATACACAGTGTGCACGGAGAAGTTGATACAAAGTATAGTCAATCAGTAAGATACCTGAGATCGTAAATTAAATGAGAGGTCATTACGCTTTAAGTATAGCTCATTTTTGTCACTTAAGTGTCATTTTTTCAGCATAATCCCCATTTGCTTAGGTTTAAAAATTTTGTCAAGATAGAAGTCTGGCTCTTGCATTCACAGCCATTCACTAACAGGCATATCTGCTTCCTCAGTATTGTAGGATTGGTGACCTCACAAGCTGTCCAAAATCACTTCCCCGACTTGTGCTGTGTTGACATTCGTCCTGAATATGCTGGGTAAACCAGTGCACTCATGATCATGGATGTATTTTCATCCATTTTAAAACTTCCTGCACAATTTTATGATATGCTGTACTCTCACTGTTCTCACCATGCTCTTCTCTTAGTTGATTATGCATTTTGATGGGAGAAACATGTTTTTCTCGTGAAAAAATTAATCTGTGAACTTCGTTGTTGGACAGGTTTCCATTGTTACCATTGCACATCTTATCCCATGAAAACCATCTGACTGACCTGACTGATGACTGACTGACCTGACTGACTCACTGACACATGCAGAATCTGATGCATGTTGCCTCTACTGCAAACACTGCCTGTGCTAGAAAATAAAATTCTTGATTAATAGAAAAGTTAACAGGCTAGAGAAGCTTACTTATTGAACATGCCTCATAAATGCATACAAAATTGTGGTTCAAATGCCTAGAGAGAAGAGTGCCTGTTAGGTTTAGACACTGATGGGAGTGGAGGGTGGGGGTGGTAATGCTAAAAGTTCAAAGTGCATTTTTTCCGGAGGCAGGCTTTGAAAGTAGGAGGTACAACAAGTTTGTCGAAAATGAGGCAGGACCAAACGTTTATTGAGAATGTCTTTATCCAGCACCTGCTGTGTGCAGTTGTGCTGTGTTGACCTGTGCAGTCCAGTACATGGCTGCTTGTTGCTGAATCTGTGCTACATTTTGTGCTCTCATTGTGATGCGTCTGAAGGCTGTGTGCATGCGAATGTGCCTGGCATCTCTCTTGCTGTTTTTAACCTAAGTGGGCATTAGTCTGTGCCAGCTTCAATCTTGTGGAGATGTGCAAAGGGTTATTTGAAAAGGGGGCACAGTAACTTGTAGATGGAAGGTTTGGTGACGTGGTGAGGCATTTCCACAGTTGGTCTGTGCCAACTTGTTTGTAGTGCACTTGGAGGCTGTTCATCACAACTGTGTGAGTGCTGTTATTTGCAGAATGGGCATCACAGTGACATGACACCAGTGTCTGTGGGGACATTCTGTTGAACCTCTGGAAATAAACATGCTGCTTTCTCTTGCCCAAATGAAGACTTTTTATCTTATGATTTGGCATTTGAGCTTGAGCTTAGAGAGGGTTATTCTGTTTTTAAAAGTGCAATTGATGGACATTTTTGTATGGTACAAGTCCTGTGATGCCATGAGAGACATTAATTTTGCATTTGTAAAAGGGTGAACCTGTCTCTTAGGGATTGATTGTGATGAAGCTCGTAATGAAGAGGAGAGAATGATGTTGGAAGATGCAAAGGAATGGTTAAACAGCGAGGATGTTGCGGACATACCACATCCAAAGACTGGTGCCACAGCACTGCATGTTGCTGCTGCTAAAGGCTATATCAAAGTAATGAGGTAACTGTATGCTGTATTAACTTCATTTATTGCTTGTTTTGGCTTTCTATTACTGCTGTCATATATCTCAAGTATGGCTGCAGATTAGTTGTGTGTCTAGCCCTTGTTCTTCACCCTTTTTTTTTTTTTTTTATTTTTTTTTTTTTTTTTTCCCCCTTATCCCCCACACTTTTTTTTCTTTTCTTTTTCAATTTTTTTTTGGGGGGGGGTGGGGGTTTGTTCCGTTTGTCTGTTTGGTATTATTATTATTATTATTTAT
>Ga0123352_10013922_pt1 | contig 12784 bp, 7 predicted proteins | sample TergutLab28metaG_FD_89700 | JGI IMG/M metagenome (GOLD analysis project Ga0123352, IMG submission 89700) | Labiotermes labralis P1 segment gut microbial communities from Petit-Saut dam, French Guiana - Lab288 P1 | ecosystem: Host-associated > Arthropoda: Insects > Digestive system > Gut ... | reverse complement strand
TTATTATTATTATTATTATTATTATTATTGGATGCGATTTGGGCTTCCTGTTCTGTCAGATTAAAACAAAACATTTTAAGAACACAACGTTCGCAGACAGGCTCGTTGTAGGTAGGCGTTCGAAGTATTCAGTTGGCTTCCTTACATATAGTTAATATTCGTCAATATGCTGAAAGTAAGCTTAATTAAACTGTAGGTCTACCAGCGTCACATTTCATAGCGACCTTGTCTCTTATCAGAATGAATGGCCAGGCGTTTGTAGTGCAAACACCGTGTTTTGTGCAGGAAATAGGATATGAATGCTCATACACTACTTAGAAGAATGTCAAGCTTCAAGGTGTGAAAAAAAAAGCAGAACTTAAGACATAAGCAAAGTCCCTAAGACTGTAGCCTTGTTACAAACTGTTGTGAAAGCTCAAGAAACAGTCTCACAGTCCTTCCATTCACCAAGCCTAGAATTCTGTGCTGAAGGCACATCATGTTGTGATAAATGCCTGGGTCTTCAGGGTGACTGTATGGAAATTGTTCTGTTTTGTTTTGAGAAATGTTACTTTACATAAAAGTTGCTGAATAAGCATATTTGCACTACGCATTCTTACTTTTCGATCGATATCCGTATATTTAATTTACAAGTTATAATAACACATGATGATATCTATGTTTGATATCATCATTTGTGTGCTTATATCTTGCATAAGGCTTTGTTCTTGTGTGCAAGGATCAATTAGGCTTATCTAATAATAGTGTTATTGAAGCACCTGCCAACGACATGGTAACAGAATCAGATTTCTTACCACAACAACTTTTCCTGTGCCTGATTGCAAAGAATTAAGTCTATCTACACAATCCGTCCATGTCTTTGATTAAAATCTGCTTGATTGGAAAAGTAATGAAAGAAGCTTTGTAATATCTGGTAGATATGTTGTATCTGTTGCGGACCCGATGAGGACCGTATCTTGGATGTTGTTCTCAGGAGGGACGGAGCTCGGAACTCAGGTTAAGACACACTGTCAATAATCCCCAAGCAGAGTGTACTGGAGTTTTATTGTGCGTGAGTAGGGAATAATTGCAGTTACAACTGAACTGTATTGGTCACAAATCTCGCCAGCGGGCTCTCCATTACCGTTAACACTCACTGATCGTCCAGCTTCATTCTCTGTTGTTCAGTCACTGTTCGAGATACACAGCAGACTGCTGCTGCAGAACAAAGCAGCTATTGTTACATGCGTTACTCCACACACTGCTCGCGCGATAAACACTTAGCGCGTCCAGTTATAAACAAAAAGAAATAGAACGAAATTATATTCCTCCCATGCCTGGTCTTAAGAGAGGCGAGAAATAAACACGATAAAATTAAGCTCATGACTAATATACAATACATTCACGAATGCTAGAAAGAAAAGAAAGAAAACAGCAACAACAACAAAAATTAATGTGTGTCAACTACACAACAGATATGTTAGATTAGTGAAGACAAAGCAAGTTAGAAAATATGTTCTTACTACATTTAGGTATACATCCATTTTCCAAAAGGGCATTTTGCTATGTTATACCACACAATTCTTGATATTTATTTACCCCAGACACGTGTTTACTCTTCAAATGCTAGCGGTATTAAAGATTCCACATGGCACAGATATCAAAACAATTTTCCTGACATTCTGTTAAATACTGACCACAATAAAAATTATTTAAATGTAAAATTACAGATATAAATGGTACTTATATTTCATATGCCATGTAGCAACATTTTGTCAATGAACTTCAAACTTCGAGCCATTTTAATGATGTACGGTCTGCTGTCACCTTCCTTTGTACACAAATAAAGGACTGGAAATTCTACATCGGCATGAATCTGCACGGTCAACATAGCTTGCAAAAGTTGGTGATTCAGCCCCCCGGCCAAAATAATTGCCCAAGACATGAAAATTTTTTGAAACTGTACGGAAGGTGTCTCAGCATTTCTTTTCACTTAATTTAATTCAATTTAACGTAATTTCATTTTATGCGCTTCGTGAAAAAACATACCACCACCACTACCACCGCCGCCGCCGCCGCCGCCACCACAACCGCCCTCAAAACCACCACCACCACCACCACCACCACCACCACAACAGCTACTTGTACTGCTACTATAATTCTGCCGCCAACTCTACGACCACTAAACTAGCACTAACAATGGCACTGCCACTAATAGCTACTTGATGCAGATGGAGTGTTTGCCCTCCGTCACTCGATCACCAGTCGGAAGCTAAACAAGAGAAACCAGACAAGACACAGCAGGAGAGCCAAGCAGGCTTTCTTCGTAACCCTGTGTACCAAGTCCGTGATCAGACATAATCCAACGCTACATTAACCAACAGAGTTAGTAAAGCGTCCTTAACACATGAAACGAGTAAGACTGGGATGTGACGCCGTGTACAGAGTATCCTGCTGCCTTCATCGTCTATCCTCATGACGGCGACAGAGTGATCCTCCGAAACGTCCGTACATTGTACCACACTACACGGCGTCACATCCTACATGACAGAAATATTCATGGTCACAGCCGTGAGCAATTGAAAGCGTCGCAAAATAAGATAAGTAGAGGGCTTAATTACACGTAAGTAATTAACATTGTATAGCTCCGTATTCATTTAATACAATGTATGAGATTCGAATGATTTTCATAATAAACAGTCGTCATTTCCTTACATGGAATTAGCAGGTTGGTCTTTGTAATTGAGACCTAATATGTTTTCTACCCGTTCTGAATAGAATTTTAAATACCAATGAAATTAAAGTTATATTTAAAGGGTTCAGACATGTGGTCACGTTGGTATCATTTTAAAGTCGTTCTTTTACTTCTGCTACTTCTTATTCTCAATCATCAAATGAGAAGATGCGTAGGATACTGTGTCGTCAGCACAGTCACGTGTAGAGTCGCGTTACACACAATGGTCAGTCAATAGCCAGTCAGTCCTTTCGGTTTCCTACACTTCGTGGGAATCACAGACATGTCTTAGAAAAAAGTTCTGATAGCTGACGTCACGTCGTTCTGTGTTGGAGCGACCTCTGTGTCCAAATTGTGGATCTGTGTGTCGTTAGGTCGGTCTTGTCACCTGTGTCAGATTTCAGAGTTCGAACTGAAAAAAAGGAACCATTTTTCAACACCTCCTGGAATGACCTGTTGATTTTATTACAGATCCATACCTTACTCATGCCTATTTTATTGACTACATATATATATATATAATGCAGCCCTAGGCATGGTAGGCCTACATTAAATTAAACTACTTTGGAAATGTTACAACCGATATTTTTTTATAAATATTATTTTCGGCGATAAATTTCTTTATTTATAGTATTAAAATTTAAGCAACAATAATTTTAAATATTATTGTCTAAAATCAGAACTATAATTTTGTCCATTGTTTTGTATGGGTGTGAAACTGGTGGCTCACATTGAGGGAGGAACGTAGGCCAGGGGTGTGTGAGAACAGGGTGTTGAGGAGAATATTTTGGCCTAACAGGGACGAGGTAACAGGGGAGTGGAGAAAACTACATAATGAGGAGCTTAATGATCACCCAATATTGTTTGGGCCATTAATGATCACCCAATATTGCTTGCGTCATTAAATCGAGAAGAATGAGATGGGCAGAGCATGTAGCACGTATGGGGGGAGAGGCGAGGCATACACAGGATTTTGGTGGGGAATCCTGAGGAAAAGAGACTACTTGGAAGACTCAGGCGTAGATGGCAGGATAATAATAAAATGGATATTCAGGAAGTGGGATGTGGGGGTATAGACTGGATCGAGTTGGCTCAGGACAGGGACAGGTGGCGGGCATATGTGAATGCGGTAATGAACTTTCGGGTTCCATAAAATACGGGGAAATTCTTGACTAGCTGAAAATCGGTTAACTTCTCAAGAAGGACTCTGCTGCATGGAGTAAGGAAGTAAGTAAATAAGTATCATCTAAAACAGTGGGATCAGTGTTAAAGGAAGAACACAGACTAAGTGTATTCTAAAACAGGGCGCGACGCGACGAGAAACTGGAGAATATAATATAATGAGGAGCATCGTGATAAGCTCTGCTCGCCAAATGTTGTTAGGAATATCATATAAAGGAATGGATCAGTGGAGAGAAATGCATACAAATTTTTGGTGGAAAGACCTCAAAGACATAAGTACTTGTAAAACCTAACCGTAACATTCCGGGCACATTGCTGCATTCAGTACAGATCTGTTTATATTACACATTACTTCACAAACGGTGTATTCTTACACGTACTAGGGCAGAAGACATAAATTCGCACTCACACTTTCAACGACGACGATAAACTTAGCTTTGCATTGTTGTTTCTGTATCCTATGACATACGTCATATTTGAAAACGGAGAAATAGCGTGTTCCGTGTTGGTTCTTCTGGCACGTCTACCCAAGGATTTTACGTACGTATATTCGACATTTGGCGATGTACACCCCCTGTTAAGTAGTAATATGGGGATCTTCTACCCAATATTTTTCTTAATTCCTCTGCCATAAATTGTAATACCTTGTTATTTGTCCATTGTTATGTGTCACTGATGATATTTGTAAACCTAACAATGATTTTTAATTGTAATATTAGTGCACATTTTAACCAGTAAAATGTTATAGTAATAGTTATTTGTAATGCGGTGTCCCACACAGAAAACGAAACGAAAGCACTTATATTGACATGTCGTTACTTTTCCTTGCTGGCTCTATGAAAGGCCTGATGACGGATTTGTCAATTAATACGACACAAGTAGCCTATGTATCTGATTCAGAATGTAAGTAGATTTCGACTCAAAATTTATTATTCTCTCGACTGAGTCATGACACAACGGGGTGCCTTCTATTAACCTAACCGAATATAGTACGGCAGTTACAATTTATCTTAAGAAATAGGATGGGAAGATGTTCACTGGGTTCACGTGGCTCGGTGTACGGCCCACTGGCGGTCTTTTACGAACAAGGCAAGGAAACTTCGGTTTTCATAAAATACCGTAGAATTTACTTATATGGACGCTGGTTATCCGGATCGGCTTGGCCTGTGGGGGGTAAATTTGTCGACAAATCTACAAAACTAACTTGCCTTGAAATTACCGGTTATCGGATGAAGTACAGTAAAGTGTTACGACTTCTAGAACTTCAAATCAGGCGTGGTCGCAAGGTTTAGAAGCAGGTAAATACTGCAAATAGTAATAGCCGAACTTCAAACTGACAATGTAGCCTATTATCAAAGAAAAATCCAACTATCCGGATTTTCTGCATATCCGGACGGCTCGCCGTCCCAATTAATCCGGATAGTTGGAGTTCTACTCTACAAGGAATTTCTTGGCTAGCTGAGCAGATATCAGCTATTCCATGGCGTCAGTTATGGTGCCCTTAATGACACCGTCATTAGTTCGAATCGTTGTCGAATGTCACTATGTTATAACACCGTGTAAACAGCTTAAAAGAGAATAAGTGAGATAGTTACCAAAGCGTCATGCGGCAGCATATTCAACAATTGAGCTGTGACATTCCATTTAAACTTGGTGTACCACAGAGTTCCCTGAAAATTATCGCCAGCATTTAAGAAAACTGGGTTGGGACGCTCTTCGATAAGTCTCTTGACTACCGTGGCGACTCGGGCAATGCCTCCGACACATGATGCTTCTTGACCTTCCCAACATGTACCCGAGTATACATCACTTTGTTCAAAATGTGCGTGAAAATCGTTGATGTGGATGATCGATAACCCGAACAAATCTCCTTCGTTGCTGCTCACTTCAGGAACACGAAGTGTTTCACAGAGAACAAAAATGGCGAAAGCGATGCATGCTCCGAAGACGTTTCGATTTAGAAACACAGACATACCTCAGGCGGTCACTGCATATAACGCCACACAAGTCTTCCGCGTTATGCCTACTCCACAACTGAAAAAGAAGGTAAACTTGTCTGTAGCTACTATCTCTGTTTCTACCCATATATTCTCAAGATAAAGACTCCAACATGCAGAGTGACAGATTACTTCACGCCATTGTTACAGAATTTTATTTCTGAAGTCGTTCGCAGGCAGTTACGTCGTACAGTCATTTCTGTTGTAATGCGACAGTTATGTTCTTGTGAGACCTCGCGTTATAGAAAATCATGTAATAGAAAAAAACGAATAATAAGGTTATGGCATGATATCTTCACATGTCACTGAAGCAGCGTAATAACCAACACGAGCATGGAACATTTCGCGTTTCTACAAACGGCGTTCATCTATTCATCAACTGTGTTACAACCAGTTCGCGTTAGTGAAAGACACGTAATAGCAGAACCGACTGTACACCATCGTCTTCCGTTACGGACATCTGGATATTTCTTTTGTAATTATTATTTGCACCTGGACAAAGCAGCCATGGGCATGTTCACGTGCACGCTGTATGATATTGCATGAAAAACATGGCGTACCAGCGCAAAGTTAAGCAGACGAGAGGAACCACTTAATTGAAATTCAGGTGCTGCAAGACCATAAATAGCCTAATATTTCATGGCCAAATGAGTTAGAACGTGCATCGAAGCTGAACTTGGTTGTTTTGAACATTTTTTAGGCTTAATTGTGGTCCGTTCTAGTTGTTTAATCCACCAAAATTTATTTATATCAGTTGAAGTCACTAATTTCGAAAAACCACACGTCTGTAACGTTCGCGCACCGGACCCAAGTTCATGCGACAATTCTGAGTGGAATGAGACCCGGAAGTACTGGCGTTAAATCGCCGGACACTCTGTATATCGACTAAAGAAAATCTTCCATCTAATCAATGTACAATTTACAATGTACAATGTACTATGTACTACGTACAATGGGACAAATTTAATGTTCTGTGGACCGTGCACCGTGATATATTTGCGCATTAAGAACCAACAGGATGCACTATTTCACTCTCAATTTATTTCAATAATTAGCTTCTACATGTTTCGAGCAGGTTTACTGCCCATCATCAGGAGCTACTACTCTGTAATGCAGCAATTGGTATATGTCATGCTGAAAATAATGGAATTGTGTAAAATTACTTAAATTTATATAATTGTCATTAAACGTATAAAACGTTAAGTTATCAGTAAAATTTCAGACTATGTTGAAAGATTTTGAATAATATAAAGTATTTGAAAAATGCAATAAGTTCTTACTTTATAGTAGAATTGTTGTACAGTACATACCGTTTATGTTGGCTGGCTGCTAGCAGGATCGGAGTAGAACTGGTTTTTAGTCGTGTTGATGATGGATTATTGATCAGTTAGTGTGTTACTGATAGCATAATGTTTTATTTGTTTGATGACAATGTGTGTGTATATATACATAAGTAATTTTACACAGGTCCATTATTTTCAGCATGACACATACCAAATGCTGTATATACAGAAAAGTGCCTCCTGATGATGAACAGTAAGCCTGCTTGGAATATGTAGATGTTAATTATTGAAATGAATTGAGAGTGAAATAGTGCATCCTGTTGGCTCTTATTGCGCAAGTACAGTGGGACATTGTGATATAGTCTAGAGACAGATCTTAATACTCGTACTAGCTGATAACCGACACAACGGGTAAATGTTTTGTCACATGCCATTATCAGTTGCCGTATCAAAAAAGAGTCGACGTTTGATTTGCTGACTAGGAGGAAACAATGGGATCGCACTGCCTCATTTCGCCATTTGAGTTTGGGCAGAGGACCCCAGGCATGTTCGGCTCGTTGGAACAATTACTAATCAGCAAAAACCTAATTAACTAACTTACTTACTTACTTCATAGAGCAGAGTCCTTCCCGAGAAGCTAACAGGTCCTCGGCTAGTCAAGAATTTACCCGCATTTTATGGTAACCGAAATTTCATTACCGCATTCACAAGAGCCTGTCATCCGTCCCTAATCTGAGCCAGATCAATCCAGTCCAAGCCTCTCCACCCCGCTTCCTGAAGACCCATCGTAATATTATCGTCACACCTATATATATATATATATATATATATATATAGTTTCCCATCATTCCTCAAGGGAACATAGGGCCCTCACAAAGTTTCGCCATCTGACAGGATTACTGGCGAGTACTTTGACTTCTTTCCATGTTTTGCCTTGGTGTCTAATCTCTTCAAAGATTGTTCTGCGTCATGTTGTTCGAGGTCTGCCGCGGGATCCGGTTCCCTGAGGATTCCACTCTAAGGCTGCTTTGCTATGTCACCTGGTGGTCGGCGAAGTGTGTGGCCCAGCCACCCCCACTTCCTCTGCCGAATTTCTAATTCGATTGGTTTTTGCTTAGCTCTCGCCCACATTTCTTGATTTGATATCTGGACCGGCCAGAATATTTTCATTATTCTGCGGATGCATCTATTGACTAGAACTTGGAGTTGATGTATGATGGTTTAAGTAAGCTTCCAGGTTTCACAGCCGTAAAGCAGGACGGACTTTACGTTGGTATTGAAGATCCTTATTTTGGTGTTATTAGAGTATGCTGTCGATCTCCAGACTGTGTTGAGTGTTCCGAACGCCGTCGCATCTATGCCTAGGTCTATCACGTGGCCTCTTTCCATCAGTTCTCCCTACCAAAACCCCGTAAGCACATCTCCCGTCCCCCACACGTGCTACGTGCCCCGCCCATCTCATTCTTCTTGATCGCCCGAAAAATATTTGTTGAGGAGTACATATTCCGTCGCGGGCATGAATGTCTGACTCTTGTGAGTGTTGTGTTTTGTCAGGTAAAGGTCTCGACGACGGGCCGATCACTCGTCCGGAGAAGTCCTGCCGTGCGTGATGTGTCTGAGTGTGATCTCGAATTCAGTAAGCGAGCGACCGCAGAAAAGCGCCTTAGATCGCACGGCCACTGGGATCGGCAAACAAAATAATAGTGCGACTAGAAGCAGTCTTATTGCTCCCCATTGTCACTCGTCCCTTACCCGCGGTGACGAATCAACGCGCAAATATATATATATATATATACACACACACAAATAAGGACATACAAATCACAAATGTCCAAATCGACAGGGCCAATGACAGAAATAGAACTGGCTCATTGTACGCTTTGTGATCCGGATTGACGCAGTGGGTACATTGACTAGGCTACGAGCTGGTGGACCGAAGAATCGACGTTCGATTCCTCGCAGAGAAAAGAGGTTTAAGTTTCACAAAGCGCCCAGACCGGCTGAGAACCCCACCCAGATTCCGGCTCAATGCATATAGTCAACTCTTTCCCGGAGGCAACAGCCGACTCGTGAGGATGATCGACGTCCTCCAACAGCTGTTACTGACTGCGGAATTTGCAGTTGATCTTGGCAGCTGTTTGTGCTGGGTAAAGCCGGCCGCCCCTTTTTTGTGTATAACCAGCTTAATATACGTTAGGCTGCAGTGATGTGATCTGTGCATGTAAGGCAATACAGTTCTTCTCTGTAGGGTTTTATGCGGTTACATCCGTGATTAAATTTGACTTAAGGCTTTATATAAAGGAAACACCTAAGAAATGGCGACCAGTGGAAAAAAGGTCATCTAGTGATAGGTAAAGGTAAAGGTAAACAATCACCACACAGGTCTGTTATAGGCCCAAAGTTTTCCAGGATTTTGAGGCTCCCAGATTTCCAGACAACGGGCAAATGGACATAAGGTTGTCAACCCAAAGTACCGGCCGCCTTAACCCCCAAGAAATACCCCTGGTACTCATTTTTTTTAGAGGCAGCTTTGACCCGAGGATCATAATGCGGCCGGAAGGATTACTTCAATGCAAAATTCCAATGACATAGTCGAGAATCGAACCCACGACCTTCCGGCTTGTAGCGCAGTGCCTCAACCAGCTGCGCCACTGCGTGCCCCCAGACAGTGATATAGAAACATGTTTTTGGCAGGATCTGTACGTTTCCTCCCGACCGTCATCGCGAGTGTAGTGTGACTCTACCTACGCAGATATACTGTGAAGGTCAACTGCAGTCTCTTGAGTAAAGGACATTAGTGACGATGTTAAGAATATTTGGAACCCACAGCTAAAAACTTGAAATACCTTCGCAGCTGTCTGTATTGCGAGTGGGAGGCACTTTGTATTTTATACTGCAGAATGCTGTAACAATGCTTCAGGTTCACCTAATAAAGTATTCTACACTATTCAGTTCAATTCAATTCAATTCAATTCTGTTCTATTCCATACTATTCAGTTCAATTCAATTCAATTCTATACTACTTAGTTCAATTCAATTCAAGTCAGTTCCATTCTATTCTATACTATTCAGTTCTATTGTATGCTATTCAGTTCAATTCAATTCAATTCTTTTCTATTCTATTCTATACTATTCAGTTCTATTCTATTCTATTCTATACTATTCAGTTCAATTCAATTCAATTCTATACTACTTAGTTCAATTCAATTCAATTCAGTTCCATTCTATTCTATACTATTCAGTTCTATTCTATTCTATGCTATTCAGTTCAATTCAATTCAATTCTATTCTATTCTATACTATTCAGTTCCATTCTATTCTATTCTATTCTATTCTATTCTATTCTATTCTATTCTATTCTATTCTATTCCATTCCATTCCATTCCACACCGTCACTCCTCCATACGGCTCCATGATCTAATGTTTAATAGAGCATAACAGATTTGTCTTTACCTTGACCATACAGTAGAAACTAATGTTTGAAACGCGGATCCACTATTACTTAAGCTGGCGTTCAAAGTGTAATTCAATTAGCAAATAACAGCACTGAATTTTAGGCCTAATTTCTATTTTGAAAGGGAAGAGGTACGACTAGGAAATCAGCAATTCAGGGCCGCTGAACCTATGGCACGCAGAAGAAATTCCTTGGCACGTGGCATTCTCTGCTGTCCCAAATTTTTCATTTCTTTTGCCCGACCAGTGTCTCTATATTGTGAAGAATATGTGTGTATAGGCCTACACACACCTGACCGCGTAGGTACCGTCTATGAATTACCGTTGTTACCAAATAATTTGATACTTCGAGTGAAATATTTTTACACAAATCGTGAGCGATGCGAAGTGTGAACTGCGTGTTTATCACTGGGGCGCCGACCGAGCGGTGACTGGGCAAATACCGTGACATTGGACAAAACGTTTTACAGCCTTCTTGTCAAGCAGGAAGAGGCAGCAGCCCCCAGTTACTTCCACATATTCTTCTTTACCGCATTCCTCGAGGAGGCCCTTATTTGACATACAATATAATAATTATACTATCAATTCATTATACAGTAAGAATTATAATTAGAGTTAGTAATAATAACGCAATAATTAATAATTATTATGGAGGGCTTCAAAAACCTTATTTTGCTCTTCAAAAAAAAAAAACCCCCCCATTGGCACGCGAAAGGATTTGTTCGAAATTTACAGACAATTTGGGCACGCGCCCTCCAAAAGTTTTGTCAGCTCTTCACTCACCTGTATGTGTGTGTGTGTGTGTGTGTGTGTGTGTGTGTGTGTGTGTGTGCGCGCGCTTCCTGTTTCACGTTTTGAAAGAGATGACTGATTTTCACGAAATTTGGCCTAAATATTATGCCACTGGAGGACATATGAAAGCCACCATCCTACGATTAACATTTAGCAACATGGCGAGTACACGAATCTGTAAGGCGAGATGGACACTTTACTGTTAGGTTCGAAAATGATGTGCGGTAATAGACCGTAGAAAAATATGAAGCTGTTGTTCGGGGTGTAGAATAGCACGATAGTGGTCGTGCGGAGATTTTCTTTACTCTTGTCTTTGGTTTGACGATGACTAATAAACCACGGGAGCCAGGGATGTGAAGTTTGGTGTGGATGTTAACCATAAAGGTACCTACACATTACTGGGAGGTAAAAAAAAAATTACAAATATGGCGAGTATGCGAAAAGTTTGAGGTTTTCTGATACCCTGAAGATTGATGCAGCATCTCATACAGAAACAACACACTGCTAACACCCACAACCAGGAAATATATCAAGGAATATCACGTAAGGGTGACAATAGTGCCAATTTCGGATACAGGTACTGTCTCTATTTTGGGATGATCCTAATAACCTGAAGAGGGAGGCAAAAAGTCCTCCAAAATACGGCAACTTCCGACCAGACACATCCCAGAGACAGGATACTTCACATTTCCTTCCACGAGAACTTCAGAAATCACAATGTCGGCTGGTTTTCACAGTGACAGCAGTGCTTACATTTATACAACGTAATAGGTTCTTACTTCACTTTTTCAATGTCAGAGGAAACAGATGATTATATAATTACTTTGAATGACGTGTGTCAGGTGCCCAAGTACGGTACAGGCTACCTGTCCTGTACTGTGCCCTGGTGGCACGCTATAGGGAGAACTTGAACTAACTTTTGTGAAGGTGAGATTTAAGTTCTCACAAATCACAACCGTGGTGAAGATTAAAGTCCTCTGAGACAGTTCGCTGTGTCGATCGGTAAATAGTTACATTGAGGAAGGAGGCAGCAAATTCCTTCAACACGTCACCAATGATTTACCCATCGACACACCACCATATCCCTGGGTATCGTATCGTAACGAGTGCGGAGAATCATCGGAGCTTTAGCGAGGGCGGAAGTGCAAATACTCGGACAGAAAACCCGTTGCACTGCCATTCTGCCCACCACAAATCCCACAACGACCGGCTTCAACCGCACTTTAAATTATACATGATAGCTATGCGCGCATCCGGAGTAGGTCTGTGTCACCAGTTGATCCAGTTTACAGAACGGCGGACGTTTCAAGTCGGCACTTTCTCTTAGTCGCTCTGACCTTAGTACAACCTGTCGGGGGGGGGGG
>Ga0123352_10013921_pt1 | contig 12784 bp, 11 predicted proteins | sample TergutLab28metaG_FD_89700 | JGI IMG/M metagenome (GOLD analysis project Ga0123352, IMG submission 89700) | Labiotermes labralis P1 segment gut microbial communities from Petit-Saut dam, French Guiana - Lab288 P1 | ecosystem: Host-associated > Arthropoda: Insects > Digestive system > Gut ... | reverse complement strand
CTTAGCTTGTCCTCGTATTTTTCTCTAAGCATTGCACAATCTTTTTCAAGAGTTTCCTCACTTGTTTCCATAGGATAGCCAGAAATATAAAATGTGTTTCTATTTTCAAATCTTAAATCCATATAAATATCCTCCTAATTTTCTTACAGGCAACCAAAACTCATACTCGACTTCTGTTTCCTCATTTTTTAACCAGACTTGTATGTCTGGCCCATCCGCATATTCATACCCCGATGTTGGCAACCATTCTTGAATGGCACGATAGCCAATACCGCCATCTTTTTGAATGTCTTGTAAATTGGCACCAGACTCTTTGAATATTGCCCAAGTGTAAGCACCTACCACATAAGTTTGTAAATCTTCTGGTGTGTCCGTATTTGTTGCCACTCCAAGGAGATACTGCCACGCTTCTGCTTTTTCATCTGGTATCATAACCTCAAATAAAGGCTCACTTGGGGATAGATTTTTAATCCGAGCCATCTTTCCGCTACTTTCTAAGATGCTCCAAAACTGTTTGATAGGTTCTGTCATGTCTGCCATATCTCCAAATAACTCAATGGAAGAACCTACTACACTAAACGCAGGCTTATCTTCTATGCGATAATCTAAACTCTCCACGCCTGTGACAACCATCTTGAAGTGCAATCGCTGATAGGACTTTAGGGTAACGCCCCCATGCTTAACTAGAGATGGCGCAACCATATGAACACTTTGAAAAGCACGGTTAAATGCCGTAGGCGAATGGTAGTGATATTTTAATGCCACATCTATGATTTTTCCGCCAGCTTTTAAGTCAGCTACTGCAAGCGTCATTCTGCGACGGCGAATATACTCTGCTAAAGAAACCCCAGACATGACAGCAAACATTCGCTGAAAATGATAAAGGCTCATGTTAGCTCTGTGGGCGATTGTTTCTGTTTTTATCTCGCTGGTTAAATGCGTTTCAATGTAAGTAATCGCATCATTCATTTTTTCTATCCAGTCCATGCACTACCCCCAAGCTTCGGAATGAAATCTCTGCAATATATAGAAATATTGTACCTTAAATTGATGGGTTAATCCTCTCTTTTGAAAACTTTTTTGGCGAGGTTTTAATGTGAGAATATCGGCAGACGTCGCTTTATTTGTCGCTTACCACGGACGCACCACTTAGGGCGGAACTACCTGCTCTAATCGAACACCACACCAATGCAGTACGTATCGACGTATAGGGCATATTGCCAATTGGATGTTTCATAGTTTTGATGCTGCATTTGTTCAACCAAGTAATTGGTGGCGAAAGCAATTAGTATCTTGCATTAACCATATACAACAAAACCGTGGGCAAACCCCACGGTTTTGTTGTATACTTTATTAAACTATATGACTACATTATCAAGGGGCGATAAAAATGCTAAACTCAATCCCACCAGCATGTATGTACATATTTTTAATGCTGGCTAATATTTTAGGTTTACACGACCTTAGCCATTTAGAAATTGCACGTTCTTCTTTTGAAACGTACCAAGGGCAGGACATACACATTGAAGTATCCCATTTAACTCTATCCCCAAACAAAACGCCTCGGTATCTTGGGGACAATGATGTTCTTTATTTGACAATAACCAATGACACAAGCCGCCCCATTGGAATAATACCAAGCGTATTTTTGGAAGTCTTCGACGGCGAATTTTGGCGACGTGCGCCGGTAATCAATGATGACAGATTTTTCGGGTCAGCAGGATTTTGGGGGCATACTATCTCTGCTTATTCTCAGCGCACCATCGCGTTTATTGTAGACCCATACATCCCTCTTGAATCAGGGCTATATAGGGCGAACGTAACCATCAGCTATTTTCACCCGCGGGCATCCATAGTGGTATGGCCTGACGTGCCTCCCTTACCTGAATTACCCATATGGTGGGATGAAATTTATGATATTAGAAATATAAGACCGCCTGGATACGCTTCACCCCGCGACACGCATGAATTAACGCGTTATGACTTGACAGTCCAGTTTGTCTGGACAAATCCCTGATATTTGATTTTGGTTTGTCGGTTGTTTTTCTGCAATCTTTAGCGATTTTTCATCGCTAGTGCTTAGAATTTTTTTAGCTTGGTCTAATGTTTGCAAAGCGCGTCTTAGAGCAAACTCGGCATCTTCTTTGGCAATATCTATTCTTCTTTCAGCGTATCTTGTGCGGGTGGCAAACCTTGTAAGCATGGCAGCATCTCTTTTGCCTAAATGAATATAATGCTTTTGGGCATTTACATATTCCAGCAACTTGATGATGTTGTGTGATTCAAGGATTTCTTTGTTTAAATGATATAAAACAGCCTTTATTGATTTTTCTGTTGCCTGTTGGCAAAGGTAACAGACAATCTCGATAGGCAAAGGTTTCATGGTGTCATACAAATGCTTTGCTGCCGCATATTCATTTTCGCCTATTTCAAGGCTTAACCGTGCTAACTCTCTGTTTGTCATTTAATACCACCCCGTCTGTGAATATACGATGCCCTAAAAGGTTTTTGTTTTGCTTGTCTTTTTCAAACTCTGCAAAGGTATACAACACTAAATCATAAGGAAGTGGAAAACCATCAGGAATAGCACACATGGCATCAACAGCCATTTCTTCACGCCGGCTTGTTAACTCAGGAACTAAAACGCATATGTCTAAATCAGAATTTTCGTTTATATCACCTCTGGCATAGGAACCAAATAAAATCACCTTACATTCAGGAAGTACGCTTTCTATAGAAAAAGCAACCACATCTAAAAGTTCGGGCAATCTTGTTTTTGCTTCGTGTCGCCATTGTTGTAATAGATTAGGCATACTATCACACTCCTTGCTAAAATAAATTCAAGCCATCTTTTATTATGCCTGTTTGGGTTGCTATTTTCAATAGGTGGTTTGTCAAAATAAATTCAACTTCTTGCATTTTGCAAGAAGTTGAATAAAACTAGATCACGGTATTTTCCAGTATTATATCTGCCCCAAGGCTGCTCAAATCCTGCTCAATACATTCATACCCACGCTCTACATACTCTGCATTTTGCACCACGGTTTCGCCTTCTGCCGCCAGTGCCGCCAAAATTAACGCCGCGCCGCCGCGCAAGTCTTTGGCTTGCACAGTCTTGCCATGCAGTTTGTTTACACCATGAATCGTAAATTTTCGATGGTCGTCAGACAAGACGATATTTGCACCCATGCAGTTTAGTGCCTGTGCGTGTTGATGGCGTTTATCGAAAATGGTTTCTTCTACTATGCTCTTGCCTTTGGCGATGGCCAGTGCGGCTACAAACTGCGCTTGCATATCGGTTGGAAACCCAGGGTGAATATCCGTAGTCAGCCGTTTTAATGCTTTCAGCCTTGGCGGTGCAATTAACGTGATGCTGGTATCTCTGATACGGATATGGCAGCCCATGTCTACCAACTTTGTTACAATGGGAAGCAAATCAACTGTATTGATGTCGGTTAAAGTCAGTTCGCCGCCAGTCATTGCAGCGGCGGCAAGGTAGGTACCTGCAACTATTCTGTCGGGCATAATGTTATGCGGTTTTTGCTGGGCTAATTCATCTACACCATTGATGACTATAACGCCAGACCCCGCGCCGTGTATTTTCGCGCCAAGCCCTGTGAGAAATTTGGCCAGGTCAATAATTTCTGGTTCGCGCGCGGCATTTTCTATGATGGTTTCGCCTTTGGCTTTGACCGCCGCAATCATTAGATTCTCTGTCGCGCCAACGCTTGCGGTGTGCAAAGAAATTCTTGCGCCTTTAAGCTGACCGGCGGTGCAGTATAGCTTACCGTTTTCTAATCGGATATTTGCGCCCATCGTGCGCAGTCCGTCGATATGCAGGTCGATGGCACGTGTGCCCAATTCGCAGCCGCCAGGCAGTGCAATGTCAATTTTGCCGCATCTGGCAAGCATTGCACCCATAAACAAAATGGATGATCGCATTTTGTTTACGCATTCGTCGGGGATATTGCAGTCCAAGTCGCTTGACGCTAGGACTTTTAGCGTGTTGCCAACAAACTCTGTTTTGTAGCCCATGCAGTTGAGTATATCTAATGAGATGAATGTATCCGCAATACGCGGGCAATTGTAAATGATACTTTCGCTTTCGTTTAGGCACATGGCGGCCAAAATTGGCAGCACGGCGTTTTTTGCGCCGCCTACTTTATGCTCGCCCGATATGCGGGTTCCACCCTGAATGCGATATTGACGCATAGCCATCACATCTCCCAAAGTTTAGGCATGTATCAATGTATGCCAGGCTGTTGGATAGTGTGAAAGGTAGGAGATTAAAACCGTGGGCTTTGCCCACACCCAGAAACTTTTGAAAAAGTTTCATCAAAACTTTGTTTTGGGGTTATATCTGTAGTATAATTTTGCCAGAATAAAAAACAAGCGCGCACAAATGCGGCGGAGTGTAGCGTGGCTTTACTGCACGGAACGGAGCTTGAGGGCGGAGCCCTCATTTTAATCGAAAGGGAGATTATTATGAATTTGAAAGTGTACTACGGCACCCATCCGGAGGATGCCAAGCATTTTACAACGGAAAGACTGCGCAATGAGTATTTGCTGCAAAACTTATTTGTGCCTGATGTCGTTAATTTAAGCTATTCGCACAATGACCGCATTATTGTCGGCGGGTTTATGCCTGTGAAGGAAGCATTGACGCTGACTGGCGGTAAGGAAATTGGTGCGGATACATTTTTTGAACGTCGTGAGGGTGGCATGATTAATATTTCTGCCAACGATGGTGTGGTTGTGCTGGACGGCACGGAATATGTATTGGGGTATCAGGATTGTTTGTACATTGGGCGCGGAGTTAAGGATATCAGTATTAAGGCTAAGGATGCTGCCAAACCGCCTAAATTGTATTTTAACAGCACACCTGCACATCACGACTATCCTAGTAAATTAATTACTTTAGCCGATGCAAATAAAGTGCATTTGGGTAGCCCCGAGCAGTCTAATAAGCGCACGATTAATCAGTACATTGTGCCTGGCTTCTGCGATTCATGCCAGTTGACCATGGGCATGACCATTCTTGACGAATGCAATATGTGGAATACGATGCCATGTCATACGCACGAACGCCGCATGGAAGTGTATTTCTACTTTGACATGGACGAAAACGCAAGAGTGTTCCATTTAATGGGCAAGCCTGATGAGACGCGCCATATTGTCATGGCGAATGAAGAGGCTGTGATTTCGCCCAGCTGGTCTATCCACAGTGGCGTTGGCACAAGCCGCTATACATTTATTTGGGGCATGTGCGGGGAAAATCAGGTGTTTACTGATATGGATGTTTGTGATATGAAAGATGTGAAGTAGCGGTTGTAATAAATAAAAACCGCGTTTATTCCGTGTCTGATGTGGAATGAACGTGGTTTTTTTGTTAATCAAAAAATATATTCCAATTAAACAAGACATACCGTTGCCGTGTTCAGATGCTATAATAATGAAGCATGACAGGCAAAAGTTAAAAATTAAATACGACAAGGAGAATGAAAAATGGCAATGGATTTTAACAAAGCAATAACAACTGTTCTGGTGAGAAACGATTATGGTGTATGTTTTGATTTCTATACCAAAAAACTTGGATTAGTACCAATTATGGGAGATAGGAATGGCCCATGGACGGGTTTTGCCATGAAAGATGGGGGAGAACTATGCTTTGCTATTTTCGCAGGGGACGCCCAATCAGCATACAAAGGTTATATCCAACCGAGTGCAACCGCGCAACCAGATACAACTTCGTTTGGCATACCTTCTGACAATGTGGATGAGGATTATACACGCCTAAAAGAAGCAGGTGTAGAATTTATAGGCGAGCCACAAACTATCGAGGACTGGGGATTAAGATGTGTTTTTTTTAGAGACACAGAAGGTAATTTGCTTTCGTTGGATGGAAATATTTAAAAGTATAGGCAAGTAAAAAACGATACCCCAAAGCAATCAACAGGCTTTGGGGTATTTTTATACTCAAACGATGAAACCTTTTATTCTTTGTCAAACTTTATCAGAATCTGTTGCGTGTTCAGCCACCCGTTTTTCCCGCTTTTCCGACCGCTTCTGCTTACGTGCATCACGCTTCGCCGCATTCCCATCAATAATCAAATAAAACGTAGGCAGCAACAACAACGCCAGCGCAGTAGAAGCCGACAACCCACCAATAACCGTGACCCCAAGCCCCTGCATCATTTCATCACCAAAGCCCAACGACAATGGAAGCATTGCCAAAACCGTCGTCAGTGTAATCATCAAAATAGGACGAAGCCGTGTTCTGCCCGCAAGCACCAATGCTTCCTGCAAGTCCATATCTTTACGATAGCGGTTGGTGGTATCCACAAACAAAATACCATTGTTCACAACCAACCCTATCAAAACCAGAAACCCTAACAAAGACACCATGCTAATGGTCGTGCCTGTAACAAACATCAGCAAAAACGAACCGATAACTGCCAACGGAATACATGTCATCACCATCAGTGAATGGCGGATAGATTCAAACTGAATCGCCATGACCATAAACACCAGCAAAATAGCAATAACAATCGCCATACCCAGTGCAGTAAATTCGTCAACCATCATTTCATCCATCGCGGCTTGCCCAATGGCCACGCCGTCGGGTAAAACCAACTGGTTTACATCCGTCATGATTTCACTTTGCGCAGTAAATCGTGCGGCCTCAGTGGGTATACCTATGATAGTCACCGCATATAAACCATTTTGGCGCATAATCGTTTGCGGTGTATCCGTAAATTCAATCGTTGAAATAGCCGTCAACGGAACTGACGCGCCTGTTGACGAGGTCAGCATCATGTTTGAGATATCACTAATGGATTCATAACGCCCTGGCGGATACATCACCCAAATATCATAACGCTGGCCGCCAATAGTTATTTCAGTTACTTCCGAGCCGTTTAGCGCGGTAAAGATACTGCCCGTCACCATTTGAGGAGTGATGTTGTTTGCCGCCGCCATCAGTGGGTCTACTACAATTTCTGCCTGTGGGTTTGCGCGGTCAATGGTAGAATTTACACGGATGATATCAGGGTGGCTATGCATTAACGCCTCAACGATTGTTGCGCCTTCGCGGATAGCATCCAGTGATTCGCCTTCCAGCATGACTTCAATACTGCCGCCGCCAGGCATTCCCATTTGTCCGCCTGTGGCAATGTCGATATCGCTGTTTAAAATATGGCTGGTTTGGTGCCGCCACTGTTCGACAATATCGTTGGTTTGCATTTGGCGGTTGGCATATAAAAACGCAGTGAGGGTAGTTCCGCCGCCGCCAAATAGCCCTGCACCGCCGCTGGTTAGTGTAAAATGCTCGACATCCGGGTGGGCGGCTACAATGTCTTCTATGTCTATCAAAATAGCATCCATATTTTCCAAGTTCAGCCCCGGTCGGGTATTGACAGTGATTGCAATCACACCGTCGTCCATTGGCGGCATCAGTTCAAAATTGAGAAAAGTGGCAAGATAAACAGACAATACCATGATACCCGTTGTGGCAAACACAACGGTTTTCTTTTTGCGCAGGATAAAACCAAGCACCCTTGCATAACCGCTTTCCAGCCGTTTGAAAATTCTTGCAACAGGCGCATTTTCTCTTTCCACGGGCTTAAAATGGGCAAAAAATAACGGTACAAGCGTGACCGCCGACAAAAGCGACCCCATCAGTGCAAAAACAATAGAAAACCCAAGCGGCGCAAACATTTGCCCCGACATGCCTTCAACGGTTGCCAGCGGCACAAACACGGCCACCGTCGTCAGCGTCACCGCAATAATCGAAAGCATGACCTGCTTTGTGCCTTGGATGGCAGCTTCAATAAATGACAACTTCTCTTTTCTTGCCTTAGAGCAACTGTCGATAACAACAATCGCATTGTCAACCATCATGCCCACGCCAATGATTAACCCACTAAGCGAAACCACATTCAATGTGTAACCCATGAAGTTCATAAAAATAAATGTAACCATCAAAGATATGGGCATCGAGCTGCCGACAATCAAGCTGGCACGGAAATCGCCCAAGAATAAGTACAGTACAATCATGGATAATACAATGGCCAAAACAAGCGTTTGCGCAACCGAGGCGATGGAGTCTGCAATCATCTCTTGGTTGTCGTTGACTACAATAATAGATATCTCCGGATGGTTTGCCGCTATTGAATGGATGACCCGTGTGACATCTGCGGAGGTGACATTTGCACTAACCGCCTGGGGTTTTTGAATGCTTAGACTAATATTTTGATTGCCGTTGTGGCGGCTGATGGATGCGGCATCTTGGGTGGAAATAAAGATATTGGCCACATCGGCTAAGCGAATCACATCGCCTGTGCGTGTGGTGATGGGGATACGGTTTAATGCCTCAATGGTTTCATGCCTGACCTGAACACGCACGGCAAGGTCTATATCACCAAAGTTTGCCGTACCCAGCGGCGCAGTGTGGTTTACACCTGACACTGCTTGAATCACATTGGAGATATTCAGCCCGTATTCGGCCAGTCTTTCCTCCATGATTTCTACACGTACATAGTCCTGCCTTCCGCCTGAAACATCTACGCTGGAAACACTGGATAACCTATCAAGCTGGGGGACAATTTCATCTTCCACAAAGTACAGTAAATTTTCGACTGAATCGGAATGCACCGACAGTGTCATGGTTGGCATCGCATTCATGTCTAATTCTAAAACCATGGGTGCCATTGCGTCGCTTGGCAGTTGGTTGATGATGGCGTCCATGCTTCGGCTGACATTGGTGTATGCCCTGTCCATATCATAGCCAAACTCAAACTGCATAATCAAAATAGACACATTTTCCATGGACTGGGAGGTGATGCTGCGTACGCCGCTTTGGGCACTGACTGCTTCTTTTACAATGCGGGACACTAACTGCTCTACGTCTTCGGGGCCTGCGCCCGGGTATACTGTGGACACCACCAGCATGGGCATGTTCATTTCGGGCATTAATTCCTGCGGCATCGAAAACAATGCCATCGCGCCAAATATAATAATGGCGGAGATAATCATAATGGCGGCAATGGGGCGGCGCACGATGGTTTCGGTGAGTTTTATCATGGACTGTTTACGCTCCTGCTACTTCGATTGTTACACCATCCGCCAGGCGGGCACTCCAGGTGTTGATAATATGGTCGGTGTTGCTGATGCCCGAGATGATTTGGATAACATTGGCGTCAAAAATACCCACTTCAACTTGAATGCGCCGGGCCGTTCCGTTTTCATTGATATACACATAAGGCACACCGCGGTCATAATGCACTGCGCTAAGCGGAACAGTGAGAACACTTTGTGCGCGTTGTGCTTCCGCAAAAATTCTAACGGTCGTGCCGCCCAGCAAGCTGGCTGGCGGGTTTGGTATGTTGGCACGTACGGCAATGAGACCGCCTGCATCCACTGTGGCTGAAATTTCTGTGATAATGCCTGATTGTTCAATGTTGTTGTCAACCAATGTGATTTCATCGCCAATGGCTAAATGTTCAAATGAATTTCTGGGTACACGGAAAGCCACGGTCATTACATCTTGCGCCGCAATGGTAAATGCCGAGGATTGCGGTGACGCCATGCTAAACTCGTCTACATCACGTGCTTCAATGATGCCGCTGATGGGGGCGGTCACAATAGCATCTTCCAGCCTGTCCATGGCTACATCGATATTGACCAGAATCGTGTGGCGCGCGGCTTGGGCTTGGGCTAATGCATCTTGGGCGCGGCGGCGGTTTTCTGCCGGAGCATCTTCTGCTAGAATCCGCTGTCCTTCGATGGCTTGCTGCAATGCGGTGTGTGCCTGTGACAGTGCAATTTGCGCCAGTGCATATCCGCTCTGCGCCCGCTCTAATGCGGCTAGTGCGTTGGCGTATCCTGCCTCGGCTTGTTCGTATGCGACACGTGCCACGACACCCGCTTCAAACAGCACGGCAGTATCGTTGTATGCTTGGGCTGCCATATCGTATCCCAGTTGTGCTTGTTCGACCCCAATGATAGATTGCTCAATATTTTGTTCGGCTTGGCGGATGGCAGCTTCGGCTTGGTTGATTCCGCCGCTGGCTTGCAGTAGTTGACTTTGCATAGTGCTGCCGTCTACTAAGTTGACGCCGGTTTGTGCGGTGCGCACGGTGGCATCTTGTACTGCCAGTTGGGCTTCTAAGGCGGTGATGTTATTTTGAATTTCGGTGGGGTCAATGGTAAACAAGATATCACCTGCTTGAACCCTGTCGCCTACGTTGAAATAAACCGACAGCACTTCGCCGGGGATGCGCGGCAAAACAGAAACTTGCTGGTTTGGCTCTACTGTACCGATATATTCGCCCATGACAATGATACTGGATATTTCCGGCGTGATTGTTTCTACGCGTATGCTTTCTTGTATGATTACTGTAGACACGGTATCGCCGTTTCCGCAAGCCGAAAAGGATAGGCCGGCGGTTGCTATCATTGAAATGGCTATCGTATTTCTTAATAATTTCTTCATTGTTTTTTCCTGCTTTCTTTTTTCATGGAAGGGTGATTTTACATGGTCAAGTTCAACTGAAGTTCAACTGGGGGGAGCTTTTTATCGGGTAAACGAAATGAAAACAGTTGAACAAATAATGTGCGCACCCAAATAAAAAAGAGCAGATTTCAGTTCACCTCACGCTGAAAATCATGCTCTCTTATTTTTTTGCACAGCCATATCTTGCACATAATCAAAAACCTTTATATGTGCTGAAGCCTAGCATATACAATGCCAAAGCAAAAGAATTTTTTTTACCTTTCGACATTTCATTCAATTCTTCAAGCACGCTATCATGCGGAACTGTATTTGCCGCTGTTTCTGCAACAACTTTTTCTATAGTTTTAGGTAACTGCATACACATTTGATAAAATGCGTCTTCTTGACCCGTTACAATTTCATAAAATTTATCCATGCTCACGCGACGTATACGTTTATGCTTTTTTTGCTGTCCATCTACAGAAACAGCCCATGTGATGTTTTGAGATTTTTTGGCAATAGCTTCAACGAGCAAACAGGCACAATCGTCATCTTCAAGAAGTTGTGATTGCATCTTAATATATGTCTTGCCCGAACTGGCGGCGTTCATCGTGTTATGCTTGTTTTTCATCTCGACAAATATTTTGCTTACCTTATCCCCATCAGCAACAATGATTCCAGAATCTTTTTTGAACACAACATCCCACCCACTTATAGGAACTTCGCAATTTTGGATATATTGGAAAATTCTCTGGTGGAAATAACCGATGTCATTATTATTGGACTTATCACGTTGCCGAAAGATTTCATTTTTTATTATTTCTTCCCATGTAAATCCATATACTGTTTTGTCGAAAATCAACTTTACAGGGTCAACAATATTTTTGTTGAATTTCTTTAGGTTAAAAGATTCCAACTTATTTCCGTAGTTTTTTATTGTTGCCTCAACATGACTGCAAAAATCCGCTTCTGAAATAAATGATAAAGCCCACATTACATTCCCTCCAACCCTTCATATATTTTCCGCGCTACTTCGTAAGCCAACTGAACAGGTACGGCATTGCCTACTTGTTTGTACTGTTGTCCAACACTGCCACAAAACGTCCAGTCATCCGGAAAGCATTGACAACGCGCATTTTCTCTTACTGTGAAGGGTCTTGCTTCTAAGGGGTGGCAACGGTCTGTTTGTTTTTGCGAAGGAGATGTCAAAACTGTTAAAGATGGTTCGTCTAAACTGAGTCTGCGAAGTATGCCAGTGCGTCCGCCTTCCATATGCCAGCAGCTTTTCATATAATCCTTGGCTATATCCTCTGGTATATCTCTCCAATATCCTCCCGGTGGCACAAGTTCAAATATTTTACGCTTCTGGTCCGAATATTTAACTCCCACACTGGGGGGAACATCATTCAAAATATCACGAAGGACGGGCTTATGTTTATGAGGCTTAGGAGTTTCTATGTGCAATTTACCAACAAGGTCATTTCGTATTCCTACCATGATAAGACGTTCCCTCTTTTGTGCCACACCATAATCCCAAGCGTTGTATACATCTGTTTTGACTGAATAACCCTCTGACTTGAAAATATTGAGAATAGTTTCATATGTGCGTCCATTATCATGTGACAACATCCCTCTTACATTTTCAAATAAAAATACTTTCGGTTGAAGTTTCTTCAAAAATATAGCGTAATGGTAAAAAAGTGTTCCCCTGGCATCTTCAAGCCCTAGTCGTTTTCCTGCATAAGAAAATGATTGACAAGGCGCACCACCAGATAATAAATCCAATTCGCTTTTGGCAATGTTAAAGTAGTGTGGTAAGTCGAGCGGTGAGATATTTGCTATATCGGCATTTATAACATTCCATTTAGGACGGTTAAATTTCAAAGTGTCTGCTGCTGATTTATCAAGTTCAATTAGTCCAATGCTATTGAAACCAGCCTTTTCAAGACCAAGGGCTAACCCACCAGCACCAGCGAAAAGCTCTATTGATGTAAATGTGTCTATGTTTATTGGGGTAGCACTTGGACGAATTGTGCGAATTTGCGGCATTGGTGTGTCAAATACATCGAATAATGATAGTTGTGCTGTTTCCATGGATCTGCCCCTCTCCCAATTTTCCATGAACATTATATCATACGTCACAAGGCAGCTTCAACGATATGATTAAAATTTCTTCAATTCGGAAAGTGGAAATAAAAAAGAAAAAAGAGTAAACTATAGCCATGATACAAATAAGCCAAGAATCCAAGGAAAAAGTCCTAGAAGCGATAAAGCAAGGACGAATAGATGCGG
>Ga0123352_10013919_pt1 | contig 12785 bp, 8 predicted proteins | sample TergutLab28metaG_FD_89700 | JGI IMG/M metagenome (GOLD analysis project Ga0123352, IMG submission 89700) | Labiotermes labralis P1 segment gut microbial communities from Petit-Saut dam, French Guiana - Lab288 P1 | ecosystem: Host-associated > Arthropoda: Insects > Digestive system > Gut ... | reverse complement strand
TTAAATAGTGAAGGTGAGTAGTGTTGTCTGAATTCTGGTAGCTAGGTGTGTTTTGTTTCTTGTTAATATTTTTAGCTACCGTTGAGAAGTATTTATTAAGAACATTTGCTATCTCTTGTCGGTCTCTAATTATGTTTCCAACAATCTTTAAGGTGTTAATTTCCTCAGTATTACTGCAGGTTCCTCCAAAACACTGGTACACTTCTGGGAGACTACATGGTTTACATTTCATGAGACAGTAAACACCATAGTCATGGCTGTGAGAAGCTCATTTCTTAAATGCCTGATGCAAGGCCAAATGTTGAGATATCTCTTCCTCACAAAAGCTAACTGTTTAAGTATTGTTTTAAAATCTTTTATGATACAAACTTATCAGGGGACAGAAACTGGGTGAGAGTTGCATACATATATATCACTGAGATATTCACCAAGGAGGTCCTGTCGTTTAGGTTAGGTAGAAGACATTGCAATGTCTGGAGATTTGGGAGTCCCTGCAAGCCAGAAACCTGGCATAAAAATTTATAGATTTATTGCTGGTGAGGCCTTGTAGTTTCATTCATAGATAAAGAGTTGTATTAGTTGATCTATTACACCAAGAGGCACAGACACTGCAGTCTTGAGAGGCAGACAGCTGTGTCAAGATGCAGTTGATTTTCATTTCTTTCAAAACAGTCACTCCATCTGTTATTGTGACTTGTATTGGAGATAGCACCAGTTAGCATATCCATTCCATCTTTATATAATTTCTGATCAGATGTTGTTGCATTTGTTGCTTCTATTTTCTGTATAAGTGTCAAATCTTATGCAATATCAGTCAGTGTAAATATTATGATTTTACTATGCATGGTATAATTTAAGTCTTGGTTTATGTAGTTTCATACATCTGTTCATATCATGAAGTACTGTTCTTTTGCAGTTCCTCCTAAGATCACTCCTTTCAGCTTCCGTTTGGATTTGCATCTTGGTGAACGTGTGGGCATTCAGTGTGTGGTTAGCAAAGGTGATGCCCCACTCAACATCCACTGGCTAAAGGATGGACATGAGTTGACACAGAGGGATGGGCTCGTGTTACGTACGCTGGACGAGTTTACAAGTGTTCTGAGCATTGGGGCACTTGCACCTGAACATGGGGGGAACTACACTTGTGTTGCCCGTAATGCAGCAGCCCGGGCAGCTTACTCTGCCCCACTCTCCGTGAATGGTACGGTGGCACATGTCCTTGTTTCATTAGCCTGGAGCTTGGAGGAGAATAGCGGACAGCATAGAGAGTATGCAACACCACTGTTATCTTACCCTCATACTGATGTCTTCTTTCCATCTAAGAATCAAATTATTGCAGTTGATTTTCTAAATTAAACATGTCAATATTATGACCTATTTTTTGTGATCTAAAGTGCATACAGTTTTGGGGACAAAATTAAATTGATCTTTTCTGTAAGTGTATCAGAGTTTAGTTTCGTGCATACCTTTGAGCTAACTAAACTTCATATATCAGTTCTCAAGAGTTCTGAAGATGGCACGTTATACCTAGGATTAACACTTTTATTGACTTTGTCCGTTGTCTTGTGTTCAAAGGAGGTATGGTGGACAAAGTCTGGCAATCTAGTAATCCCAAGTTCTAGGTAGTTGTGATCTGCTACATTTATATCATACTATATAAAGCTTTCAGATACTTGAAATATATTATTTGTTCGAAGGTAACTCATTTCATATGAGGAAATCCGGTATAATCGCCCTGAAGTACTGCAGTGTATTATCTATAGACTCATAAACAGAGACATGTAATAGAATTGCATTCCAAAGATTGACTGACCAAGACAGAGGTTTTTCATTTTTCTTTGAGGTCTTCAGAAAATGCTGGGATCTTTAAAATAGGCTATGAACATGTCCATAGTCTTCCCAGTTCATTATTCAAAGAATAATTCTCATGAAATTTACTAAACTAAAGTTTACATCCTCAAAATATTTGCAGTGTTTTCTTGTGTCAGTGTAAATCAGTACAATCTTTCTTTCTTGACCTAACGACACAGGTGTATGCTACATATTCGACATTTTCTCCATAATTTATTTTGTGAAGGGAAGAATGTGCATAATGAAACTTACCTAAATATGAAATTCAGTTCTGTGAGCAGATTATATATCTAATATCTTAGTAATATATTCTTCCAGTATGCACTAACCAATAACTAAAGTTTCTTCATGTATAGATGGAAGGAAGTCAGATAAATGATTTACTGGACTAGAAAAGAAGAAGAGAGACTGGCCATCTCTTGAGCTTGTCCGTTTCACCACCAAGCCAAGGGAAGTACTGTAGAACTGTGTTGTGGCTTGAGTGTGTGCATATGGGTGTGTTTCAGTGCCTCCAGCAATTACACCATTTTCATTCGGCGAGTTGTCAGCAGGCGAACGAGCCAGGGTGACATGCAGTGTCAAACGTGGAGACCCACCACTTACCATCGCGTGGCTCAAGGATGCCCGCCCTCTCCAAAACCTAGGCCTGCATGATGACCTTGACCTCACGATCCAAGATAATGAAGAATACTCTAGTGTCCTGGGGATACGTAGCGTTAGCTCTAGACATAGCGGCAACTACACCTGTGTGGTCCGCAATCCAGCTCAGACAGTCACGTACACGGCTCAGCTGCTGGTCACTGGTAACTACTGTTGCAAGGGGTATGGGATATCATGGCATGTGGGCTACACTCGCGGGACTGTTTGATATGAATAATACACTGTGAAAATACTGTAAGAAGTAAGATTCAAGTTCTGAAAATGTTAATGTTATCTACATTTAAAGCCTGTAAAGTTAGTAACAGTTTATTCTGGTAAAATTATGTGTTCATGGCCTGCACAGGGGCAGCTGTACTCTATTTTTACCATTGTTTTGGTGAAATGTATGCTATGCTTATCGTAAATACGAACTTTGGTTCGTCTGTAATTTAACAGTCCCACAAGGTTGTTGACCTCTTGCCTTGACTCCCTGCACCCTCTCCACCCCAAATTCTGCCTACACCCAACCCTTTCCAAATGACATCTTTCCATTTCTTGCTTGCATGCTTATATGAACTTCTGACCTGTCTCGTGTTGCTTCGCAGTCCAGGAATGAGATAGCTGTTCATTACTTGACTATCACCGCCTTGGATGACTTGCGGTTGACAAAAGCCTTCTACTACTTCAAACAGTGCAGGTAACCTAATGCTTATTGGCATGCAGTGTATTTTTTTAGTCTAATTATCCTTCATTATGTTCCGATTGCTTCATGTGAGTATTTGTTGGTATGTATGTCTCTTGTTCATTTGTATTATTCCATCTTGCAGCCAACAACATTTCAGTTGTTAAAAACCTCACATTACAAGGCCAGCAACAACTGTATTCGTCATTTTCTTGCACAGAGTCATGAGTTGTGATATGTTTTTTCAGCAAGCTGTTCACACCGTGTACAACTGTTGATTGCATCTGCACCATGAATATCAGAAATTGTTGTTCCAGTATAGCATCAGATGTATTAGATAAGGGAACTCAGCCCGTTGAAGGAATGTAGAGAGTGGATGAACAGACACATATTAAAAATGTTACAGTTTTATTGTATAAGTTTACACTTTTTTTCATTGAATTTTCTCTGAAAGTAATTCTTTAAACATACAAAAATTTATGTTAACTCTTAGCATTTTTAATGTGTCTCTGTTTTGAGTATGTTGTGACTAACCTTTTGTATACATGCAGATGAGTGTGATTTATGATTTGCTTTCTTGTGATGCAGAAAATGTCAAATTGATTTACAGGCCTGAGCATTATAGCTAACACTTCATGTCATTCTCATTATGTTAACAGTACATTTTGATTACTGTTTTATGCTTCTCATTTAAATTGACAAACAATTAATGATATGGCCTCCTGCTTTTACTTTCACATGTAATACAGTACTGTTAATAGAGTAGGGGAAGTTGAGAGGATTATAGAGCACTTTTGAGAATGAAACCACAGAACTTTGTGAGATGTTTGAATTGAATTTTTACCTGGGTTTCAGCCTTGCATGGCTTACACTGCCACTGTCAGTATAGCTGAAACAGACTGTGTCAGTAGAAATCACAAAGGCATCCAGTAATAATACAAAAATACAATGCTGAAGGGCTTTACGTTGTGTGTGCTGCTTGCTTTAGGCTGTAGGAATGACTTGTTTGGGCTGTGATGTACAAATCGTAATGTCTGCCTCATCCATGACTTGTCTGTCCGTCCGTATAATTCAGCTTAGCTGCAGCCACGCACGATATAAATAAGCCAGCCATTAAGCAACAAAGCAAGTATTGCCTGTTATGTGCACTTCTCTGCTTGACTAATCTGGATGAGCCAACAAAGAACTGAGACAAATGAGAATATTGTGCAGCAACATGCAGAGCTGTTAGTCACACAGGACAGGTCCATGTTACTGTTATCACAATGCACTAATGGTGCCAAGCATGATGCAACAGTGAGTTAGGTAACAGCATGAGACTGTCCATCAGTTGTAAAATCCACATTGACAATCCTTTCTGCACAAAGATTTCTCCATCTGTCTTTGCACCCCATTCTGCCTACTCACACATCCATGCTGAGGACTTCCTTCACATCTTAATATAGCAGTTTCCCAGAGGATATTTTGAATTGTATGATTTTCACTGGTAAAAGAAAAAGTCCCTTTATATCTGATGTACTTAATGGTTTAAAGAACAAATTGCCTTTTTGCACTCTTAAAGTTTCCTAGTACACACTCTTAATTTTGTAGCCTTAGTAATAACACTTCTATATAATTCAATTTTTCTGGTGAAGTGATTCAATCAAAAAATTATATTAAATACATTCATGTCATGATATATAAAATTTGTCGCATTTAACACACTTAAAGTAAATGGTGTTAAGTTGGCTGTTATTTTGTCTTCCCATATCTTGAGTACTAGAATAATGACTGTTTGTACTTCAACAGGGAAGTGCTCAAAAGCACACTACATCAAAAATCTAAAAAAAAACTTGAAAGTTCTGAAAGTTGGCTAAATTTATGCCAAGATTCTAAAGTTGATACCAGAATGTAAAAATGTACAAAAAAATTCTGCTTTGGCTAGATGCTGTAACATTCACTCAACTTTAATATCCACTGCTTCAGTCTACTGCTCCTCTTCATAATTACCTGCTGAACATTCGGCATGACAGAAAAGTATACGCCGATATGTTGTAATGTACGTGAGTGTAAGGCTGACACTAATTTTAATGTGTTACAGTTATAATTTCATTGTCCCTGAAATAATGGTGTTAAAACTCAGAGACAGAATACAGACATTGGATGCACTTACATTGTTTCCTCAGCTCTGAAAGAGTTTTCTTCTTAAGTAATATCTTTATTGAACATACTGCTTACTAATGAAATAGACCCATTGTGCTACATTGTATGCCCACAATAACGTGGCAAAACATTCTGAGAACAAGTTCTTGAATACATACATTATAACAGGAACTCTAATCAATGGGTATGAAAGTTTTATGCCATGCTGTGTGATTATTCATATAAATTATAATACATTGAATTAGGAACACCCATTGAAGTCTTTGAGTTTCAGTGGTTTTGTAAAGTCAAACAAGATCTTTGAAATATTGTTACCAGTTTGAACAAGAAATATTAAAATATTGAAACCAGAAGATAAATCAGATGGAAATGTTGGTATTCGCATGGACTGAGAACGGTAGGTAGAGTGGAAATGATTTGGACCTTGGATTTCAGTTCCTCCAACATGGGTTATTGAACCACAGAGTAGAGCAGCAAAACTTGGACACCAGGCTTTACTGGACTGTAAAGTTGAAGGCTTTCCACAGCCAACTGTTGCATGGAAGAAAGCTTCTGGTGAGTAAGTGTAAGTGGTTTGCTTTCCTTTAAACTAATATGATCTTGTGCCAGTACATAATCACATATTTAATACTGGCTTTTTGAAGAAATGTATGAGGCTGCGCTTGGAATACCTGCAGAACTTACAGCCTTGACATAATTGCTTCATTATAGCAAGCCAGTGGATAACATTTCAGACTCTTTCACTGTTTACTTCAATGCAGTATAGACAAAATACACCCAGCCTCCTGTAAAATGGGTAACGGGTCTTTCCCGGGGATAAAGTGCGGCCGGGGCATGCTGCTGACCACTAACCCCCTTCTAGTGCCGCGGTTATGGAAGAGTAGAGCTATACCTCTACCCACCTTCTGTGCCACACCGGGCCTGTAACGGGAAAACTTTACCTTATAGACAAAATCAGTACATCACTGCTGTGAAAACAACACAATACTTCATTTTGTTTTGTTGTACTGTAATTTTCTCAAATATTTTTCATCTTTTATGCCATTACCAATGAGAACTCTGTAGTAACATCATAGATGGTACCTGAAGCGTAAAAGGTTTACAGCTTTATATATTAACAGTTCTATATTTATATTGCAGTATACACTGAGTTTAAAGGCTGGTTATTTTGAGCTACACCTGTGTCTTCACATCACTGTGGTCTGCCTCACAAGGCACTACACATAATGTCTGTTCTTCACAGATTCAGGTATTCCAGCAACATAGGATGAAGCATCTGGCTTGAGACCAAGGACAGTAGCATTAACAAATAACTTCATGAAACCAGATTACATAATGCACTATAATGTTCTTTTAATATGGATGTGGAATGCCCTCATAACATAAATAAATCTCCAAATATACAGTGAGCCATAAAAGAATAATACTCATGGATGACAATACAGTATCAGGATTGTTATTGTAATTACAATGTGATCTGTACCTGTTGTGTGACAGTGATTTCACACTCATGTGTGGTTTTGTAATGGACTTTTTTGATAAAACCTGAGCCCCATATGCATGTGCTTATGAATCGATAATGCACCAACTTTAAAATTTATGTGTACCTTAACATAATGTGTAATGTTAATATTAATTTGTAAACACTGTAAGATTTAGTATGACCCGTGAGTGATAATGACATAAAAGCTGAAACATATTGGAGAAAAATAAAATAAATAAAATTAATCATTGCAACATTGGTGTCAAGAGTTGGTCTGTATTGAACTGATAGTGGTAAATCCCCAAGCATGCAACCCTTTAACATTCCTTCACAGTAGCTTCATATTACAAGAATACAAGTACACTGATGTTCTTGGATGAGAAAACATGCCATTTCTAACTAGAAGCTCAGGCAAACAGGCTATGACTCTTCTTTTCTGATTCCTCCAAACCCTGTATTCATAATAATTTTAACGTTTCATATATTATACGAAATAACTTCTGCAGTTGATGCAGAGTAGGGTAACTGAGAAACATCCATGATTTATTCCTCATTCAGATATAAAATAACAGCAAAATTAAACATTGTGCTATTGAATTCATTTCAGGTGACAAGCCAGGTCAATATCAGGAGGTGCTGGGACATCAGTTAGCACGTTTACTGCCCAATGGCTCATTGCTGATTGAATCAGTAGCACAAGAAGATGAGGGGCATTACATGTGTGAGGCTAGCAATGGGATAGGTGTTGGACTGAGTGCCGTGGTGCACCTCACTGTCCAAGGTATGTGACATCTGCGTTAATGCGTTGCAAGTAAATTTGTTTTATTAATGTACCTCTTGCTTCATATGATTGCCTTCTTGGTTTTTACACTGTGTTCTATGAGTCTGTTAAGATATTTCCATGGAATATTCTGCCTTGTTTTTCAAGGTGACTGAATTTGGTTCAGATTGATACTGAAACATTCCACTGATCCAAATTCATCTTGAAGACGGAAACAACAAGTTGCTTCCAAGTGTTGGAAGAAAATCATTTTGCAGCAGGTTTTAAAAAGTCAGGAGTACCATCATAGTATGAACAACATCCACTGTGAAAACCTGAAAAATTGTACCATCTAGTTCCTGAATGTATATTGCTTTCCTTATGTATTTGATTAACTCAGCATTCCCCAACCAGAATTTTCCAGAACATCATTAGGTATTCTGAATTCTTGGAATAAGTAAATTAAAATTCTCAGATACTGCAAAAATTTCCACATAACTCTTGAACTATCACAGGAGATTCTGTCCAGTAGTTGGCTATACTGCAGTTCTTTCCATGCCATAGCAACTGCTTCTCTGTTTTCTTTTGGCCATTTCATATTAAAGGTTATATTGTGTCTGCTTTCATAGGTAGGTTGTCCTCAGGATATGAAAAATTGTTTTACATGTTCCTCCTTGGAAAAAGGGTTGGGAAACACTGGATTGACTGCTTGCAGCTCTGTATTGAAATATCGTTTCACATGCTGGAATCTAGAAATCTCACAGATTCCAAATAAATGAACAGTCCAATTTCAGTCTCACAAATAATGACAGGAGTACCTTTTTTTTTTAATCATAACATTCATGATTAAAGTTTAATTTGGGTATCCCGTACATGGCAATAAATAATGTACCTTCATGAGAAGTGGAATGAATGTGATTTTTAAATTTCATGTATGAGCTAGCAGATAAGTGCTTTTTGCACTGTTATTGCTTGTAAAAAGAGAAGAAAGTGAGATAATGAATTGCAAGAGGCTCTGATATGTTGTTACAATTCTTCTCAACCAGCTCCTGTGCATTTCAAAGTTCGGTCAAGAAAAGAGCTGGTACGTCGTGGCAGTTCAGCAGTATTGCGATGTCAAGCTCTTGGAGATCTACCAATAACCCTGTCCTGGAGGAAGGAGGGCAGCTTTGTTGAGTTCCAGGGGAGAATCAGGTATTTTTTAAAAATAAATGTGTCTCTAAAACATTTATATTTTCTGTCACATTCAATATAATCTTCAGGAATGTTTTGTAGCAGTGATTTACATATAGGTATCAACTTTCATATCCCATTCAGGAAAATCATATGTGATGTAATTTGTTGTGCTGAACTGCAATATATGTAATATATGTAGAATGAGCAGTGCAACATGCAGTATATGTGGGTGGGGTCTCTGCCAACCTTTCCTCCATTGGCCATAAGGTTATTTATAGTTAGAACCCATACGTGTCAAGAACATATTTGGCAAAAGAGGGGAAAATTAAAATACTATGGATCCCAGGATGGCTCCAGTATAATGAATTTTATTGACTTTTACTATGTTGAATACTGATATTTTTCCTGTCATATTATGGTGGATTTAGCCACTTGTAAATTGGATTAGTACAACTTACATGCAGTGTATTCATATAACTTACATATACGTACTCTTTGGATAGTTTAATTTGCATGCTTTCATTCTGTAATCAAGTACAAATACTCTTTTGGGGAAACTGTACTGACATAGGTCGTGTGTTTATATCACATGAAAGGATAGTTAGAATAATGGCTGGTGCTGGATCTAGAAGTTCATGCAAAAGTCAAGAAATTTGATACCTTACTTGCTGTTTGTCAGTACATTTTTTCATTGATGGTGTTCGTTGTGGATAATCTGGAAAATTTTCAATAATTGTCAATACAGTGTGGACACAAGGAATAAAACTGTGTTAGAAAGGCCTTTTGCCGATCTCACTTGTGTTCAGAGGGGTGTTATTTATACTGGTATAGAGATCTCTAATAGTCTAACCTTCCAGTATTTTCAGTCTTAAAGATGTTAAATTCCATTTTGAGGCTGGATTAAAAAATACCTCATTAATCATTCAGATGTGTGGAAGAAATTTCTCTCATGGTTGTAACTTATTTGGTGTATTTTATTGTATTTTGTGATTTATGGTTTACAATTTTCTTATTCAGGCTGTTTGAAATTGAGTTGTATGTTTGATATTCTGTTATGTGATTTGAATTAATGTGTGTCATTTTATGTATTGTTTTGCCTGTAACTGTGTGTTGTACTACTGTGACTTGTTTCATGTCTGACTGTCTTGTGACAGCTTTTTGGCATTGCAAAATGAATGAATGAATGAATGTATGCATATGTGTGCGTGCATGTGTTGCCATAAAATATAAGTCCCATAATTTTTTCTCTGTTGTCTACATATGCTGTCTTTTATTACATCAGACATAGAAAAAAATAAACCCAATAAAATATTTCATCACTTGCAGTTGCAATGTAATTCATGATTGTTGTTGTCGTCATCTTCTCCTCCTCCTCCTCCTCCTCCTCCTCATCCTCCTCATCCTTCTTCTCCTCCTCCTCTTCCTCCTCCTCCTCCTTCTCCTCCTCTTCCTTCTCCTTCTTCTTCTTCTTCTCCTCCTCCTCCTCCTCCTTCCAATTTGGTGTGGGAAATATTGTGCTTTATGTAGGTTATCAAATTATACAAAACTGTCAAATACAGCCTCTGTTTGATTTTTCATGTCAAATGAACACAGACTTGTATAATTTATTCTGTTATTTTCTCTGCATTGCAATTGCATTTTGTCAGATTATAGGCTTCCAGTTTTTAAATTCATAACATTTGTTTATAAAAGATGGCTTAATATATATAATTTTTGCTTATCCTAGTAATAAACTTGAAATAACAATATATTGTGTTGCTGGACACATTTGCCACTGATATATATCATTTTATGTTTCAGTATTTTTTCACTGCACTATCACATGTCCACTGCTAGCATTGCATGCAAACATTGAGTGAGTGTCATGTAATGAATAATATTTTTACTGTATAAGGCATGCACCTACTGATTAACCTTAACCAAAAACCCAACTTTAGCTCTTATTTGAGAATCATTTTCTGGGGTGCTTCCTGTACATTGATTTAACAAATGTGTACTTTAGATGGTAATAAAATTGTTTATTATACAGAATGTGGCAGAAAACCCTGATGGTTTGCTAGTCTGATTCTTAAGGCGGCCATGTGGGTTGGGATAGTAGGATCAAGATAGTTGCTAGCCATTTCATGCCATTTTAGAAACAGTAGAGTGCTGGACCATGCCAACATTGTACATTCATTTATTTTGTTTTTACAGCACAATTATTTTTTACACATCTGTCATCATAATGAATCCATGTTTTTTGGTAAGGAAACACTCCACTTCTCTAGGTTTATCTGATCACAGTGGCTTTGAATTTTTTTATAAAGATCTGTTTTCACTGTACAAGGTTGGAATTGTTCATGAACTAATTGATCGCACACACAGCAACTCAGGATTTCTTCCAAACAACTTTTCAGTCTGTTGAATGATCATGCTTGTATCACAGGTCATTTCCTAAAGTAAAGTGGTCAGTTGTAGGCCTAGAACCGTCAGGGAACTTAAGCAGAGAATATAAGCAGAACCTGCGGTGGTCCTGCAAGAGTTAATGCGTCGGGTTATCAGCAGTCCTTGAGTAAGGTTGGGCAGTGTGTGAGAAATAGTGGGAGACATCCAAGTGTCATAATTTGAAAGAAATAAAATGGCCTATAAAGTGTTAACTGTTTTATAAGAAGGTGCAACTTCATTGCGTTATTTCATTTTAAAAATTGTCGCGTTTCTCTGCTGCACTATGTGGAACACAAGAAGCACTTGGTAAAATGAACGCCATTAAAATTCTGAATGAGTGTGTCTTCAGTGATCTGTGGGAACTAAACACTCTTCAGCAGATGGATCATACTACCACAGTGCATAAACTATGTATGTATGTATGTATGTCAGAACATGGTGGCCTGAAACAAAGCATATAGGAAATCACAATGGCAGTCAGTGTGCTAAATGTTGTGTGAAAATTTGTACTGAAACAAAATAATTGTTATTTTTTAATGTAGCATTAAGAACACATCACTACCAGAAGGTTTGGTGTCTGAACTTACTATAGGCGCAGTGCGTACTGAAGATGGTGGTGTATACACGTGCTTTGCAAGAAATGAATTTGGACATGATCAGACAGCAATGCATCTCTTGGTTCAAGGTATTTTTGAAAAATCAATATTTTTTATCATTTGTGAGGACATCAACTTGTAGCATGATGAATTCTGTGTGTTAATGTGCGTGTCTGATACTCGTTGACCCAACTGATAAGTTTGGTCAAATGGTTCTGGTCATACACATAATTTGTGTGTAGGTCCATAGTGTAATTTGCATATCTTTTAGAGTAGGAACAATTTTGAAAATACTGACTTTTATAAATTTTGTGTGTTTTCACCAGTGCAGTAATTTAGTTTTGTTCCTACTGAACAGTTTTCTGATTTAAAAAATTTGTAATTTTCTTGAAAATGTAAGTCATATTACATTTTACGTTCCACTAGATGCACCAGCTCCACCAACAGATCTGACAGTTCAAGAATGTGGAAGCCGTCGTGTTAGCATTATTTGGGTTCCACCAGTATTAGATGGCAATAGCCCTATTGTGCGCTACCTAGTGCGCTACAGCCCAACACAAGGTATTTGTTTCTTAATTAAAGTTGCTAGTTTAATGTGAAAGTCCATTAAAATTAGACGTACAAATGAGATTGATGTAAAATCAATTCTTACTGCAGTGAAATCTTCAGGTATGGCCTCTGAATATTCTTATACTACTGTTGAAATGATTGCTTTTTTAATGGTGTAAAAATTCAGTGAAAGGGGTAAAAAAATCAAATTACTTTCACAGCAAATTTGAAGTGTAAACTACTTGAAGATATATATATTACTAATAATTACTGTGATTATGGTGGGTCCCTGTCACCACGGCATGGCGCGTCCTCAGGTTGCAGATAGAGGAACGGCCTCCTTTATGGAGGGTAGCTGCGAATAAATTGAATAAGCAGTCGTGGACATCCGACAAGGGGTGGTCCTCCAGCTTGGGGGTTGGGCGAGGTGCTAACAACCCCTCCCTGTAAAACATTCATGTTAAGAAATACTTGCAGGCATGA
>Ga0123352_10013915_pt1 | contig 12787 bp, 3 predicted proteins | sample TergutLab28metaG_FD_89700 | JGI IMG/M metagenome (GOLD analysis project Ga0123352, IMG submission 89700) | Labiotermes labralis P1 segment gut microbial communities from Petit-Saut dam, French Guiana - Lab288 P1 | ecosystem: Host-associated > Arthropoda: Insects > Digestive system > Gut ... | reverse complement strand
GTAACATACGTCTTGTTCTCCTGAAGATGGGCATAATGGTGCCCGAAACATGTTGAGAAATTGTTGAAAATAAACATCTAACTGTTGCATCTTGTTGGTTTTCTCTCTCACTTCACAATTTGCAGTACATTTGCAGTACATTTGCAGTACATTTGCAGTACATTTCCTTGTTGCCTAAATATATGAAAATACTTCTTAGGAGTACTTTAAAATTATTTAGCGTATGTGAATGTAGGTCGTTTAAAGGTGGAACAGAATAATGAACCCATGTGTTCCATAAGATTTCTAAACTTTCTTTACCTGCTGAGCCACTATCAGCTACTGAAAAAGAAATCCTCTTCATGGAGTTAGTTATCCAGTTCTGGGATTAAAAAGAGACGTGGACGTATCGTGTTTTAGACGCGGTTCTACCCACACGTCCATTAAACGGACTTAATTAGTAAAGAAAAATTGTTTATGTGCTTAAATACCGTGACGGACAGACACATGAAGGGGTGAGAACCCACTGACGTTCACTCTTATCTCTAAATGGACATGTGGCCATTTCACGGCCAGGTAGTTTTACCGCCAGACGGTATCAGGCGGTCAGAAGATCCGGTCCCCAGCCCCTGATCTGGTCGTGGTAATCCCTGCCGGATACTGAACCGCTGTCGTCTAATTCGTATCCGGACACAAATAAAGCAAAGCACGGGTAACTAGAGGAGAGCGTCCTGACTTCGCGCTCTACTTCACTGTGGGTGTTAGTCATCTTGTACTCTGAAGGTGGCCGGCCACATGAGACGTGACTGAAGTAGCCAACACGGTAACCTCATACGTCATCTACCTATATGATCACTGGTATGTCCGCAGCAGGATTTTCATCACCGTCCTTGTGCAATATATCCGTTACACTTCCTTGTTTCTTGCATTATTTATGCGACTTATTTAAAGTTCTGTTTTCTTGTATAGTCACGATACGTCAAAGCTTTATTCATTACCGGAATACACAGGCTAACAATTGTAGTAATTTAATCGCTGTCTTTTGTCTTTATCGCAGCAAAAAAAAAATACGATTTACGAGATGAAAGCTGTAAAGCGAGGTAAATTCTTATCCGTTTATAAAATTACGGCATATTTATTGAGCCATTACGTGCATATAGAAACATCACAAGCACCCTGCTGTAATTTCAGTCAGGGGATAAACTTACGATCAAGCATTGGGTTGTTTCCTACTTTGTAACGATAGTTTTTAAGGAAAGGGGGATCAGGCATTGCTCTAACATTAAAGTAGTAATGTAAAGTGATCCCGTTACAAGCCCGGTGTGGTCCAGAGGGTGGGTAGAGGTATAGCCCTACTCTTCCATGACCGCGGCACTAGAAGGAGGTGAGTGGTCAGCAGCACGCACCGGCCGCACTTTAACCCCGGGAAAGACCCGGTACCCATTTTACAGGAGGTTGGGTGGACCTCAGGGCCGGACTGGACGGGCGGAAAATCTCGTCCCCACCGGGATTCGATCCCGGACCGTCCAGCCCGTAGTCAGTCGCTATACCGACTGAGCTACCGGGCCCACAACATTAAAGCAGTACGTGCACAAATTACATTTTTCAGAATAAATGTTAGAAATAGGAATTTGATGATATATTACTCTCACATTGCTAAACCATCACAGCATAAAGTAAGGCGAGATATAGGAAGCTATGGAGATAAACTTCCATGCATTTTTGAGAGGGGTACTTGACTGTAAACCTCATGCACCAGACCAGTTACTTTCTGCACAAAAAAAAACCCGTTGTGATTGGGTAGGATGCCGAGCGTTTTAAAACCGTTCTGGAGGCTGAAGACAAAAAACCACTGTCCTTGTCCATAATTAACGATAGGAATTTCAAATTAGGTCACAGTGTTGCCTAGTCTTACATAACACACTGAATGTGCATGAGTATGCTGATTAGAACACGAACAGGTGAATCTGTGACATAATTAGGAGTGTATGGGGATCGATAAAATACACAGCTGTTATGAAGTGTCACGTAAGTAAATTGCTGTTTGCAGTATTAACCGTTAGATTGGTTTGTTGGCGGGCTACACTTCCGTAAAGCATAAAAAGTTGAAAGTCACGTGTGCAAAGGGTGGGGGGACCCTGGAGCAAACTCAGGGTCGAAACTAATTCCCTTCAAAAAAAAATTAATCTAGGTACCGCTGAGATAACGTCAGCGATAATGCACTTCAGATATACTCTGAATGCACTAGCTTTGCGTCGTAGACGAATTAGCTGTGACGGAAGTTTTGTAGGTCCTTGTTCCAGGCATTATTACTCTTGGACACAGCCAGACACCCCTTCTACTTAAGACGACGGTACAGCTTTCCCTGCCTATGCCAGGAGGACATATAATGGGCGAAGAGGCATAGATCCAATCATTTTTAACTTTGGCACTAGATAGAGAAGATTGGTTAACTTCAAGCCCCGACCCGTTTACACCCAGGAAAGAACTCCGACTGACCTTGAACATGAGGCTGTGTGGGCCCCATGACCGGTCTGGATTTTTTGGAAAACAAAAACTCTCTTACCCCTAGCGGGATTAGAACCCGGGCTGTCCAGCCCGTAACCCAGCCAATTTAACGACTAATTCCTTCTAGTACATAATATGTTACATTCTTATAAAAAAAACCAACTAGATGCACTAATCGGGACGGAAATAGTTCCGTTCTGATCCTGCTCGCAAGCTGTCAGCAAACCTGTATGACATACACCATTGCTGTGTGTACAGTGAAAAAAGCCTGATGTACAGTGGAACTGTCCGAAACATGTAAAGTTTTATTCCAAAAATAAATTTGAGAAATCAGTGCATCTAGTTTGGTTTTATTATAAGAATTTATCACGATGCACGGTCACCTGAACGTCAAGTGTATTACATATACGTCATTCGGCCTTAAGGAACCTCTGTATATCTTACTTAACTAAATGCCTACAAAGTAAAAAATAAACATCCAGATCGCATTTGATAATAAGCTAACAGTTTCATAGTTAATCGTTAAGTCAAGGCCTTTTATATAACCCATAGATCCAACATCGTGTTCACAAAACCCGCCACTGGTCCTGAGCAACCAGAATTCAATTTATATTGCGACATCATAAATAGATAAATCTCGAACATCATATTCTCAAACCCGTGCTTGTATTCCTCAACAAATAAAGACTACAATTTTGTGTGTGTCACTTGTTTCATAAGTGCTACATCTAGTAAAAATTATATTCTTCAAGTTTTATACTGTTTCGTATCTCTTATTCTAAATTTAAGTGTCTTTTTTAAATAACAGTCCATGGTCAGTTTCATAATGAGCGAATTTGAGTTGAAGGCGATTTTTGCACATCATTTTATCGTTTCTTGAAAATGGTATTTTCATATTCCTCTAAACATAAGCATACCGTTTTGGCACATCCTAATTAAAAGACACTTAGTCTATACTTTCCGTACTAATAGGATATTGGGACACAAGGGCGAAGAAGTACATGATGGCTGGATAAATTCAATAATGAGGAGCTTCGTCATGTGTTCTCCTTAGGAAACATGTTTAAGGTTATGAGATAAGAAAATGGCTATAGATTGTGACAAGAATGCGGGTGAAGAGAAATTCATGTGAGGTTATGGTGGGAAAATCTGAAGAGACCAATTGAAATTAATAAGCGTGTAAGTGGGATAATATTAAAATGAAATTTATTGAAACATGATAAATAGGTGTGCGTTGGTTTCGTTTAGGTTAGGATAGGTACATGTGTGGAAGACCCTTGTGATTATGACAATAAATATAATGGTCACAAAAAGTGCGGAGAATTTCTTCACTATCCGAGAAACTACTGCCTTCTGAAGGAGCATTCGAGATAAGCTGAAAAAAAAACAACTGTATATAGGTCACATCTATATATCCAAAATAACTTTAAACGTACTTTCCACCAAAGCCTACCAGTTCGCATCCCTATAATACCCCCTCAAGTTTTCAGACTGATATTCTAGAAACTTTTCTTATTTCTCTCGTGCATGCCAGATATATTGAAAGTTTCGAAGCACAATAAATTCCATTAGTCTGTTCCACCATAAATACCTGTAATATTCCAAGACCTGTTAAAGACTAGAATATCACCTGTTTTAGGGATCGGTTTGTGTCAGAACCCAGAGAGCCCATTATAAAACACCGCATCATTTCCTTTAGGCCTAAGTTTGATAGGAATGTTACTTAAAGAGAGCCTACCACAGTGTTTTGCAAAAGTTATCCATGGGCGGAATCCCAAAATGTATAATCTAATGTTTTGACCGCTACTGAATTCAATGAAGCTTTCTCGAAATAGCAGTACCTTCAGGTGGTTGAATAGCTGCTAGCCCAACAAAATTTCTCCTAACCCCTAAAATAATTGTCCATATCACGTGGAACGATTGCACAAGGAAATGTTTACAGACCAGAAAGAGCCTATAGCGGGAAGCACAATTCAATTACTGATAGATATCATCACAAAAAGTCACACGTGCAGCTGCCATATGTAATTCAGTTTCAGCTGAAATTCCAGAAAAGAATAAAATAATTTTTCCTGTTGCTTTTTGTCACTAAATCTTTTGTATTTACCAAAATATCAAATAAAATCAAGTTTAGTTAAGTATCAAAATAGATTTCTGCGATATATCGAGGGATTTTTGGAGTTTATCACTATATTGATATTTTTTTGGTAAAATTATTCCACGATTTTTCGCTTAATCCCTACAGATGTTCTGTGGAGAAACTCTTCACATAATGGTGCATACCAAAGTCTGTATAACTTGACAAGTATGAGATGTTTAAACATTTTGAAGTGGAAGAAAATGTAAATGATTCAGCTGTGGCGTGTACGAAGGTGCTATATCGTGAGAGAGGAAACAAGGTACTTTGCAATCTGGATAATTCGTACTCAGTCCACGATATGAGACACGAATATTCCGGATGAAAATCAGGCGCGTTGTTGCAAGACTTAGCCTGCTCCGTCCTTCAGCAAGGAGGAAAGTTAAACGCTAAGCCTTCTCACAATTTCTCACATTTCGCAGAACAAGCTCACTCCGCAGTTGTGGTTCATAAAGGTAAATACAAAGTGGTCCCTGTCCTCGTCATGAGGTCACACAAACGGAGTACACGCACAGCGCCACTCATTATTAGCTTATGCACTAGATATACATTATCTGCACATCCTGGCCGCTTTTACCGCCGGGAAAGAACCCCATCACCTTCGGAATAGGAGGCTGAGTAGGGCCCAGAGTTGGTCTGGGCGTTTTGGGGAAAAGAAAATCCCTTGCCGCTACCGGAATTAGAAACCCCTACCGCCAGCCTGCAGCCTTGTAGCTGTACCGACTTCGCTGCCCGTCTTCTACGGTTTACAACCATCAAATAAAAAATATGGTGCCATTTGAGCAACTCCACAACAGAGCCCACGGCCAGCAAATTGCCCACGTTTGATGAATCCCACCCACAAGGGCCATGAACTCTATTCTATCCTAACAGAGATGAATCCAGCACTCATCTTCATAACCTAGTTCAGGCCCTCACTTTAATATTACCTTCCCATCTCGGTATATGTCTCCCAAGTTTCTATAAAAATTACAGCTGCAATGTTACGAAAAGAGAACAACCATAATTCTCTAAGCAAGTACGCAAGGAAAGTTTCGAAATTGGTGGAAAATAACACACGATAAGGAAAGAAAACAAATTTATTTCTTAGTGCTTCTAGGTAAGGTGTATAATCAGGGCTTTATACTTGTTGAGCCTGAACCGGTGCCTTGGTTTTCCTTAAAACTCAACTATTTCAGAACTGGTTCTCTGCTCACCCTCAGGTACGAGTACAGTGAGACGCTATTTCAAGCGGAACCCTCGCATCAGGTTCCACATGCCTTCAGAACGAAACACAGCCAGTTCTGCACACAAAACGATACCTCAGGCAACAAGATTAACCACGAGGTCCAAACAATTAAAGAAAAATTTCTTCAAGTGTAGGTCATAAATAGAGAGCGAGATGAGGATCCTACAGCAGGCGTGATGAAGTGTCAATCCTACTTCTACATGACACCGTTTAGACCGGAAAATTGTTAACGAGGTTCTGGAGGATACTTCCGCCTCCACATACTTAATGTTGTACTATGCATTTGTCTTCCACGCGCACTTTTTATTTCAGAATACTGCACAAAGTTTGTTTTAACTCTGCTACATGTTTCGGCTATCTATTGGAGCCATCATCAGGGAACAATATAAAAAAGACTCAAACCGCGTATCTTATTTCAATAAATTTTTATATATATATGCTTACCACTCAACAACATACGATTATTTTTGTAATATTATTTATGCTTCCGTTTTCAATTTGCTGCCCATAGAAAACAGACTAGCGCAATAATTTACGAGACTAAGTAAACCCCAATACTTTATTAAGCTGATCCTTCCTGCTGAAGCTAATGTAGAATTAAGCTCAATGCGCAAAAAGTGGAAACAAATACAGTAACACTCCCGATGCTAAATTGTGAACTGGCTTAGGGTACGGGCTGAGTGCCTGCAATTCGATTCCCGCCATTAGGAACGACGCTTCTCTTCACTGTCGCTCACAATATTTATAGGAAAAATCACGTGTCTTCAAGAACGCTGCCTGCTATTTCGTTCATTTCTTTGTAGCTGTTTTAACAATGCTGACAGTAACTGAGTGTGTAACGCCGAATGTGAGATTACAATAAACTGCAATTTTAGGAGAATATGAAAGCGGGTGGCGATGGCACAATTTAACAGGCAGTACTGGCATTTGTACACCGAACTAAGAAAACCCACACAAAGCAGTGGAAGACAAGCCGAGGGACAAATCGTGCAGATCCCACTATGTTACTTTTTCAGCCAGCTTGCTCCATGCTATCCTTTGTAAAGATACCGAAGCTTCGAACTCACAAATAAAAAGACAACTTCACCATACCCATGAAGGCTCAGAGGGGGAGTAGAGGTATAGCTCTAATCTTTCTTCAACCTCGGCGCTAGATGAGGGTGGATGTTAGCGCCACGCCCGGCCACTTTACCCCAAGGAATGACCCGGTTTCCATCGTTTAAGAGACTGGGTGGACCCCAGGGCCAGTCGACGGATACAGAAAATCTCATTCCAAATGGGATTCGATCCCCGGACCGTCCAGCCCTTATCGACTCGCTGCACCGACTACGCTATCTCGGCCCCCTTGACCTAATAAATATCTTACACCCAGTGGGGCTTTACTTCAACGTCCACATACGTCTTCATAGACTTGCTATTAAGCGCATAAGGAAGTTACTTCATTTTTTACTTTTGACACAGTAACTATGTTTAGGACAACACATTCATCCTTTCATTCATTCATTCATTCATTCATTCCATTGGCATGTGCATAATGCGACAACTTTTTACCGTTCTCAGGAGCTTCTTCCATTCCTCTCTGTTATATACACTTCCCTTCCACCCTTTTCCACCAACTAGTCTTCCATCCTCCCTCACTTCATCTTGCCATCTATTTCTTGGAATACCTCTCAACCTTGTTGTTTCTAAATTCATATATAATAATTTTTTGGGAATTCTATTGCCTTCCATCTATACATGTCCAAACAAGTGTAATTTATTTAAACTTATTGTCTCTGTTCTAGCGGGTTTGTTAACCTTTGCATAAGTTTAGGACACCATGTTGCACAAAAAGTGCCGGTGACATCAAACGGTTGTTAAAAAAAGAAAATTTGAAAAAGGAAAACAGGTGAGTGGAAGGGACAAAATGAAGTCAGAATTGGACTATGATGATGCGAGTTCGTGCGTGGAGGGAACGCGGGTGTAGAGAAGTTGTTTGCTCCTGTCCCGTTACATAGGATGCCGCCAGCTCCTCAGCTGATCGTCCGTTACAGCTGCATTCTAACTGTCCTGCTCAAGGCACGCACAGAGGCTCCGTACCTGCTTCGCACGAAAGCAAGGCCCGTGGGCAAGACATGTCTATCTGCGGGTTTCGCATACCGCAACCGAAAAATTCTGATTAAATTTCACCTTCCCTCCTCGTATCTAGAAACGAATACTAAATATTGAAAAGAAACCCCTCTGTACGGCAATGAATTTTATATGGGGTAATAAGATCTTATGTATAATGCTGTACTACGACAGAAAGAAGGGGTATTGCTTGAATGTTCGCATCAATGTGTAAATTGAGAGGATTCAGAAAAAGAAAATAAGAGATATCCGTTTTATTTAGGGAACAAGATGTCAAATATGTCGCTCATTTGCGACAAGAATGTCACAACCCAAAATTTGACAAATTTTGAGTTTTTGGTATAGAATGTAACGTTTGCACGTTCACTTTTAACAGGTATAGTATCATAACGCAGTTTGCAAAACGCCGCTGGAGAGCAGTTGTGTCGGCTTTGCATTCATAGAAAATTGTAACATTTCAAAATCTTTAAAAGATTCTCCTGAAAAATCACAAATTTTGAGTTGTGACACTGTTGTCGCAAATAAGTGATATGTGTTCTATATTCGTGTGTTCAAGAACTATCTAAATGTATGTAGCAGATCAACAAATGCACACCGCCAAAATATTTCTATCGTATATTATTTACCCACATGCTTCGGTCTTCATAAGAATACTGATAAAATACAGCAAACTGCCATGTTGTATAAGCAAGACCATTTAATGTTATAATGGATGTATCAGGTTCTCCACGTGGTCATTAAAATGTCAGATTATATAAAGTTAAAAACAGATCAAATTTAGGCCGTTAAACACAATTCATTTTGGTGTGTTTACGTTGAACGTAGATGTTGTAGAGCACGTTTGAAACGTGATGGCACACGCGCAGAAACCAGATTTGATCTTTGAGCGAAACGGACGAGTCCATTTAAATTGGCGGGGGGTCAGTTCAGTCGACTACTGGCAGCCGAGGTGTGCGCATCAGCGGTAGTAATGGTAGTAATGCTGGATACACCATGTTCTGAGGTACAGTGCAAGACTGCTGGCTACCCACTCCACTCGCATGTATCCCTTTCACTTCCCCTACCGTGCGTCACCGTGTGCCATCAGGTTTCAACTGAGCTCTACACCCTAATGAAAGGGTAGAAATGTGTAAAACTGGGTATCGCTCGAGACTGCAGTCCTTTCAGCAGGGTGTACAGTACATCTACCTACGAGAACATAAACACGTCAACATTAATTATTTTTAAATCCAAATTTATCTTTTTAACAGTATACAATCCGACATTGTTATAACCATAGCGAGAACCTGAGACATTCATTATAACATTAAGTGGTATTACTTATACAACATGGCAGTTTGTTGTATTGTATATCTACTATTGTGAAGGTACCCTGACGATGTTTGCAACAGGGACTGTAACACGTATGTAATAAATAGCATATGATAAACGTATGTTACCGTTATGCATTTGTTGGTCTGCTACATAAATTTAGATACATCAGTCATATATGACTTATTCAAAAAGTGGAAAATGGGGAACAGAATTTTTTTAAATGACAAGTGGTTTACTGCGAACTGGAAGGTAGTATGTGCGAAAATATAAAGTTGTATTAATAAAGTTCTGGTTATAAACCTAGGTAGGTATTTGGACAAGGTCAAATATAGGTGGTTTAACAGGATAATATTTTTGTATTATGTATTACTGGCGAAGGGCTATCATCGTGACAACCCCTCGTTCATCGGAAAATGGTTCCAAGAAGATAAAGAGGAACTGAACGCAATCAAAATGGTATTACGTATATATTATTCATACTGAAATATGCAAAGCTATAATTCGATTGACATAAATTATGTTTAAATATCGTAAGGGAACAAAATATATCTTATGTATATTGGGCCGTGCATCATTGTGATAGATGAAGAATAAGAGACCGACTTGATGTCACTAGTTATATTTTATTTCACTTTCATCATCATGGATGATGGATGTATTAATGTCCGAAACATGTTGAGCATAGAAGAAGTGAAATAAAACATAATAACTAGTGACCTCAATTTGGTCTCTTATTCTTCAACGAACAAAATATAGTTTTGAGGATGCTTCAGGAATAAGTGCTTGCGCAACGATGCTACTCAAGACAGAGGGTCACTTATCTCAACATTAAAGGGGTTCACATTTTTCCTACACTCGTCACCAAACATTACTGCGGTGATCAAATTCGGGATGAGATTAGTGAATCATGTGGCAAGCCTGATGGGAATGACACAATATATACAAAATTTCGTCTACAACTAAAAGGAATTCCAATCCATACGGGTTTAAACCATTTCCTCAAATGCCGCCTAAAATACACCCACCCCTACGCCATGTTGCCTAATTTCGGTGATCTGTGAAGAACCGGTGTTTGCAACATTGTACAGACATTTACATCAATTTGTAGAAGTACGTGTCAGTGGCATCAGAAGACTAATATTATATCTGAACTGAACGTAAAAGATATCAGCGTGTTAAATGGATTCAACTGGCTCAGGTTAGGTTGCAGATGAAATGGCCTGTAAGCACAATAATGAAAACACGCGAACTACCAAAGATGTAGGAGGTGTTGACCAGAGAAACGAATATCAGCTTGTCATATACAAGGCTGCCCCACCACTGCTGACATAGGATTTACAGTTTTAATTGATTGACGGATTGACGTATATGGCATCCTAATTAACCCTTCAAAGCCCAGAGTTCACTTTATGCACTACCGCCGTTAACAACAAGACAGACGAGCAATGTACGTATAACGTAACTCTGAGGGGCGTTGGTGCAACTATTGTTACAGTGGAAATGCAGTAAGTATTACATATTGTGGGTGTGTGTTTGTAGCATTAGGTATACAGCATGCAATGCGCATGTACCATGTTGTCATCTGTGTCCTGTCTTGCTCTATCGTATTTTCCCCCTTTATCTGATAAACGGCACGATTTGCGGAAAAAAAGATATTGAATACAAAACTTGTGTTTTGATTTTTCTCTAAATTATTTTCTGAAACATTTTTCATTCTAGGTAGAATTGAACGATGAAAAATTAAAACTACCCTTCATGTTTCTCACATTTTAATAAAACTTGAATTTTGTTGACAGATTTTTTGAAAAAAAATCAAATATCAAATAGCACGAAAATCTGTCCCTTGGGAGCAGTGTTGTTCCATGCGGACGGACGGACATAACGAAGCTATTAGTCGCTTTTTTTTTTTCAATTTTGCGAACGAGCCTAAAATTGGTACTTTGCTTCAATTAAGTTTGTTTCAGTGTCTTTGCACGGGACTGTAACAACTAGTGATTATTTCCCAAAACAATATTAATACATGGTATTATTGATAGAGAAGGAGAGTGTTTAATGAGCGGTACGAACTGAATGTGTACGTACAATTCAAGTTAGTCTCAGTTTTTAAAGTCTGAGGAACCCAATTCCTCTTTATCTAACGACATTAATCAAGTTTTTTTTTTATATATTCTTATGCTGCACCGTTACATTTTCATTCAATGCCACGTGAGCGGACACGTGTCATCACTGAATGCAAATGTTTAAACGTGGTAGCAGTGGAATGAAACAATGACGATACGAATAATTAACATTCAAGTTTCAGATTAATGCAGAGTAAAAACAAGCTTTTTTGCAGTAGCAATAGGGAACTGACAATTTTAATCCTGCGTTAATTATTTCCTTACAAAATCATACGAAAGACGGGAATGAATTTGCAATATCTTGAATATTTTTCATCATAAAAAGTGAAGATAAAACTAATATGTTCAATAAGTCTATAAGACATAATAACGTGTAAGGGACAGTACATCTACTTCCACGTACTAACTTCGGTACTAAGTGCAGGTGAGAGACCAGATTCACGCCCCGGCCAATTTATCCCCGGTGCCCATTGGAAAGGTCCAGGGCCGGGTTAGTCGCTCTAACGAAAAAGTAAATCTGTCTCATACGACGGAAAAATTTCAAAGCATTATTTTGTTACCTAAAGACAAAAACAAAATCGCAGTTCAGGGTAGGGTGAATGATTTGCTGCTTCATATGCTGAAGGAACTGGGTCTAAAATTCGCCCAGAAGAGCATAGATTTTGAGAGAACTTCCGTGGATTTCCTCCGTCCTACAAGGCAAATGTTTGGATGACACGGCTACTTCCCTCATATCTTTTCCCGACTCAGCAATAAATGACCTTTCTGAAGTTAGGAACTTTGTTTATTGGCGGCGTATTTAAAAGGGCCGCAAAAATGTAACACATCGTTTAAAAAGTAGATTACTGAACTGCATTCAGATGCGTGACATAAAATTACCTTTAGTGGTCGTTTCGTATTGTATTAGGCCCATACGCTGAAATACTGCTACTACTAATTCCACTTCTACTACATCTGCTACTACTTCTACTACTACTACAACTACTTCCTCTACTACTACTACTACCACTACTCCTACTAATTCTACTACTTCTTCTACTACTAATACTACTTTCACTACTACTACTACTAATTCCACTTCTACTACATCTGCTACTACTTCTACTACTACTACTTCCTCTTCTACTACTACAACTACTTCCTCTACTACTACTACTACTACTACTACTACCACTAACTAAATTCCGTGACCTTAGTCCGCACGCGAACTATACCGACAGAGCGGCCGCCGCCGGTCGGCGAAGTTAGTGCCAACTTTTGCGGATAGAAGGGTGTCACGTGGCCAGCGCAACGGGTCCCCACAGCCGTTAATCTCTGTTTTCTAGACCTGGAGCCGCTACTTTTTTCATTCAAGTAGCTCCTCAATTGACCTCACGAGGCTGAGTGGACCCC
>Ga0123352_10013914_pt1 | contig 12787 bp, 15 predicted proteins | sample TergutLab28metaG_FD_89700 | JGI IMG/M metagenome (GOLD analysis project Ga0123352, IMG submission 89700) | Labiotermes labralis P1 segment gut microbial communities from Petit-Saut dam, French Guiana - Lab288 P1 | ecosystem: Host-associated > Arthropoda: Insects > Digestive system > Gut ... | reverse complement strand
TAAAGTCTTTCCCTGATTACAAACATTTATTACAAGAAAACTACGTGGAATACAAACATATTTTTTTACCATTACTTAAGTTAGTTTCTAAAATTTTATGTCATGTGTTTATTGTAACATTTGATTTTTGGATGCAACATTTCCAAACGGGGATTGGGAGAGGTGGTCCGACACCCTAGCCACCACGATCGCGAGATATCACCCCCCCTTGACTTCTTTTTATGAGGGTATGTTAAGGACAAAGTGTTCTCGACACCATTTCCAGATATTACAAATTTGAAGGCAAGAATAACAGACGCTTTTGCTACAATAGCTGAAGACATGTTGGAGAACACATGGAGAAAAAATTGATTATCGATTAGACCTTCTCTGTGCAACAAAAGGAGCACATGTTGAAGTGTTCTAATGTGTTGTAAAAAACTTTTTGAATTACATTTTTGGGAAAAAAAATATGTTTGTATTCCACGTACAGTAGTTTTCTTGTAATGTTTGTAATCAGGGAAAGACTTTATGTGCACCCTGTATGCAGACTGTTCCATCCCTTCTAGTTTGTCGTTCACGAACTGTCCTATCCAGATAGTAAGTCCCCACACATACAAGCTTTATGCATTTTGGGTCATTTTTTTGCTCTCCAGGCAAAAGCTCCACAGAATGTAAGGTAAAGTTAGTTGTATGCACCGGCCAACTGTACCTCCTTGAAATATTCCTGGTACTCATTTCTGTTACAGGCTGAGTCGATCCTAGGCCATAGTGCAGCTGGAAGGATTATGTCAATGCAAAATTCCATTGACACCACCAGGAATCGAACCCGTGACTTTCCAGCTTGTAGTGAAGTGCCTCAATCAACTGCAGCACTGCATGCCTCGTTGGAATGATACTTACGGCAAAACCAAAGTACTTGGTGATAAACCTGTCCCATTACTGCTGGTTCCCCCATGAAATGAACCTCGCATGGACTGGTCTGGGATTGAAACTGGCCATCAGTGGTGAGTTTGGTGACTGAGCTGTGGCTCAGCCCAATAGTGTTGGTAATTTGGTGCCTGTTTTCATATATGGGTATGAAGCAGAATTTTTTTTTTTTTTTTTAAATTGTCAAAAGGGCACTTCTTCACATGCCACTGATGAGAAAAATATTTTGTAGGAGAAACTTGTAAAACCAGAAAGAAATTGAAGAACAGCTAACAGGATTTTTGTTCAATTAAGGTACATGAATGTTGTCCCCAGGGCAATATATGCCAAGAAATGTGCTATTTTTAATTTAAAAGTTTTTGGGGAAATTTTTGTTTTATTTTTCTGTGCTTGAAATAAAAATTAGTACATTTAAAAACTCTAGCAATATATTAAGACTGACAAATTTTTGTATGATGGAGTACTGAAAAATGATGTAACTGAGTGACAAATGTACCTCCAAATTTTCTGCAATTAAGGATTATGTGCATGTATGTCTCTGTTATGTTGCAAGATTTGTAACAGTACAAGAAGTACTTTTTTTTATGGTGGTCCCCAGCATGGGAAGTTGTTGAAATTATAGAGGTAGAGGCATTTGTCATACCAACTTAATGCGGCAGAGTTTGTGAACCACAAGTTTCATTATTTTGTTCACAGGAGCTTGCCACTTTACAGTAAATGTTAATAAAAAATGAACTGCTCCAACCTTCAGAACATCACAAATACAAAAGGCCACCATTGGACTCAGTCCTAAGAATTCTTTGTTCTATCTATGAGTATGTCATGTAACACAATTTGTATGGTGGTTCTGTTTATCTAACACTACGATATGTACATTTTCTTTTTTATTTTTATTTTATTTTGCTGTTTGGTTATTTACTACATATTTTTTGCAAAGAAGTAGCATTGACTCTCATATCATTTGAAGTTTAAACCATGAATCTGCTGCCCTTTAAGTTCCTGTATGAAGAGGCACACTTTGTTTAGTTTTAGGCACAGCACAATGGCTGCAAGAATATTTTTTGAAGTATATTGGAGTTTTTTTGAAGACTATGAAGGTGTATATATCTTAGTGTTATATGCTTTCTGTCTAGATCAAGATATATGTCAGTTGGGCAGAGGGTCTTCGTCTGGAAGAAGAAGTGTTGCATGGAAACCCACTGTGTGACAAGTATGTAAGGTAGGATTGGATTTGTTTACTTGCTGTAGGTCTCAACTGATGGCAGTAGCATACCTATTGGTAGGGCCTCCCATGTCAGACAGGTCAAAGGTAATGACCAATACAAAAAGGGATACCCTGGCCCTGTGGTTGGGGGTTGGGCATGGGGCTGACAACCCCAGCCCACCCCATAAAAAATATGTTTTGTTGAAAAGCTTCTAATGACGAGGTTGAGGTCCACCGAGGACTGTGATGCGTGAACAAGAAGAAGAAGAAGAAGAAGGTGTCACCAGAGCTGTTGGTAGAATTGGTGAGATGGATGAACCATGAAGTTAAAGTTCAGGCATGCAGTGGCATGTACATTTATCTCTGCTGGGTGTTGGCAAGATCTTAATAACATGGCATTCGCATGTTTTGTAAATCCAGTTATTGTAACTTGCTGTGTGGGAAAACACATACAAAGGAAAAGTTTTTATTTTCTCAGCCTTGCATTGTAGATTATAGGTCCTACGTCTTGGTCTTTCTCAGCCGATATATTAATATTGCTAAGCTTTGAGGTATTTATATTTTGGAATCCTCAAATGTGCAGGAAATATTTAGGTTAGAAATGCTTCAGCAGAGATAACAAAACAGTCATCAACAAGAGTGCATTACCATCTTCTATCAAGATAGTACAGAAGGTTACTGCTATCTGGGATGCATTTCCATATAGTGTGGAAGAAATTTACCAGCATTTTGGAGGAGTCTGCTACCTCCGTTATCATGGTATAAGCACCCTAACCTGATATACTGTAACTCCTGATTTTTCAATTTATACCCAATTTAAAAAAGACCATAGGAAACTGAAGGTGCTGAGAGTGATGAGCAGTACTCACATTTCCTCAACAGAGTCAATTAACAACACATGCAACAAATTTATTATTGAGTAATTACCTTATTTACCCAAATGCAAGATATGACTCTAATCTCAGGTGACCCCACAAATAAAACAAGGCTGCCAAGGACAAATGTGTTTATCCAAATCAGAGGTGATCTAACTGGTGAATGTTTCCCAACTTATTGTAGCCATGCGTCTTCAGGTAATCCACTAATGCCCATCTTGTTTTTTGTGAGGAAATCTGATCTGTGCCTCCTTCATATATTGTGGCCAACTGTGAACTGCGTAATGAGAACAAGTCAGAACTGGCTTTAGTCACATTGACCACTGTTGTTGCAGTTCCACATTATAAAACTTCGCAATTACAAGGACGATGAGAAAGTAAAGCAGATAGTGCCACCATTTCAGAGAGTGCCTCCCACTTGCACATCACTCTTGTCTCTGGTCAAAGCGGATTACTCCTCCCATTATTGCATTGTACTCTGCAACTGTGGCTAGGCAAGGCAGAATCGAAGTCCCATCTGTGTTCTTCCAGTTCACCCAAGTGACCTCTGTGGGATTATATTTCATGGGCAGGACTGTCACAGGCTTATTGCCATGCTACTTTATTGGTGCCACACATCCTTTAGTGCGGAACATGAATTCTGCATGCTGCATCTTATCTTTTCTCATGAGAATATCTGGCAGCCCCTTCATACTTCCTCTAACCATACCCATGACATAAATGCCCCTTTCGTTCATTGTTTTCAAGAGTTGATATGACAAGAAAAATTGTCAAATGTGGTAAGTTGACAGGACTGGATGTGTCACACAGGTTCAGCATCACACTGCCACCAAGAGCAAATGAACGAGTACTCCCGTGTTTGTTTTTCTCTTTGAATATGTATCAGAGTGACTAACAAATCCATTTCCATAGTCAGTCAGGCATGGAACTTAGTATCCACCCTTGACTGGCTTCTTCGGCATGTACTGCTTTTTCGATGAACAGCCCGTGATTTGTATCATGCTCTGATCGACAGCCATGACAATTGATGGGGTGTATTCTGCTTTCAGGCGGCTGTTCAGAGCATTGATTACTGGCTGAAATTTGTAATGATGGTCGTAGCCTGCTTCGCCCCAAGGCACTGCCTTTCTGTCGTAATTGCATTTAATATTTTCTGTTAGTCTCTTCAGTCTCGTCTTGCTAATTAGGTTAGCAGGAGTGGGAACACCAGGGAGGGTGTCACTAGACCATTATTGTTGCACCTCTGGCAGCATGTGAATACCCATCAATATATGTGTTGCAGTGAATGTCTTTATCTCCTGCAGGGTCATGGGCTTCTAGTGACAACTGGCCATTCTCACAGCCTGTCCTCCCTGTCATCTTTTGTGCTTCTTTGTCTGGTCCCAGATTATTTCTGGTATTTCTTCAGTAAGAATGGAGAGAAAATAGTCCACTTCTGAACCTTGTCTTGTGAGGTCAGGACATATAACCGGATTTTCATCAAGCACCCTGGTTTTATTTTTGAAGTATGAGACTCTATCCCACCATTCACTTTCGTCGTATTCTGATGTATGGCTGCTTTGACGGTCCAGTTCAGTTCCTTCCTGTGAAATATCCATTGCTTCGGCAAATGCCTCATCCCTTTCGTCACATCCAGTGTTTATTACATCAGGGTGAGTCAGTTCCTGTGCTGCATCCTCGTCACAGTCTTGTGAATTATCCTCATTCTCAGGAAGAGAATGTGGTCATTCAGGAATTTCTTTCTGGTTAAAACATGCCATTTCTAGAAGGAATGTCAGAAAATGTACCAGGAGAAATGGTCTTAAAAACCTGGGAAGACAGTAAAAAGAACATAACACCGCTTGAGAAATATGGTTTTATGGTTTGAGTAAATTACAGTGGTGCTATTAAACTATGAGATGTGACTGTGCAAAGTTCCAAATGAACTTGCTGCTCAAAATTTTGGAAAGTAGTCTCAAATGCATACATCCATCCCAAAAACAAATATTTCAAGCAAAGGGAAGTTACAGACAAAATATCATGTTACTTGGAAAGTATTCCCCAGTGCAAAAAGAGAACCCACATATAAATTCATCGTAAATAACACAACAGGTAATTTTCACATTTGTACTGTGCATCTTTCTATGTTAAAGTTTTTATTACCAACCGATGCACAAGAGAATTGTTTTAAAAAGGAGTATTAAAATTTACATTAAAACAGCTCCATGTTTTGGTGTTATCACCATCATCAGGGAGTGTACTATATGAGCTTGCTAAAGTCACAGTGTTAAAACAGTTGATTAACATACACCATTGTAGTTAATCTGGTGGTGTGGCTGCATATGTTATCTGGTCTGCAATGAAGAATATCGTGTCAGTTACCGCAGTAATAGGAATTGGAAAATAAAATGTGATGAAAAGTATTGAAATTAATTGGACTCACCCTTGCTAGTGTATGTCTGCTGTACTGTTCAGAACCTGCCTGAGCTAAGGAATGCGCATTTGGCCTCGTGACGTGCGTGCCAATTGGTATAGGGGGTTTATGTCATTGACCTGCTGTTCTTTGATCAGTATGTTACGTTGGTAAAAGGCTTGCATATAGAGAGCTTCCCAACAATTCATTCTTGTTCCCTTATTGCATGGTTTTAGTAATACCAGTGTTTCCTCTGCAGTGCCTTATTCGTGTTTGTTTAGTATGTGTGGTGCATATGCTGAAATTGGATTATTGCTTTGAAATGAGACATCCCCATTGTGTTAATCAAGTCACGTATATGGCAGATGTACAGTCAAAACACAACTATATTTATTATAGCTACAGGTGGTACACGTAGTTATCAACAACTACATGTTTTGGCCTCTATGTTGGCCTTCTTCAGGTTGTACTCCTCCTTGTTATAAAGTAACTATGCAATATACAGTGTGTCTGTTGCTGATGGTGAGATCTTGTTCGCAAAATTTTGTAGCTTGAACTAACATTAGTTCTAGTGATACAGATACGAAGTGCTCTTGATAACAGTATTAAAATTAATGCAACTCGGCTGCAATTGGGTTGTGGACCTGGACCAATGTGTGTGGTGTCCAACAGGGGTGTGCATTGGATACACTACATTCTGCATTGTTTTCATAATGAAGTGGTAGACAAACTAGCCTGGTGGATAATTCATGGCCGTTAAACTGTGGAGGAAGAACTCCATGGATGAGGTAGGGCTTATAGCTGTAGGTGGTGGAGTTGTAGCATTCCGTTGTGCGGATTGAATTACTTCCACTTTATAACAAGAAGGAGTACAACCTGAAGATGGCCAATACAGAGGCCGAAACATATAGTTGTTGATAGCTAAGTGTACCACCTGTAGCTATAATAAATATAGTTGTGTTTTGACTGTATGTCTGCCATATTTGTGTATCGTGTGTATTCTTTATGTCTTACTGTTATTGATCTACCAGATTATCTTATATATGAATTGTTACAACTTTAACACAATGGGTAATATAAATGCCCTTACCGTGCATATCTCGCCGAATACAACTCAAAATCAGCTTGACGTATACCACAGCAGAAAGTAATCCAAGCACACGTGCACACAATACCCTACATACACAGCTGTTTGGCAGGAGAGTTCGTTCCGACTGGTTTTACGGAGTATAGAAACTAAACAATAAATGGCAGCATGGAGTAGAAGTGTGAAACTGTTATCCCATAGAACTTGCAAGGTATACTTCTAAGTGGGCATATATGTCCTGGTCACGAAAGGGTTAGATAACTGAAACATTCAAACAACTCTCCCTTGTATCAGATGAGTGCAAGAAAACAGTGAGGTTATGTTATTTAAATACTGTGAAATACAAATTTAACATAGTAGAAATACGAATTGCCATCAGCACAGCTAATACACGTTATATCTGTAATTTGGCTCAATTGTTTGTGTTTTTGTACTGGTAGATGCTATTAGCTTGACTAATGATACTTTTGTGTGTGTCATCCCTGTTGTGTTGGATGATATTTTACCCCTTCTAGAAGGTGAAGTAATCATTCCAGTTACACTATAGTTTTTGTTTACATTATGTTTTACCTTACTGGCACATTCTGTACTATGACTATCTCCAATAATCAAAATGGAATGTTTTTAGTTTTCTTTAGAAATATTTGCGACTTTTACTTGCACTAATCTAGTTTTCTTTCTTCTTTGCTATCACTTTCACAATATCACCATTATTCTATCAGTCAAGTTACCAGTGAACATTTTTTTATTCTTGTTTAGTGGTAAGGTGACTTTTATTGTGTCAGGAATATTATGCATTCTCTTCACCTTTTCCTTGTTCTACTTATGTGAAGTATCCTCTTTAACCATATGAGCTTGTGCATTTGATTGTAATTTAGAAGATTAACTACTAACTGATTGAATATGAGCTTACAGAGGATATCAAAGCTATTAGGAATATGTACAGATGAAGATGGAAATTCTCTTAACTTCTTGTTTTGATTTGCATTTATTCGACTCCAATTCTTATTATTCAAGTTTGATACTAATCTTCCATTATGATCATCAAGTTCTCTTGTTGTTACTGTCTTCTTATTACACATTTCTTTTAAGATGTAAACTGTTTCCATGGAGGATTTTAATTTGGAAGTAACCTTATTTCTGTTTTGTACAATATTCACTTTGGTTACACCAAATGAACTGAGACCCATGTAAGAAAGTGTGCAATATGAAATGGGCCGTGCCACCTCCTCGATAATTTTTCTGATATCTTGTGAATATCGTGATTCAGGGGGTGATTTCCCAGTCACACAAGGTCACCAACCGTAAGTGGACATGTTTCCCTTCACTTGTTATACCTATCTTCATTCTGCCAATGAGTGTTGTGAATATTATCATGGACCCACCTCCACTTACGCTGCAAGTCGCATGGCGAGATGGCCGAGGACAATAAGTCCTGAATTTTCCACTTAGTTGAGAGAGGAATGATTGCCCTTAAAGGAAGCAGCGTCTCAAAGGGAGTCGCTTTGGTTGCTTCATGCACGGCAGTACCATACCCCACCTGTAAGCACCCAAGATCCTTGTCCCACTTATCCTATGCATCTGCATAACATGAAGTTAGTGCTGCTTAAATGTTACAAGTAACACTTTGAGTACCAACCCTTAGTCTTTTGTCAGGTCCAGAAACTCAGGCATTTTTGACATATGTTTAAATACTAGCATTGGTATAATATGTACATTGTCAAATCTGTACCATATTCTGAGGTATATAAAAATTCATACCATACTCTGAATATAAATATGAACACATTATTGCTGTAGAAGCATATAAAAACTTTATTTAAAAAACAATTAAAATTTGCAGGAAAAAATCTGTGCAAAACATGTTTCCTACATTTACAAATAGTAGCATTATGTGGTATAATTTGAAGCACTCTGACATGCAGAGTAACACTTTACAATTGGGGTACCACTACACAGTCTCCTGTCTTTCTCTTTTTCCAGTAGTATTGTTAGATTTCTCTGAACAAATTTTACATACACTTATAGGATGTGCCTACTTGCCAGTAGGGGGTATGCTATCAGCAAAGTACCTTCCCAAAAGTCTGTTGCTTGATGCTGCTTGTGAAACATTTTGGGCAAGTGTTGCACTTTTCTTAGCCAAACCCTCTCCAACAATTATTTCTCATATTTTCATTCTTGGTCTCACAGTACAGTATATGCATTTACATTTGCCATGGCAAATGTGAAAAGAAGTTTCTTCCACCACTTTAGTTGTTACCTCTTCATTGGGTAATAAGAAATCATTTGGTCATTCCTCTCAACACCAGTTTTGTTGAGGTTACATTCTAGAATTAAATATGGCTTTGGTTTGGTTTTACTCCATCCTTACACCAAACTTCCACATTGGTTGTGGTCATTTTATGTGCTGTTGATACACAGAGAATATCTCTAGTATCCTTCCATTTCAAACACAGCAAATGATCTCATTAACCCACACTCATCTATTCTCAGTTTTTTGACACAACATTTTGATGTGGCAGTTCTTTTCGATTTGGCATGCATGTACCTATGTACCGCTTTGGTCTTTCTTGCCCAGAAGAAATCAAAAACAGCTGGTGAACTGTAAAATCTGTCCATGAAACTATGCCCCTTATCAAGATAACCAGGAAGTAATCTTTGAAACAGTCCAATGTTTTGTAGTTCTCCTGTTGACCTTTACCAGTATAGACCGCAGTGCACAACAGATTTGCCAAAAAAACTACTAGCATCATTATGGGTATTAGAAATAGAGATTCTTGTAGAGAACATTTCAGGAAGTAAAAGATATTACCATTACAATACTGGTCTGTATTACCATTTTCATTGTTGTGATTCAAAACAAAAATTATTTTAATTTAAATTAAATCTACAGAGCATCAATTCTAGAACTACATCTAATCTACATCAGCCATTAGCTCATTTGACAACCTACCTAAAAGGTACATTTTATTTTGGCATTAAGGCTTTCAGTGGTTTACCAACACAGATAAAGTGTTAATGTTAATGGTTCCCTTCCAAAACACTTTGAGGATACACTTTCAACAGGAATTTTAGGTTAGAGTTCTTTTGGAATAGGACTGCTTGTCTGTGGCTGTACTTCATGATATTTAAGTGCTATAAGATTAGTGTTTTGAACCACAGCTTTCATCAGTAATAAAAAAAATGTGAAGAGCTAGGTGGATAGTAACTCTAACTAGACCATTTAGATGCCGACCATCCTTAGTAAATAGGTGCCTATTGGCATCAACTTCTAGTACACTGAGATGTGAGGAGAACTTTACAGGTGTTTTGCTTGGTATTCACCTGCATTAGGTTTCGACTCTTAATGAACTGTAAATATGGGTCTAACAATAACATTTTACCTTGAATTATTGTCTTCACTTCCACTCACACGCCAACTTACCTCTTTGACCACAGACTACTTCAAGTCACTCCTGCCAACATAAAACTTGTAACTTAACATCACCGCACACCTAAATCAATTGATTTAAACCTTAAACAATCAGAAAAATACACAAAGAAATATTTGAGTCTCATACAAATAGGTTACTCTGCATCAACAGGCAATGGACAGAGTTTATGTACTGCTCTGTGAAAAAACACCAAATTGGTTTCGCACATCAGCCACCCATACTAATTCATCATCACCATAATGGACGTTTTCTATCACCCCCCAACTTCCACTGTAGAGGTGGAACATAATCATCCTTCATGAGAACTACTGTTCCACGCTGGATATTGTTAGATTCCATAGGCCACTTATGCAACTGATGCAAATAGTCTCTGGACCATTTCTTCCATAAATGCTGGGTACATCGTAGCACAGATTTCCAGAGGGATAACCTGCTCATGGGTACGCTGGAGTAGTCTGCGTCAGGAAGTGCCATGAGAGTTCTGCCAATGAGAAAATGACCAGGTGTTAGAGCTTGTGGATCCTTGGGATCAGTGGGAATCTAATATAATGAGCGGGAGTTCGGGCACGCCTCAATTTGGGTTAAAATTGTGGACATTTCTTCAAAACTGATACATGCATTGCCTATGACTCGACGCATGTGTTGTTTCATGGACTTTATTCCAGCCTCCCAAAGGCCTCCAAAGTGTGGTGAATCAAGTGGTATAAAATTCTAACGAACACCCTCAGATGTCATGAAGTTATTAATTTCTTCTTGAATGGCATCAGAGTTGAACATTTTTCTTAATTTGCAGAGCGTGTTATTAGCACCCTTAAAACATGTTGCATTGTCACTGTAAATATTATGACTTCTTCCCCTTCTGGCCATAAACCTTCGCAGTGCTGCTAGGAAAGACTCTGTAGTCAAATCACTAATGAGTTCAATGTGTATAGCTTTGGTTGCCAAACAGAGCTGCATTACCTTTAACCTTTGTTTTACTTCGTCTTCCGCCTTGACGAATTAGGAACAGTCCAGCATAATCTACTCCATAGTTGAGAAATGGACGTGCTGGTTTCACTCTAAGGCTGGGAATATTTCCCATCAGCTGGCTTGCTGATGCAGCTTGCATTCTGAAGCACTTGACACATGAATGAACAATCTTACAAAGCATCCTTCCCTTGGCGTTCCAGAAACGTTGGTGGAGAGAGGAATGCATGAGTTGAGGCCCTCCATGCAGAAGCCTTATGTGCTCGTGCTGAACAATCAATTCATGTAGATTGGCACTTGGGTGGCATTATCACTTGGTGCTTTTGATCATAATCTAAAACTGCAGCTTGAAGTCTTCCGCCTACCCTTATGAGTCCAACCTTGTCCACAAATGAGTGTAGAGCAAGAGCTTTTTCTCCTCTTAACTGGGCACCCTGCTTGAAAATCTCTCAGTTCATCTTGATAAGATAACTCTTGTTTTTTCTAGCGCATCGCAATAAGGCTGCTTCAGTTTCTTCAACCGTTAAACTTCCACATTTCTTGCCCTTGGAGTTTCTTGCATTATAGATAAAATGGAAACAATATGCCATCACTCTTTTTAGTAGTTTTAAAGAAGAAAATCTTAAAATTTCTGTAAGGCCATTTGTGTTTACCATGCATATATCGTGTTTACGTTGTTCAATAGGATATTCTTCTATAACCATGTTGGAATGAGGCCATAACTCCTCACCTTGTACCAACCAAGATGGTCCATTCCACCACTGACTGCAATGCTGCAATTCCTCAGGATCTGTTCCTATTGACAAATCATCTGCTGGATTGTCTTCCAAAACTACATGATGCCAAACAAATTTTGATGCAATATCCTGAATTTCACTCTTTTAGCTACGTATGTGTTCCATCTTGTGGGAGTGCTTTGTAACCAAGTCAAAATAAGCCTTGAGTCTGTCCATAGATGAACACTGGGTATACATGAAATAAGTAGCACCTTAATTAACCTGGCAAGTAACTGCATACCACAAAACTCAAGCTTTGGAATGGATATGTGTTTCACCGGCGACACTCTTGACTTTGAGCATTAGGAGTTGCGAATGCAGATTACTATTTGCATTGCCTGAACGTACGAGTATATACACACAAGCTCCAAACGCTCTTTCTAATGCATCACAAAAACCATGAACTTGTATGGTAGTTATCTCACCCTTAATCTTGACTAACCTAGGAATGGATATGTTGTTCAATGCTGGAAGCTGCCGATATAGCTTCTTCCATGTCTCCTGAAGGTCATGTGGTAACTCATCCCAACTGATTTGTTGTAACCACAGCTGTTGAATGAATATCTTGTAATGAACTATCACCAGCCCTAAGAGACTGGGATCAAAAATGGATGAAATAACGGATAACACTAGTCTCTTCATCACAAATTCCTGACAAGGTTTGATATTTACTCATATTTAAATGTGCCCTGTGGGGGTGCCACACCAATCCCAGAGTTTCGATGCCTTCATAGTTCTTGAAGTTACAAGAAACTTAGGATTCTCATAACTGCTCTGTTATACCTTCAAGGAGAATGGGTGATTGGCACACCATTTGTGTAGTGCAAAACTTTCTTTTCCCAGAATGTGAATTATTCTTGAAGCTTTCGACCCCCTGAAAGATTATTAGATCCTGTAACAAGATCATCAACAAACATGTCATGACTTATGACTTCTGCCACAAGTGGGTGGAATGATGCTTCTTCACTTGCAAGTTGATTTCAACATCTTGTAGCTAAGAATGATGCAGGTGCTGTACCATAGGTAACAGTCACTAGCTGATACTGCCTCAGTGGTTCATCACTGGATCTTCTCCACAGTATACACTGTGGGTCGTAGTCTTCGGGATGCACTCGAATTTGTCGATACATTTGGGATATATCAG
>Ga0123352_10013913_pt1 | contig 12787 bp, 7 predicted proteins | sample TergutLab28metaG_FD_89700 | JGI IMG/M metagenome (GOLD analysis project Ga0123352, IMG submission 89700) | Labiotermes labralis P1 segment gut microbial communities from Petit-Saut dam, French Guiana - Lab288 P1 | ecosystem: Host-associated > Arthropoda: Insects > Digestive system > Gut ... | reverse complement strand
TTTTTTTTTTTTTTTTTTGTTTTTTTTTCTTTGGGTCGTGGTGGTGTGTTTTTTGCGTTGGTGTTGGGGTTGGGGGGGGGGTGGGGGTGGGGGGGGGGGGGGGGGGGGGGGGATTCGTCGTTTTATTCAGCCCGTAGACGACGAAAATACTGTAAAAGTATACTGTGTTGAAACCGCATATGCTGAAACAATCCATAAATGCTTCCTATCCATCTTTTCAGTCTTCATGGAAGCCATTCCGCTGGGTTATTATTAAACTTGCTTCGCCGTGATACCTAATAAAATAAAAGCTTTTATACGCACGTTTTAAAGAGTGACGTAGGTTTTGTACTTGTTACATTACATATTTTCTATGACATTTTAACATAACAAAGCAGTGAATGTAAGAAGGGGCACCTTAGATGTCTTTTGACTCTTCCCGTATATGTTCGTGCGTTGACTTGCCTGAAGATGGCCGAAGTGCAGGCCGAAACATGTAGCACACATGTTAGGGCAATTTAAATTGATTGAATAAACTTGTATTGCGTTAGACTGAACAAATGTGGGTTGTCCATCCACCCAATTTACGGTGAAGGGGACAATTACTGGGATGAGACGCCCAATAGTGGGGCAGATATCTGTCAGTGGACCTGATTATTTCAGAGCTATCAACATGAGCACCTCAAATTTTACGACCCCTCGATATCACCCGCAGTAAGTTTTGAAATTCTATGTAGCAGTATCTCCGGGAATTTACTGCTTGCTCACGTAATCAGCGAATTTCCCTTGTTTTGTTTAACCAGAGCGTTACGCCTCTCTTTGTAGTATTTGTGTTTGTCCATCAAGTTGGGATGATTCGAAAGCACAGATCAGACTCGAGCAAAGAAAGAAAGTCCTTTGAATCCAGTAGTGCACTCTATATAGAAGCGGTGTCCACAAAGCGGCCCGCACAGGACTCTTACCCGGCTCGCGCATCTTGTCTGCAAAGATAATACCAAATTAGTCTACTTGCACATGAGGCTGACCACGAAGGGCGTTTGGAGAGGATTTCTAAAGAATGGAGACTTAACTAACTGAACCTAACCGGTTGTCATCGGATGAACACGAACAAGAAGTTATGAAATGGAGGGGGGGGGACGTTTACTTTTTTAAAGCACGGCTGGTTGTTTAATTTACATCATAAAGTACAAAACCGGAAGCCCACCTAGCACTCCTTACGTGTTAAGTAATGCTCATGCGCAGAACTGTACCAGACGTATCAAGTTTGTGTGGTACAATAGGCAAGTTACGGATTGTTAGGGCTTATATGTCGATCACTGAGATGCACCGCCCTGCTGTGCAATACTTAAATCCATTTCCACTGGTGTGTTTTGAAAGCTGTGGGACTTAAAGTTCGTACTGCAGTGGATTTAAAGGCTACTGCCTTCCGGTATGTGACGCCGTGTAGTTTGTGGTAACTGTGCATACGATTCGGAGAATCTTATACTTCCAGATCCTGTGGGCAGAAGCTGCAGAAGGTAGAATCTTATTTTGAAGTTCATTGAAAAACTTTCATTCCAAAGAAATGATGCAGCACTGCCTAAGGTGTATACCTTTTTAGACGCTTTCGCAAAATTGCGAAAAGCGACTATTAACTTCATTATGTCTGTCCGAATGGAAGAAATCATTTCCCACTCGATGGGTTTTTTTAAATTCAACTACCTTCAAAATCTGACAAGAATAACGGATACTTTGCATGAAGACCTATGTGCAGTACATTTATGGTAGTATCTCACTGAATTCTTCTTAGAATAAGAAATATTTTAGACAAAACTTGTAGACAGAATAAAAACACGCATTTTATATTCATAAACATTTTTCAGAAAATCTTGCCGTTTGTGAGATAGTGTGGAAAACTATGGTATATCCAGGGAGGACACAGACAACAATATAATATGGCACATCGCATTACATGCTGCATAACTCAGGCTACAGACAGAGAGTCAGAATATGTAATACTTCCTGCTTTTTCACGGCAAAGATGGTTACGCGAACGGTTCTAACTATTAGTTTTATACACGCATTGCCTGTCTGGTTCTACCACACGAGCGCTAGAAATGGACATTGAAATCTCACTCGGACATGCATATGTGGCTGGGATTGTCTGTTATATTGTGTATGTACTTAACCCTGCTATAGGCCGCTTCTTCATTTAACATGCTGTATCAGACGTGCGTAACGAATAAAACGAAGTAGAAACGCTTAGCCGAAAACGCAAAAGGAAACCAGGGATAAATAAGAAACAAGGAATTTTACACACTGCTGGTAAAGTCGCTTTTTGTTAACCAAAAATTAATACACACTTTTTTTTTTGTAAGCTGATCGCTTTTTAACTCCGACGCGTTTCGGCTTTCGTCTACGCCATCGTCAGGTAGTTCTCGACTGTTTTTGCAACATTTCAAAATGATGTAAGCACATACTGTTTCTAATATTACAGTTTTTGCACAGATTTCACACTTCTTATTTCCAGTTGAGGTGTCTACACCGGCGTGTGTTAAAATATTTGAATGATTTAAATGACTAAAATGTTAATCAAGTCTTCACACTTATAAAACAAGTTGCATATTCTTAAACATAAAACTTTTTATTGTTATCGAAGCACTTCGGCTGTGGTGAAGTTGATGGTGATTATAGGAAGTTGCTAAATTACGCCACATTCCACATGCGCCGGACATTCTTCAGTCTTCAGAACATTCTAAGCATTTTAGCTCTTAAAATTTGTAACAACGTCACCTTAGTCGAAGTATAACGTTCGTAATAAAACGTGACATGTTTAAGAATATTCAAGAATACGCGTTTAACAGTGAAGACGGCTGATAATTTATTCGTCTTTATAATATAAATATTTTAATATACAGTGGCGAAGAAACCTCAACTGGAATTAAAATTGTGAATTCTGTGCAAATCTGTTATCTTAGAATCAGTAAGTAATTATGTCATTTGATGTAATGCAAAAAAAAAGTCAAGAACTCCCTGAAGATGGCGTAGACAACGCCGAAACGCGTCGGATTTAAATAGTGATCAGCTTACATAAAATTGTTCATTAATTGTTGGTGAACGAAGAGTGACGTGAAACATGAATCACGTTGTGTGCAAGGTCAAAATGCTGGTAACATGCTTGCGACCCGGGTCGTCGTAGCCCTTGTCTCTTCAGCAAAGACGGTTCTCACCGTTTCAGTTGCTACCGACACAGTGTGCAAGCTACTGAACATTGTGATATTGTGGTTAGAGGGGTGAATGTTCTACTGAACTGCGCTGGCAGTTGCTAAGATTGTAGGTTCTATGACGTCGGTGATAGTTGAATGGAAAATCGATATATGATAATGTAATGCCGTCCCTGAATGAACGCTACGCATAATTACCGGTGGGCCCAAATCCGGTAAGACGCAACCTGAGACCAACGTAACTGGATAGCGTAGCTTAGGATGTTAATTAAAAGGCAAGCGATAGAGAAGCAGTTGTTTCTACGCCTCCCAAAAAATTTCCTTTTAAGATACACAGTTTTATCGCACTGAAGGCATGTGTTTGGAGGGTCTCAGATTACGTTCCCTATCGTCAACTGTCACATCGCTGCAAACTCCCCTCTCAAAATGGTCGGAACCCAAGATAAGAGCCTGTCGCCGAACTCAAGTAGTTTAGCGCCATGTTGGGGTCTTGCCCTTGGTAGTGACGAAGGCGAAAATCATTGCAGAGTTTCGTTATATTTGTAAATCGGGTGGCACCGTCCTCTGGCAGGTCCTCCAAACGTAAAGATGTATCCCGCCATATGCCAGTTCTCTGTTAGCGATGTAAATTTGCTGGGCGAGAGCAGCTTCCATTTTATGGTATCATTACAGGACCCAGTAATTTAAATTTACCCTTCCATTTTATGGTAACATTACTGGGCCTAATATTTTTTATTTTAGCCTTCCATTTTATGGTAACTTTTCTGGGCCTAATAATTTATATTTTAGCCTTCCATTTTATGGTAACATTACTGGGCCTAACATTTTATATTTTAGCCTTCTATTTTATGGTAACATTACTGGGCCTAATAGTTTATGTTTTAGCCTTCCATTTTATGGTAACATTACTGGGCCTAATATTTTATATTTTAGCCTTCCATTTTATGGTAACATTACTGGGCCTAATAGTTTATGTTTTAGCCTTCCATTTTATGGTAACATTACTGGGCCTAATAATTTATAATTTAGCCTTCCATTTTATGGTAACATTACTGGGCCTAATAATTTATGTTTTAGCCTTCCATTTTGTGGTAACATTACTGGGCCTAATATTTTATATTTTAGCCTTCCATTTTATGGTAACATTACTGGGCCTGATAATTTATACTTTAGCCTTTCATTGTGTGGTAACATAATGTTTATAGAAGATAACCGTCTACACACCCAGCCACTCTTGTTATTGCATACCAATGCAGTGTTAGTCACATGTTTTAGGACACGTTTCAATCTCTAACGTCTTACTCATGTGTGGGTTTTAAAATCATGGAGCATAAAATTAACTTGTACATGCAATTTTCGTGTATACTAGTCCTTACATTGATGTGTCGTTTGTCTGTATGTAGTTTTATTTGAATTATTGTCTCGTTTTGTACAAAAAATCCACACCATTCCTATCTAATTTTAATAACATTTTTATTTTTGTGCCTACTGTAAGCCTTATTACAGCAATAGCTTTTTGCCTTTCCTTGTGCCTTGTAATTCTTACCTTAACGTTGTCGGTTTTATGTCTCTTCGGCCCCTTCAAGCGGTGGAGTGTAGAAAATTCGAAATCAATATCCTACGCTTTTTTTGTTTCATTTTGTTTCCGTAGAGTTTGTGTAAATGTAAGATAATGGGCAGCCCTACTTAGTCTGAAACTCGGCACTAAATGGGGGCGGGTGTTCAGCGACACGTTCCGGCCACCATACCCCCGCGAAAGAGCGCAGATTTCCTTTTGTACTGGGGACTGGATGGGCCCCAGTCGCCGGCTGGACGAGTGTGGGTAAAAGACAAACCCCCCCCCCCCCCTCTTGTACAAGGTTAGATTCAAGAGCAGTCCAGCATGTAGCGATTCGCTATCGCGGCCCCCGACGTTTGTGCACCTCATCGCACTGTCGCTCCCTGTAACTTCTGTGTTCCTACATACTTTGAACTGCGGTCCAGTGTGCTGTGTCCAGTGGAGGGCTTGTTAGCACGCGTGACGTTTTGATGCGCCCACTTATTTTCTTATTACAACGAAGATTGCTGCATGTTATGTTACAAACAATTGATAAATATTCGTTTGTCCATTGTGCAGTGTAGGCGCGACACATAAGTACCGTTGTTTGTACCACTTCTAAACTGCTGTGGCTACTTACAACATTGTTAACAACTGATGTGGAATGTCGTTTTTTATAAATTGGAGTAATACAGTATAATGTGGCAACAGTCTTAAGTGGACCTGTAGCCTGAAATACTTACAGCTATGGTTCGCCACCCCTCTCCTTGCCCCATAATTCTAGGAGCAGGTTACATGTTTTTCTAACAAATTTATATTGTTTATGGTATTCAATCTCGAAACGGCGCGTAATTTCTGGCCTTGTAAGATAATCCTCGTTTGGTAGACGAACTGGAATGTTTCCCGTAGGTCTATCGTTGTTTCTATTATGTGTACTGTGTCCCAAAGAGATTTTAATCAGAACGTTAGAAATAAGCTGTGATTATGTACAGGTTTACTTTTAGTGCTGAGATGTAGATTTTGTTTCGTAACTAACTAATTAACCAACCAACGCCCTGGTTTAGAGTCTGTCTTGGAAACTTGATACTTTCTCAGCTAATCAAGAAATTCACCCAATTTTGTGGCACCCGAAGGTTCCTTACCGCCTTAACAAGACCCCGACACTTATCCCTTTTCTAAACCGAATTTTGTTTTCTATTCTTAAATACAGGTTTATTTCAAAGCATTCAAATATGTGCTTTTCTGTTCAGCCTGTTATCTTCCTATGTGAGTGGTTAGTACTAAGAATAATTTTTACATCTTGCCTTTTTACATTTTTTAACATCTTAAGCGTGTTCATTATGTCTTGTACGAAGGGTTTAGTCTGTCTGGCCTAACGACAGGGGAGGGCAGGCAGTGCGCTGAAGCTGACATACAGAGCGAACACAGTTGTTGTAACCCCTTTAAAATGCATTTTACAAAAACTCAACGCCATTCAGAAGTAAAACTTACCTAGCTGGGAGGATTATATCCAAAAATATACGTATATATTTCGGTACACGAATGAATTTCAATTTTATTCCGTCTGTTGTTGTACATACTTCAAAACTAGGATCTGTTTCTTGCTAGACACGTCATTGTATTTCATAATACAGGTCCACAACAAGGTTGAGTTCGCACATGGAGGACTATCTTCAAACTTGCTCTAAAATCCCTTATACAGTGGACACATAATTTTGGAATGTAGCACGAGCACATAAATGGTTTCTGTGTGTGCGTGTGTGTGTTTGCGTGTGTAGGGGAGTGGTTCACCATTTCCCTAAAGTGTCGGCAATTGCACTCCAGGAGTCCACTGTTGGAGTCACGCCAGTTCTGTCGCATGCTACATATTTGTAAGTTCTCCTTGTAAGGGTGTATGTTTTAATTTCTGTATGCTCCTCAGGTTTTGAAATAAATTTTTGAAACGGTTCTTGCCGTTTGCCTTCACTCCTCGCTGCCCCTGTATGGGTCTAAATTTGTTCTTTTATGTTCTAGAAGTATTCATTGATGTTCTTTTTGCGACCAGAATGTAATGCTAATATTCTATCACGTGTTTTCTGATACTTCTTGTTTCATTGAGAGTATGAGTGAATAATACCCATTTTCTGTTTCTTTAGGTTTTTGAGTTTTGTGTTCCATATTATCCTCGTCGTTCATTTTGGGACTTATATTACTAATATGGTACTGACTGGCTTTTAGAATATCGGTGAGTATTCAGTTTATTTTTGTTTTTCTATTAAATACTAATATAAAAATCTTCTAACAACAACAAATTTATGTTCACGGAAACTTCATGGTTTATGATTTTAGTTGTCCAATATAAGTAAGCGATGAAGATGTCCCTTTGAGGCCGAAACATGTTACAAAACAAAAGATGATAGTGCATTGGTATCATATTCAAAATGACGGTTATCTGTCATTGATGCTTAAGACATGTTTGTTTATGGGCGTGGAATTATTTCAGCAGAGTCAAGGCTGCTCCTTTTTGGTCTTCAGGACACTATATGTTTTACACTAACAGTCACACCGGTACGAATTTGCAGGACATTAATTCCAATATTGCATAAAAGCAAGTATATATTCAAATGTGTTACTGGAATGAGAGGGAATGAGTGATGTCCTGTTGTGCAAGTTTCACCTGTGGAAGACACTAACCAGCTGTAAGTCAGTATGGGTAAGAAACCAACTAGATGTCACTTTGTGTTATCCTTTATTTCTCCTTTACAAGTTGCTCAACATGTTTCGGGCAACCATATGCCCATCTTCAGGAGCTGACGACTGCGTAATGTTATCGCCACGTGTTGGTATTGTGCCGTGGCTGCAGGAAGGCTGTCAGAACCGGTTAGCAGGTAGTGTGTCCATTGAGGAGTTCGTAGCTACGAACTCATCAATGGACACACTGGCGATAACACTACGCAGTCGTCAGCTCCTGAAGATGGGCACATGGTTGCCCGAAACATGTTGAGCAAATTATAAAGGAGAAATAAAGGATAACACAAAGTGACATCTAGTTGGTTTCTTACCCATACTGAATTACGATGCACGGTCAACCACACATCAGATTAACAAGTTGCAAGTTTATGTAGAATCATAAAAAAGGGATGGGTATTCTGATTTTCATGACCTATTATCATGTAGTCAGAATTCCACTGCCAAGCGATTTGCATTAGTTTATATTGCATTCCATCACCAATCATTACAACTGTCTCTTCTCCTTCCTAACTCTTGTTGGTGATTTCACTGTGAACTCGGGTTGTAGATTTGGAAATATGAAGAATTAAAAAAACACACAATTTTCTAGAAGTTTTGACATCCGGATGAAATATATAAGCAACAGATAGTGCGGGCACTACTGATTGTGAATGACTTGTCAGTATCTCAGCCTTAGACGCATTATGAATTGGAATATGTTTGCAAGAAGGCTTTCTTAGCGTAATCTACGTAAAAACCTTGCATTAGGCTGAGTATATCTGCGAGAAATCTCATTCAATTTCGCCAGTGTTCCAGCCCACTTACAAACTTTGCACCTTTCGATTACAAATCCTGAGCTTTACCCCTACACCACACTGCTCTATTCGCACTAGCCTTTATCATCCTACGGGAGCATATGCTGGTCTCTAAAAATGTGCTGGCGACTAGTCTAACATGCCGTATGCTGGTCTCTGTGTGTCTATTTGGTAGAAATATAAATGTCCACGCTAAACCAGAAAACCCCAGGCTGCCACGAGATAACAGTGGAATTTAAACTGGTCTCTTAAACGCTTGTAGTGCGGTTTGGACTCGCGCTTCTCGGTGCCTTTTGGGATCTTGATGTGTATGTCTGTGTTATTGTTGTGCTGTGCTGGCCAAGACCTCGCGGTGTGTTGTTAACTTACCACGGGAGCATTATCGATGATGCAGTAGATTAAATTATGTAGACATCTCTACACCACTGTTTTATTTACTGAATGGCTGTGCGTTCTTTCTATGAACCATTGTTTGTATAACAACAAATTCCTGCAGAACACGGATTCCTTAATCATATATCGGTTTGCGTTGGTCTACCATACAAAGTACTACGCTACCATTACAACCTCTCCTTTCTCTCTCTCTCTTAGTTTCCCATGCCATTCCTCTGCAGCCTCCAATAAGCACTGCAGTTTACCAACTCTATTTTTTTTATTTGAAATTAATTTTAATAGCTACTTTCCGATACTTTTTATCTCCGTTACGCTCTACAGTTTTATGTCTTCTCATAGACTACGTTCTTGTTCCCACTCACACTTTTCTCACTATACACAAACTACTCTTTAAAACTTTTCCTTTCTGAACGTTTTGATAATACATTTTTGGCCCTCTTCTCCTCCCAAATCAGCGGACGTCTTCCTCTCTCGAATCCTCTCTAGATACTTCTTAGCTTCCAAATTCCTGCTTTGAGGCAAATGATTCACTTCTCTCCTTTCTTGTTCAGCAATCAATGTACCTAATTCTCTTTACCCCACGTGTGTAAGTTCGCATTATTATAACAAGGGATTTCTTCCTGTGTCGGCACGTCTTTATTTATGTCACAAAACCAATTTGTGTTGTTCTGTGACTCTGCGAATCATATATTAATTTCAGTTTCTCAGTTTATTTACACAATTCTCCTTCTTTGAATTATTTATCTTCTACTCGTGAATGATTTATTATTCAATTTTGATCATCTATCTGTCAGACCACACCCAGTGCTTCGCTATCCTTAGCCTTCTGCTCTCTCTTCCTAATTCTAATCCGACAAGCTTTTTGTTGCACATCTGACGTTCATAGTATTTTGTTACGAAACCTAACATGGATTTTGTTAACTTCTTTCGAAGGCCCCCTCCCTTAATACCGAATATAATTCTAGATTCCTTTATCTATCATAGGCCTATGCATTTTAGAAAGCCTGAACTTTCATATCAGAGGTTATCGCTAAGAATTTGTCAGTAGCCATTATAGTCTGGTTGCCATTTAACTAATAATCCGCTTTTTGTTTATTACAGCCTCATCTACTTTATAATATCAATACTAAATAATTAATATAATTTGACACTTCTGTTTTTTTTGGTCATCCATATTCCATCTGTTATTTGTCTTTAATTTTCCTGCATCATAAAATACAAGTATTGCGGGTCTATTAACATTACATTTCAAACACCAAAGCCTGGAATATTTTGCAACTTGGTTTGTCGCTTTCTGCAAAACACTGATTTTACAACAGCAAATATATCTTGTAGCTAATAGACTAAAAGAGACACCAGATTAGCTAGTTTGTAATCTACTGTTCACATAAAACCAGATTTGTATTTTGACTAGTAAATGTCTCGAACGCTTAGACTTTAGCTATATGATCTGAGTTTCCTAGAGCGGCGTAAAGTAAGCCACAGAAGAAGCTTTGAATTTAATTAATGTTACAACAGTGAATTCAAATATTTCCTCAGAAAGCACTGTACACAAACATAGGATAATAACTTTAAATTGAGAAGATTAAAATAATTTATTTTAATATTTAAATCAATATGTTAATGAGTATTAGAATTAACGAATGAATGAATTAATAATTGAATGAAACGGAAATGCAGATATTTTCTAGCATGAACCAGTATTACTGTTTGGATTGCTAACTTCAACAAGCATATACTGGTATTCCTTGACTTACGACACAATCGCTTTCCCAGCATTAAAGTCCTTGTGCTTGCCGTGTAGGTATATCTCCACTCATTGGAAACCTCTGCGCAAGATTAAGGCTGCACACCTCGGAACCCTTATTGCAGCGGATAGGGTCCAGGTACCCATTGACTTCCCAAGAGCAGTCGAGTAATTCTAAGCGGCCGAAAATCGACGTTATTGTCCCTCATTTGGCTTTACGGCCTCTGATTGCTATCTAACAAAGTGTACTTTTAATATAGAAAAATTTAATTCAATATCTTTATTTCAGCCCTTTACGAATCAAGATTTATTATGCTGTTGTAGATAAGTGTCAATATTTCTTAACCTTAACTGGACAGATTGTCTTAACAGACAGTACATAAGCTGAAATACCTGTACAGCAAGAAGCGGAAACCTGCATGTTTGCTTGATCATAGGATTATGATACCGTTCCGGTCACAATTGGATAATCAGTGGTTAGGCTACTGGAATAGAGATAATGAGGGACGTGCAGTAACAAACGTGTTATGTCAGTCAGCATCGCCGCAATAGAGGCGCACGAGGCAATGAAGTCTATGCAAGCTGTTCCTGAAAACTGCGATGTTCTTGTTGTCTACACTGACTTCTGTCTGCAGTAAGTTTTCCGTTATTTTGTTCGTATCACGTCAGAATTGAGGACTTAAAATGTTGTTTGTTTGATGTAACCAAGTGTCATGTGTTGTAAGATTAAAAAGGAACCCGTAACAAATTCCACAGTGGAAGCGAGGAGATGTTGCAGAGGGTCTTTTGTGTTCGAGTTGAAACAAGCGCCACGACGGTAAAGGACAGTATGTTTTAGGGGCGCCATCTGGCGCGGGATTAACAGGGATTACACCTCCCGAACATTGGGACTGATGTTTTGAAACAAACTCGGGCCAAGGATGTAGAGTTTTTTGTGCATTTGTTTGAAAGTGTGTAGGCAGAAGTCTTGCGATGGGCTGATCCACCGTCCAAGAAATTCTACCGAATAATGTGAGGTTTGTGTTTCTTGCAGCGGTGTATATTTACTGAGAAATATTGGGAATTTGGTTGCTCGAGAATATATCCTTAGCTGAACTGTGTTTTGAGAACATCAACTATTACTGTTTGACAGGCGATCAAAGTATTCTAATGATCCGAGTCTTATTTTGCTTTATACTTCACAATCATCGAAACTCGAAGGTTTAGAACTGCTGGTGCTGTTTGTCAGAAGAGGCAAGTACTACTCACCTGGGACATTTCCATTCCCACACTTAAATATGCAAGTTCTTCGTTACTTATTTCCTGTCACTTCTTCTTTCTTCCGAACAATACTCCACATCAACACTTTGTTTTCAAACGTCTTTATTCCTATATATTTTCTTTCCTTTCCGTTTATTATCTTCTTATTATTTTTATCATATGTGCTTATTGTCACACTTTATGACGTTGATAAAGGAATGACGGCGTTGAATAGGATGCGACAGTAGTAATGATGCAAAAGTGAAGAAGGATAAAAGAAATGTGTGTTGTGATTACCTTCTTTCTGCAAGTTTATCTTCTGTTTCCCTTATAAATTCTTTCGCGGGTTCATTCCTCACATGAATTCTTAAAATTTTCTTTAAATCCTCGTCATCTTTACCATGATTAGACCTTCCGAGTTGCGAAGTATGCAGCACATTTCGTACTTGTTATGCTTGATTTGTGTTGTTCTGGCAGTGCTTTTCTAAATATTTCTTTTAATAGGTTGCAGTTCAATTTGAAGGCTCGGCTTTCAATGAAATTGGGACCTTTAGTTATATATCACCCAGCCTCCTTTACAATGGGTGCGGCCGGGCCGTGCTGCTGACCACTCACCCCCTTCTAGTGACGCGGTCATGGAAGAGTAGAACTATACCTTTACCCACCCTCTGGGCCACACCGGGCCTGTAACGGGAACCTTTTTTTTTAACTTTATATATATATATATATTTATTTATTTCTACAAGTATGCTAGTATTGAAAATAAATATGGTAAATTTATGCTTATCAGCTTTGTTTATTCTAGATTTTTCATATTTTAACTGCAACAGTGATGACTACCATACCTGGATTGGCATGGTGGACTTGTATTCCTTTGGTCTAGTAGATCCCTGAAAGTAGCACTCCGGTAACGAAATACGTAGGGGTTGATACATGACATGAATTGTATTTTATGATCTATATTTTACTGTATTTTATTGAATGTATTTGTTCCTTCTTATAATGAACAAACTTTACCTGTGTACTTCATTAATATTTTAATTGCCTTCTAGGGCAGTTGTAGGTTACCTTACGTGCTATTGAAAATTACTGTGAACTGTCGTGCTCTTTGTTTCAAAAATACGGAACAGAGCATTGCATTCCTTCGGCCAGGTATTCTGGTTGT
>Ga0123352_10013910_pt1 | contig 12789 bp, 5 predicted proteins | sample TergutLab28metaG_FD_89700 | JGI IMG/M metagenome (GOLD analysis project Ga0123352, IMG submission 89700) | Labiotermes labralis P1 segment gut microbial communities from Petit-Saut dam, French Guiana - Lab288 P1 | ecosystem: Host-associated > Arthropoda: Insects > Digestive system > Gut ... | reverse complement strand
CATTAGCACTCAGCATTATTCCGACGGAGCTCAGACACACGATCCGCTTCTAACAATGGTCACGGCCAGACTAACTGATGCGCGTGAATGAACCTTTGTGTGACGGTAGAGGGAAGTCCACGGATCAATGCCCTACCCTCCTCTTCGTCATCGACTTGGCCGGAAATGAGTAATAAAAGCAATCCGGTTTCTTTATTGCCACACCTCGTATATATGCTGGGTTGCTTCACCCTAGGAGCTAAGAGAGGAAATTTTTCTTAGCCACCACAGGTGCAGCTCCTTCTTATGTACAAAGGAGAAATAACTCCACTGAATACGGTATCGTTGTAAGAGTGATAAATTGTAATTAAATTTAAAAATCACACAATAACTACATTCCAGATGTTGGTTGTACTAAAGTTGGTATTAGAAGGCGTTTGCAATAATGGAGTGTAAAAACAACTATATTTTCAAGCGCAAGATCTATTTTCAATTGAGAAATACGCGATAAAATTTCAATGACAACAAACGTCGTGCGGAAAATACCATCAGTAACTCACAGGCCCTCATCAATGCAGAGGCTTTAGTAAGACTCGAATCCGCGATGGGAAAGAATTTATACATTAATGATCGTCTTAACTAGGTTATTCGGCACTGTGACTAAGCCTCTATTATTACAGGAACAGATTTGTAAAGAAACTCCTTTTGCGAAGTTGCGTAGTGAATGGGTAAAATACGTGCCCAAATGTGGTCGAACTATTGTCGGCGACACAGAGTTGCCTGTGGGAAACAGATGTGGCTACACATTCTAAATACAAGATCTTCGTTTCTATCGTCGACCAGTTTGATCCGTCTTTCTACGTCTTCTCCACGTGCTGCTTCCGCCCGCTATCACGTAAACCACAGCGGTGCCCCGTTACCCGCAGCCCGTCGTAACATTACACCACACGAATGGCCCCGCACCCTGGTACGCATTTCCATCTAAAACAATCGCCTCCCTAACCTCACAAAAACCTAGCATCGATAGATAAAACCGAAGCTTGCGGGAGACACAATGTATACAGCAGCACACAAAAAAATACACACATCTTTAAACATGTAGCGGCTCCTTTGAAATAGAGGCTACCAACTTGATGCCTACGTGCTACAATACTCTACCACTCTACGGCAGTGCAAATTCCGTGTAATACAATGTGGTGTGAGCCGTTCTGAATAATTCAGCCACCGACCCTTAAAGACCGAAAGAAAATGACAGGTAAAGAATGGCTCCTTGCATTTAGTACAGCTCTTGCTACTGGTCACGCGAACGTTGAAGCTAGTATTCGTATTTGTTGAAGCCAAAATTTAACACCAATTCTTCCCAAACTACATAATATATGAACAACAGTTAATCAAACGCTAAAGGACATCTGAAACAAGTCTAGAATATTTTCATAGGTAAACGTGATGAAAACTACCCTACCTAACCTTATTAGCATACATTATAATTTAGAATCTAAAATAAATGCACTACCATCACTAAGACACATATTGGTACTTTAACCTGCAGTGTACTAGATTTTAAACAGAGCAACCGTAAAAAATGTATTAAGGGACTTCCCTGAAGATGACCATATTCGGGTAGAAACATTGGCCTTTTGGGGCATCATAGCTCAAACCAACTGGCTTGTACAGCAGTGCCGTCTGTGATGGCCTTGCACATCTGATCACTTGTTTTTAGACATCAAAGATGTAAGAGCCACGACGAAAGAAACCATGATCCCCACTGCATGTCACCTGTTCCATTAGTCCTTTTAAGTCTATACCTGCCTAATCTGCTAGTCTACTGACGTGAAATACACTTTCTCCGGGAAACGAATCACTATTTTCACAATGCGGACGGACGGATTTATTTAAAACCACCTTCTGCTGCCTTAATTAACTTGATATTTAAATGAAGTCTTTAGATTTATAGGCTTCTGCAAATTATTACGAATTCTGCTGGGAAATTCGGACTACCGAATTTTAACTTTCGTGAGAACTGAATCAGTTACCTCTGGCCATTTTTTTTCCGTGTTCCACATCTGATCATAAATTTATGCAATTTCAAATGGCACAACAATTTACTGGATTTGAACAATGTCACAAAAAAAACTGCTAAATCAAGGTAGTTAAAACAACACTAACATAAGCTAGAAGTCTCGAAAATGTTTCAAGAAATTATCCCCCACACCGTACCGGTTGTTTCAAAGTGAAAATCTTTTAGGTCAGAAAGTTCCAAAACATAACAGAATATTCGTGTGCTTTCGTAAATAAACACTACCAAAATACCGGAGCACAAATCGCAGAGTTGCTCACTTCTTACGAAAAATACTTTTAAACATATTTCTTTTACGGAATTTCTGACGCTTCAACAAACTACGATATTTTTATTTCTGTCATTTTTCCTCTAACTACTCTAAAAGGCAGACTGCGGTTCTCTGCACTGTCGATAAGCTAGGTTGTTTATGACACAGTATTCATTTTACTGGCAGTTCAACGGGGCTTGCAGACACTTCAGTGCGGTGGCGATAAAAGTTTTGAGAATAAATGGACGAAATTATGACTCATCAAGGAAATGTAAATATGCAAAAATATATTTCGAAACGTGAATAATAAAGACGTATAGGCCTGTATATTTCATTCTTATAATAAAACCAACGAGATGAACTAGTTTCTCAAATTTATTTTTGGAATAGAACTCTACGTGTTTCGGACAGTTCCTCTGTCCATCATCAGGAGTCTAGCACTGTACACACAGCAATAAGTATAAGTCATACAGGTTATGCTGACTGCTTGCTAGCAAGCAGTCAGCATAAGTATGTATTGCTGTGTGTACAGTACTCCTGGTTACGGACAGAGAAACTGTCTGAAACATGTAGAGTTCTATTCCAAAAATAAATTTTAGAAATTAGTGCATCTCCTTGGTTTTATTATAAGAATATAACACGATACACGATCCTCTGTTTGTCAAAAAATATATATTTTAATTTGTCTGGATGAATTTCTGCACGATGCACATCATAGGCCATGAAGAATTATCGGGATTATGATACTGCTAAATTTTATTATTTACAGTCATTCGCGCAAATTCCTAATTAGCCGATAACATTCCTTTAATTAATGTCACAATTGTTGGCAACGGTTAGTCGTTGAAAACTTATCTAGCGATTAATCCTGCAATCTGAGTACGCGGAAACCGTTCTGTACCGTAGTTTAGACTGGTCATTGATGAAGCCATGATAAGATGGTTAATTATCATTCGTCTCCCACATTGTTATGAAGGAATCTACGAAATTGTAAAGGTAACTAGACGCAGGTTTCTAGGAAACTTTTACTATAATTCTGTGATCACTCCTTGTCGAACTGATAAGTAATGACACGATGGTGACTCCAAACACACCAGAGGGATTCGTCTTTCTGATATTACTGGGTAAGCCTTTGTGCACTTAAAATATCTTAACAGGCCTAACATATTCCAGTAACTGCAGTAATTTTAACAGACTGAATTAACAAGCCATGGGCGGTGTCTACTCGCAAATGGAATTCAGATGGTTCAGTTGAAATGGAAAAGTTGTGAATTAGTTTTCGGTATGTTTGGTGTACATAACGTGCAATAAAAGAATGGTTCAATTGGAACTCCCCTAAGGCTCCATTTACGTGAACGCTACCCTATTTCCCAAAGACCACTGGGGAATGGTATAGAAGCCTCGACACCAAAAAGCAGCTGTCGTAATAAAGCCACCTTGCAAGTTTTTACAAAAAAATCTCCCTACGGTCATTACAATTTGATTTACCCACATTTTACTTTCAGTAAAATATTGCTACGATTTGTTACACAGAATTTTGAAAAAGTAAAAACAATCGACACTTCAGATAATCATGAAAATGTAACTGCTTGATAAACAGTAAGGCACTTACATGACCATTTCCAACTGACCAGTTCACCCACACACGTCCAAGTAAAAACTGATTTACAGACAGAACCAGTTGCCTTCGCATCTGTCACGTGATATTTGTGGGACATTTCCTGTACATTCGGCCACTGAGTCAGGACATAAATAAACAAAGAATAGAATATACTTAAATTATTATTATTATTATTATTTAACGTGTGTTGCATATGTTTTAGTATTCTGTAATTGTACTTGAGAGGGTAGTTGTGTTACTGAAGAAAGGAATAGAATGAGAATTGAACCTTGTATGATTTTTACCAATTCCATGCAATTGAACCATTCCTATTAAACCAACAGTCACTACATCAAGAAATTCCCACTTTTTATTGAATTAAAAGTGCCTCTCCGCTCCTGTACAGAAGGTGAATTACAAACGACACTTAGCAAGTGACTTTGATACGATCGGCCGTTCCGGATAATAACAGAGGTCATAGATCTCCGCTTGTTACAGAAGTATACCCATTTTCTTCAGGTACGAAGATAAGGCAGCGTCAATTTGCAGGCATCTCTGGGTTAAGGATAAATTCTTAGATTGTTTAATTTGAGGTCCAGACGAATTATTTTCGGTTTCGCATGCATACAGATACGACGTGCATTTCACGTGAATCCATGCGAAGAAGAGAAATGAAATACCGAGGTTAAAAAACCATTAGAACTTTAAAAGATAAGAATGTAGGTAGTTGATATGAACAATTAGGTAATATATGAAGCAACACGGCAAACATTTTTATACTTTCTTAAAAATAGGCTGTATCAGTCATCACTATCCGTGCCTTAACTATCTTGCAGTTCCTGAAGGTTGTGTTGAAATTAGCTGATTCTTGATATCAGCCAAGCACAATAAAAATATTGCTTCGTTCTTCCAGCTTCAGCAAAACGTCGACAAAGATTTATATTACAATTGTTAACAGGCTACGTTATAAATCATTTACAGTATATGCCCAAAACTTGTAGCATGTGAACATCTAAACACAATACGGCAGACATAAAGTTCTTCGGTCTATGACATAAGTACTACAACATTAAAACCGAACAGCTTACCATACTGTTATTTCTCCATTGGTGATGTGCTGCTGCAGAAGTCTATTAATTTTTAAATACCCAACAGACCGCAGAATTCTCAGTTAACGTTCTTTGCGTACTTCGTATCTACGAAATACAGCCAGTTTATCAATATAACTATCACCACTGCAAGTTGAGACCCTAACTCGTTTCAACTCACAAAATTACTCTCTCGTCCTCATCCTACATCTATTTACCCACACCGCTTTATGGTAAATGTCTTGAAGGTGTTCTGTTTAGACTCATTTGCGGAAGATGGGTACGCCAGTTACACTTTTCTTTTTGGCTTCTTTCTTCCAAATTAAAAATCTCCAATCTTCAGGTTTGCACCGTGCATCAATGATAATTAAAAGTTTCATTATCCAACTAATGCACAATATATGATGTGTCGATACAATTAAAATTATAAAATATATAAAAGTGCTCCAACATGTTTCGCATCACAGAGGATCCATCATCAGGGAGCCTTGTACAGTGCTTGGCTAAAAACTACAAGAATGATTCATTATTGTAATTTTTAGCCAAACACTGTACAAGGCTCCCTGATGATGGATCCTCTGTGATGCGAAACATGTTGGAGCACTTTTAAATATTTTATAATTTTAATTGTATCTACATGTTATATATTGTGATTAGTTGGATAATTAAGTGATTAATTAAAAATCTCCAGTTGTTCACTTGCTGTATTGTCACATACCAGTCACATCGTCATGAAATCTACGTCAAGTAACATATATATTTTAAATTTTTTGTTTCTCTCCCCTTTCAGCAATATTTCATGTTCAGTTTCTCCTTTTATGTATTAATAAGCCTACCGACACATCAACTGATCCCCAACCTGGTCTTATCTTCAACCGCTCACCAATATTTTATAATTTAAAACTGAGGTATTTGTAATTTAGTAACCTGATCATTAGAACTTGTAACTTTTAAAAAACGCAGCTAAAGTAATTAAAGTAGCCAGATTTGTTTGCGCCGGTCCCAGTGACCGCGCGGTCTAAGGCGTAGGTCTACGGTCGCTCGCCTGCTGAGTTTGTGAGTTCGAATTCCACCGGGGGCATGGATGTCTGTCTGTTGTGAGTGTTGTGTGCTGTCAGGTGGAGGTCTCTGCGACGGGCTAATCACTCGTCCAGAGGAGTCCTACCGACTGCGTCGTTGTGTGTGATCTAAAAACCTCAAGACTGAGGAGGTCATGACACGCGTTGGGCCGCAGGGCCACAGAAAAAAAAGAGATTTGTTTGCTCGTAACGTTAATTATTACGTCTGAAATTATTCAGTGTTGCACTGCAAAGCCATAGGCGGTGCTCACACAGAAGAAACTGATTTCAAGCAATTAGTTTCCCGCAAGGTAAATTAGCACTTTGATTCACGATATGAAAGAAACAAAATTTGTACAATGATTTTCAACTGAAATTCATTGTAAGTATTTTGCAGTTTTTACAGCGTGATTCAAAAGGCTAGTTTCATTAAATTACGGCTTAATGCCTCATAAAACAAATTTGTTAAAACCAACTTCTTTGTCCTTCTCGCTACCATAACTTACCTTGTAATTTCTTTGATGGTTTACAAATTATGCTTCACTTCGATTGGTTAATTGTTGATGACTACCTGCAGACTGCCTTCAGTTTCTCTCAGCTAAATGTGGAAGCATGCCATAAAACATTGCATTTAGAAATCCGTCGCTCTCATCTTTAGATCTTGCTACCACTTACAGACAGCTGCACCAATGTACAGGCAAGTGTTAGGCAAGATTTTTTCAGGTCTTTTATCTGACATATCACCCCTCTCCAATCACCGTTCCCCTTCAGGTAGAAGTTGCTACTTCCCCTCAAGTGTTGAGTATCTAACAGCATTCATCACAGCAGATTTACCACGTGCCCATCCCTGCGAAAAGACCATTAAATTATTCAATCCTTCTGTCTGTAGTTCCACAACACTAGACAACCGCAAAAAGATGTTCATGAAATCTGACGTTGTAAAACTTTACAAAAAATCAGAAACTCTGGCGACCACTTCACATGAAACTACGGTTTCTACGACCATCCACAGCTTCTACTCACTTTCGGTCCACACAAAATTACGCCTTACCACTTAAACCCCGCGTACTAAATATTGACATATGGAATTATATGTAGCTAGTATTTTCTCCGTACCCTAGATAAAGCGTTGCAATCGAGCGTAATAAAGATACGTGTCAGTTTTAACCCTTTTGCTAAGACGTTCAGGGAAGGTCTCCTCAGTATTAACTACTTTACACGTTCTAACATCCTCAAGGTACATTTGAATATTATCCTGCCATCTGAGTCTGTTTATCAGAAGGTACCACTTTTTCGGTTCTTGCGAATACATTTTCGAACACCAGCGTGTGCTGTACCAGTACATAATGCTTACAGAGATATTTTGCATTCACCAATCAAGAAATTATAACAAGCTACATTCCTTGGTTTTGAAACTCGTCCCACTACTTAACAGACCTGTTCTTGGGTGTCCAAATATCGATAAACATTTCAGTTTTCGTATTTGAAATATTACTGCGACTAACTGTACCGTAATATGACTATTCACCCCGTCTGCATTACTCAGAAGCGCAAAATTTCTCTGAATGTACAATCACACAAAGTTAGCCGCATCAAGAGCACCGCATAATCCATTAGGAGCACAGTAAATCAAAGTCACGTTGCCTGGACTGAACATCTCATCCAGTGTAGCAGCAGGTTTGCGTGAAGCAACCCAAACACACAGTTACGTTAAACATCTTCGTGTGGTCTTGAGGGAGGGAGGGAGGGGCGGCTCATTCATCGAGTATACCTTACACATCCACCCCACTTCCTACCTAAGGGGAAATTATCCATACAGGCCTAGAGTTTTAAATGTTCTCTGACGTGAGGAGATGCAAGGGAAAGGAGGAATTACAAAACATATTTTATGTGAAAGTTCAACTTCACCTCACATGGTGTTTGGAAAAGTTCGGCTCATAGTCTATAAAGGATCTGCAGTCGCCTTCGACTTATATATAGCACACAGACATCTTCGGAGTTGCTGGCGACGCTGCAGTAGTTTGTGTAGGAAACAAAGAAAGCGACATGATAGTCGAACCAAAGGTAAGGTGTTGTGTTTAAATGCCGTCAAGTTGTGTTACGTAAGAGAAAATGTGTTGCAGAAACTTTTGACAGTGCTTCTCACGCATTTTAAAATCGTCATTATTTCACGTGGTCTTTGTAACTGATATCTACATTAAGTGGATTCACTGTAATTGCAACGTAACATCTCGACTTCTCGAATAAAAAAGATAGCTCCCAATTACAGAAAATAGCCGTGAATATGTCGAATAAGGAGACTCTATCGTAGCGGTGAACCGATCGAATCCGCATGAAAAAATTTACCTTTATATAATGATAATTGTACAAAGGGGCAAAGCGTTATACATATCGTGATTGTACTCTCCCATAGCACAGTTATTACGCTCAGGGACAATTCCACATTTAATTACACTTACACAGTAAACCAACAAATGTACATTCACACAATATGCTTTATCCTGCTTCACTAGTCACCTACATATTTCGGTCGCTTTTGTGGCCATCATCAGTGTGCTGTACACGAACACTGATAAAATATAACAATTGCCAAACTGCATAAGTAAAACCACTTTCTGTTACATCGAATATCTCAAACGCACGTTCCTATTGTAATTAATTGTGGGACTATGTTCTTGTTAAAATGGATAACATTTACGTTTTTACCAAAAAACAACACTGATAACACTGGGCGTGTTTGTGTTGTTTGTTTGTTAGTTTCCTATAGTTGATACACACCCTGTAATGAAATAACGTAGCTATAGGAAGCGCTTGAGATAGTAACTGTAATAGCAAGTGCTGTTATTTATGAGGTTTGGACAATTGTTATATTTTATCAGTATTCTTGCAATGAACCCCGATGACTGTCGTAAAAGCGACCGAAACATGTAGCTGAACTTACATGTACGTATAATAAAGCACACTTTACCAGCTCGCATTTGTTGGTTATCTACATAAGTTTAAATATTCCTTAATGCACGAATATAGGACGTATAAATTACCTTTACTTTCTTGCTTAAGACAGGCTCTGAAGTCACGTCATAATTCATTAAATTTTAAATAATATTTTTACCGCTGCATTCATGTTCGCTGATTGGCCATCAGATGATGTTTCAAAGCATAAACTGACGCTTAAAGATCAACCTATTACTTCTTATGGTAAGAGAGTTTAAAAGCCTTGTACTAGACTTCGTGTTCTAAAAACCTGAAATTTTTTACTATGTTTACTTCGGACAGAGCTCGTAAAATATTTATCCCTGGATGAGATGTTTAGATGGTTCTGTTTATTCGATTACGCGTTCGATTCTTCAACAAACGATTTGTTTCCTGTAGTTCTACAGCTCTTATACATACACAACATTATAAAAAATGCATTTTAATTACCATGGCTCCAAATTTCCCCAACTTCTAAAGGCAAATACATTCATATTTATGAGCAGATGTATGCTAGTTACTTGAACACGTTAGACATCGGATCACGAGAAACCTCGTGTATTGAAACATTAAAGTTTGTACAATGTTGTTCTGCAGTTTATGGGTGCTGGTGAAGCAGAAGGGGCTTGCCTAACAGCAAAGTTGATACAGTGGAAACAACTTACAAAGCTCTCTCCTGAATTCTAACTGGAATGAAATAAAAATACTATCGACACAGGAAGAAGAGAGTTTTAATAATGCAGAACTTTACTAATGAATTATTCTTCTCATTTCCCAAGCTTCATGATTATGAGCTTCAGCCCCTTACGTCACGGCACTGAAGTAAGGTCCTATGGCTTCAGCATTAAAAGAGCATCTGCAGGAGTCAAAGTAACGTGGATCGAAGTCACGTAAAACGAACGTGGACAGACCAGAATGCCATAAAAAAATCCTTTGGCAAGTGACGATGAACCCAGTCCGAAATCAGAAGCCGAATTTGTTCGGCCTTTCGACTTCGGGCGCTCAGAAACAGTGATATGGTCAATCGAAATAGATGCATGGTATCAGATGGGCCGGAATTGAATACAGTCGATTAGTCTATATATATATATATATATATATATATGTGTGTGTGTGTGTGTGTGTGTGTGATAAAGTATGGCGTATTAACTTCAAGACCCTGAAACGTTTAAAGCATAGCGGTTACTTTATGTACCGCCAATGATAGCTAACATTCCAATATTCTACATTGTACCCAAAATCTGTATCATTTGCAGACGTCTAAAGAACAATGAATTTTTTCCCCATACAGACCCAATTGTTGGTCTTTAGACGCGTTCGCAAAATTGCGAAAAGCGACTATTAGCTCCATCATGTCTGTCCGTCCGCAATAAACAAATCGGCTGCCACTGGATGGATTTGAATAAAATCTAATATTTTAGTACTGCTCAAAAATTTTTCGAGAAAATTCAAATATCATTAGAAGCTGGTAAGAATAACATGCACTGTGCATGAAGACCAATACAAATTCTGATCATATCTCGCTCATGTCTTGTTAGAATGAGAAACGTTTCAGCCAAAAGTTGCAGAGAAAATGAAAACACATACCTTAGTTCAATAACTCTTTTTCGAAATTCCTGCAATTTGTGAGATAGTGTGAAAAAAATACTGTACAGCCGGACAGGACTCATGACAATATGGCGTATGCTTAATTAATGCTGTATACCTAAGGCTACAAACACACACTCAGGATATGTAATACATATTGCTTCTCCACTGCAGCAATAGTTCCACAAACGCGCCTCATTGTTACGTAATATGTACATTAGTGCGCGGTGCGAACTGGGCTACAGATAAAACTGAGTTTAAATTCTATGCGAATTATTTGCAAAATACCTTAGAAATGTAAACAAAATACTGCAGCACCATAATCCAATGTAGCTTATCTCACGACAACATGAAATTAAATTTTGCAACATTCCTCTATCTTCAATTTAAACTAAAAAAAAAAAAGGCAACATGGAGGCGCGTTCGTTTAACCATTGTTGCCGTAGAAAACCTATAAGCATTATGTATTCTGAGTGTGCGTTTGTGGCCTTAGTTATGCGGCATGCAATGTGCATGCGCCAAGTTTTCATCTGTGACGTGTTTGGCTCCACCACAATTTTCCACATTACCTCATAAACGGCACTATTTTCGAAAAAAAGTTACTGAACACAAAATGTGCGTTTTGCTTTTATCCACAACTTCCGTCCGAAATGATTCTCACTCCAAGAAGAATTAAACTTGTCATTGCCATAAATGTACATATGGCTTCATTTATAGTACACGGTTTTCTCCTCAGATTTGAATAAAGAAAATTAAATTTTCTCTTCATATTTCGAAAAAAATACACAAATATCAAATTTCACGAAAATCCGTACAACAGGAGGTGAGTTGTTCCATGCGGACGGACAGACGACCGGACGGGCAGTCAGACATGATGAACGTAATAGTCGCTTTTCGCAATTTTACGAACGCGCCCAAAATTCACTTCATAAATAATAGTTTATAATCAGAAGTATATTGAGGAAGGGAAATAGAAAAAAATATGGATTTTCCTATTTGAGTGAAATACAATTTTTGTTTCGTTTTAATGTACGTATAGTTGTTAAGATGGCAAAGTTCTTGATAAGAAGGTCGTTTGAAACAGAACTATCATTTTACATAACTGACACATACAAGCGTAGCGCATGGACTTAATTTCGACATGAATACCGAGTTAACACAAAAACAGGTGCATTAACATCAAGATAAATAAGCAGTACATAAATTGTATTCTGACTAACCTAACTTAACCTTGGAAAATTGTATGTAGTCAAACACAACTGTGTCACATGAGGTGTATTTAATGACTATATAATGGACAACTACATGTTTCGGCCTGTACTGGCCATCTTCAGGTTTTCTTAGGGGAACGTAAGATCTCACTATAAGCATGCACGCGCACGTGGTGTAGAGATCTCTACATACGGGCCTTATTAACAAAACAAAAACAAAAACAGGAATCTAATAAAAACAACACAAAAAAAAACAGACACAGAAAAATAAAGCTATTGTGGGGGTGTGCTCGGCTGGTATGAAGTTCTGTAGTCGTGCGGAGGCCTGCTCATTGTCCTTCTTCTCAATTATGCTGCGTTGTGGGGGGCTCGAGTGGCCTTGTGTGCGGGATTCCCTTGCCTATGCTCCGGGGGTTATTGTGTTCCCGTTCTTTCCGGTTTTATCCCCTGGTGGGTGTGAGTCCGTGTGGGTGGCCGCGCTCACTGTTGTGTTGCCATGTGTTTTTTACTGTGTGTAGCTGGTTCCTTCACCGTATTCACTGTCGGGTGTTGTTATACTGTTGATTGTGTCTTGTTGTTTACTGTGTGCAGCTGGTTCCTTCACCGTATTCACTGTCGGGTGTTGTTTTACTGTTGATTGTGTCTTGTTGTTTACTGTGTGTAGCTGGTTCCTTCACCGTATTCACTGTCGGGTGTTGTTATACTGTTGATTGTGTCTTGTTGTTTACTGTGTGAAGCTGGTTCTTTCACTGTTCACTGCAAGGCAATTGTTGTACTATTAATTGGAGTTATATTACGTATAGATCAAGATATATAGAACTATAATTTTGCCTGTTTTTTGTGTGGGTGTGAAGCTTGGTCGCTGACATTGCGGGAGGAAAGGAAGCTGAGGGTGTTTGAGAACATGGTGTTGAGGAGAATATTTGGACCTAGGAGGGGCGAGGTAACGGGGGAATGGAGGAGATT
>Ga0123352_10013908_pt1 | contig 12790 bp, 10 predicted proteins | sample TergutLab28metaG_FD_89700 | JGI IMG/M metagenome (GOLD analysis project Ga0123352, IMG submission 89700) | Labiotermes labralis P1 segment gut microbial communities from Petit-Saut dam, French Guiana - Lab288 P1 | ecosystem: Host-associated > Arthropoda: Insects > Digestive system > Gut ... | reverse complement strand
TCAGCTGACAGGTACAGTGTGTGGACCCGCAAGAAGACCACACTTTTCTCTGGCCATTATCTCCGTAACCGTTCAACTTTGGATATAGGTGTTTTGGGTTATATCGGTATACTTTAACATAAGAAACACCCTCCCGAAGTCCGGAACATTCCTCCTGGGACACCCTGTATATATATATATATATATATATATATATATAATCACATAATCTAATTTATAAGACGGACCAAAACATTGTGTTGCGCAACTTAGGACCTGGTAGTCACAAATATGCACATTAAAACTGTAATAAATCCCGGGTTCCAGTCGGAGCAGAAGAGGTTTTACACCTGTACAAAAAGACTAGACTGACCCAGAGACCTACCCAACAGTCTACTCTTTGGATATGAGAGTCTCTGCCCCTCCGAGAAAAGTGGCCGTAGTGTGATGCTGACCATTAGCTTACATCTAGCGCCAAGCTAAGAATGAGTGGAACTAAACCGCTGTTGTTCCTACTCATCTTCTTGGCGTTCACAGGGACAAATTTTCCTTCACTTTTTACATATATATATATATATATATATATATATATATATATATGTGTGTGTGTGTGTGTGTATGTGTGAGTGTCGTTGACTTGCTTGTATGCTTCAATGCCATATGCTGCGGGTAATGGTTTTTCAAAAATGTTATTTAGCGGATGTAAGATTTCGTGTTTCTTAAATATGGTTCGTTTCAAAACGTCGTTTATTGAGACGACGAGCCGTAGCACCATTCTGGCATAGAGACAGGTGGCGGGGTTCTCTAAAGGCCGTAATAAGCCTTCCTGTTCCATAACTTACCCCATGGAGCATGAATCTGACATGCTCTCATCTCCCCAGGTAATTTCCTACCTTTTACGGAAAGCTGTATTATATTACCAAGTACTCAGCTGCCCGTCACTTGAACCTGTCGTACGCCGGCTGACTCCAGTGCACACACCCACGCTTAAATCAATATTAAACTTTTGGCGCCGGAATTATTTTTTTAATTTTAGCACACACTGTATATAAAATGTGAATAATGCAGGAACCAAATGCGTTAGAATTATGAAACAAACTGCATTTTGAAGAGAAAAAAACGGAGACTATACACCATGTTTAAAATATTCAGTACCTATATTTGTTAAATAAATATATAAAATGCAACTTTAGAGGTTAGCGGTGCGGTACGACCACTATAGTTGACATTAGGCGTCTAAAGGTTAATATTTTCCCTTATGGCGTCTCTGTCCTCTAATTGGTCTGCAGTCTCTGAATAGAATTGTACATGCATTTCTACTTTGTTTCATGCGTGAATCACATCCCGCCTTATCATATATCCTGATTTAAACATCTTACAGTATGAGATTTATTGAATAGTGCAAATTATGAAAATCCTTCCAAAAAAGAAAGTGCATAATTAGGACAAAACTGTGGAATAGAAAATAAAAGCTTTAATCTAAACTGTGTGTTTTATGACGGATGATGTAGGGCGATCTATGTCCAGCAAGGCAACTAATTCTCCCTTCTGTAAATTTTCGAGTCTTGTTTATGAAACAAGCAGTCTTGTATCTAATGGGAGACAGTGAAAAATTTCCAGGTTTTAAGATGTTAGGGTAATGCAGCTAAAGATTCACGTGCATGTACAGATAAGGTTAGGGGTAAGCGAATCTTCACACTCACTCCACACATGCCCTTCACAGCATGTCGCGTAAGTAAACGTTCGTGAATATTTAGGAATTTATCTTATGATGTACTTGTTTCCTTTTTGCCCGAACTTATTCATTAACACTTTGACAGTGACGAAGGAGACGAAGACAATATGTGACACGCATTACAGACACAGGCTGTTAGTATGGTAAAATACTTTTCGGAGACGTGATGTTAGTTTGTGTCGACACGTCAAAGCGTCTCCAACAGTAAGCTGTGTCCCCAGAACAATACAACAGAAACTGTTACTTGTCAATAATACATGCAAAAAGGAGAACTCTATTAGCTGTGTGACACCATTTACACTAGGCATCCATAAATCATATTCGGTCTGCAGCTAATGTCGTGCCAATGGCATGAAAAACATTCTTTTTAGAATCTCCCAGTGTGGAAGACATTTGCGAAAGACTCTTCCATACCAGAATGTGGCATTTCATATTGATAGGCCCTATTGCGTATCTTAGTCACGCGCGCTTAAAACGTTGTTCCATTTCCACCTCGGGCACTGTGGGTGGTAGAGTGTCAGGGGCAACTTTCCAGCAACGGGAGGGAAAGAGTGAGAAATGTGGGGTGCGGGAAATGGGAAGAAGCGAAACTTTAGAAATAAAATGATTCCACGCCAAGTTAGAAGAGGGAAACCACTACTCAACGCCACTTTTCTTCGTTTTAAAATTTGCTGGAACACATTAGAAGCTCATTTTCAGATCGAGAGAGAAATTTCTACGACATATACATGTTTCTGCTTACGATGTAGATGTATGAAACATCTACCTCCACATCGTGTTAGCTAATATTTGAGTTATCTTCTTGTTGGGTGCGTTACTTAATGACACTATAAATTTCAGAAAACATTCAGAGTCAGTTATAGATGAGTGAAGGATCGTGGAGCGACAGGGAAGTGATACTAAAAGGGGAAATCAAAGGACTAGGAGAGAAACCTTTCTCAGTGCCACTGCTCCCACCACGAATGCCATACGGACTAGCCTGAAATTAAAAATGGGGCTCGGCGGCGAGAAGCTGGCGACTAACCACTCGAACCGCAACGCGTCCATGACGCTTCTCATGACAAAAAAGTCCGCACTATGGTCCTGTGATGGTCTCAGCCTCTGGCAGGAGCGAGTAACAGGTGTATCCTATGGGGTGCGAAGTCGGCCGGTGTATAGGGCTGACAATATTACCTCCTTCATATTGCGACTCTGTAGAAATTCTGGAAACTTTAACCTCCTAGAGAACTAACTGCTTGTACAGCCTGTAATTGATTATCTTTTACATAAACTACACCACCGACTTTAACGTTTAGATGTTCCACATTCTACCCACAGGGTATGTTACGTGTTTTACATGACGGCCACTTTGAACAGCAATTATTTCCTTGTGCTGCAAAGTTGCAGCTATTCGAATTGAAAATTGTTTGTGCAATCTGTGAGTAGGAACGAAATTTTTGTGCACTTTAGTTTTATGTATTTTAACCTTCAAAGGAGTAAAAACATTTTTAATTGCTGTAATGACTTACAAAATATTTATTTGAAAACTTTCACTATATATTTTCTTCGCGTTTCTTTGAATATTTCCTACATCAAAAAAATAGTATTCTTATCCATAGGTTAATTTAGTAGTAATTACAGGCAAAATTATTTATGTGAATTCAAAGCACGGACAGAAGAGCACATATATTCTGCACTAGTTACCTAATCTCTAACAGGAGCGACACCTAAGCAAAACGTTACGAAAAAATACACATACCTTGGAAAACACGAAAGAGGAAAATGCACTAGCACATGGATGCATACGGGGCATTTCTTTGTACATGTATTCCAGTGACAAAAGAAATGAGTGTCTTCAGCTGAATTTAATGTTCGGGGAGCTACAACAGGCATTATAGAAGAAATTTAATTTTTGTTTCGACCGGCGTTAGTCGCTGTGCATTCCGATGCGTGTAACTTCTTATAACGCTCAAACGGTGGAAGGTGTTTTGGAATCCCAAAACGCAAAATGGATGTAGGTCACCCTTTTTTGTTTTCCCTTCCAAAAGAGGCTATCAAATTTATATAAGACCTTGAAGTCCTCTCTAAACACCACTGATTGAAATCGGTTAAATATAAACTCTACTTGCCTATAGTTCTACTAACGTTTTATCTGTTGACCACAAACAACTCATCATAAAAATAAGTCCACTTTTAAAACAGTTTATTTGTTGTGACATGTTCTTCCTTGTCTCGAGATGTAGGTTTCGAAGTTAAGCAGTAAAACCACTAATCTGAAGAATAATTTAACTGTTTAAGCTAATATTCCAGAATACATTTTTTACAGTACATGATCACCACTACCAATATTATCGTTACGTCTTCACCATCTCCACAATCTTCTTTCTAGTTGTCAGTTATTCGGATTTCTCTCTGAACTTTTTTCACCTGAATTTTTACATTGCTCTAGCTCATTTAACTATTTTTTTTATTTTTTCCAAGTCTGTTCTAATTTTACAATCAGAGTTGTTATTGCCCTATAAGTTGTGTAACATATACTGCTACAATGTCACAGTTAAGTTAAACAACAGTCTGTCACTGTATGATGTCTTGTTGTAGAACAGGAGAGAAACATCATGTAGGAGAAATGTTAACCAACTTTTAGGACTCCAATCTGTCATTCTTTATTGTGCGCTTCGTATCTGAACGCTGGCTCGTATTTCTCGTGAACTTATCTTGACACACAATTAAGGCAAGCTGAAAGAGTTAAAGGAAACAAATAATTGCTGGGCTCTGCTTTATTTGCCGTCGCTTCCTGTGGTTGTATACTCGGCCTCCAGTTCTTCTAATGAAGTTCCTACGCGGGGAAAGAAAGCTTTAATCTGGTTTTGTCTTACTTCGTATTTCCACATCTGTGAGATTTAATTTTGTGTTCACTTAATTGCGGATCAAGATTTACTGAAAACCGAAGATCATTCTTTTTATTTACTTATTTTGAGTATTCTTTGAAAGCGTTCACAATATTGCGAAAAGCTACTATTAGTTTCGTCATGTCTGTCAGTCCGTCTGTACGCATGGAATAACTCGGCTCCCGCTGGATGGATTTTCATGAAATATGATATCTTAGCTTTTTTTTTCGAAAGTCTGTCTAGAAACTTCAAGATTCATAAAAATCCGACAAGAATAGCGGCTGCGTTACTTGAAGACCAATATACAATTTTGATAACATCTCGCTCAGGTCTTCTTAGAATAAGAAATATTTCAGACAAGAGGTTTGCAGAAAATCAAAACATGCATTTTATAGTCAGAACTTTTTTTTAAGGAAATATTTCCCTCTATGGAATATTGTGGAAAAGAATGGCAGAGCCGGACAGGCCAAAGATGACAATATGACGCTTGGGAATTGCATTCTGGATATCTAGGACCACAGATAAATATTCAGAATATTTAATACATATTCAATTTCCACTGCAACAATGGCTCCACGAAAATGCCTCAGTGTTACATTATACTATATTGTTGTCTTGTATATGTCACCATCATTCTAATTGAGTGCTTTACTGTGTTTATCTACACAGAGTGGAATCACTATTCTCCCCCTCTGATTTTACATTATATATTATCCGCTTTTGAGAGATAACTTTGTAATATTTATACTGTAGTAGTACCGACTACATCGTGAAGTGTGATTGTGGGGTATAAAGGACACTTGGTCACTACCTGCCATAATAGACATTATCAATGCACAGAAGATTAGTATATAAATTTTTACCCCTGCAAGAAATGAAATCTTATACATATTAAGATTAATTTAAATTCATATTTATAATACGAAGTAGGTTTTAAAAGTATGGTTGTATTTAGAGAAGGCAAGAATTTTTCCCCTCACCTCTGTTTGTTGGTTGGAACTGGGGCTCCCATTCAATTGGTAACCGTGGTTTCTTCCCCCAAAATTAATATAATGCGGCATGGATCTAACCAATATTTTCCATTTAGTACAGCCGTTGTTAGAATATTATAGATAGACTTACATGCTTCTGTATGTCATGTTACCATGCTTCATTAAGCACAAGTTCTCTTTAATCTGCGTTCCATTTACAATGATTTTATTAAATACTAGTTGAATTCTTACCGTTTAATATATGGACGTAAGAACTGGCAGGTTGCGCGTTACTGGGTACGCAGGAGTAGTTCCCCGTGTGCTCGGGCGCAGCGCTGTTTATGAGCAAGGTGCTAGTCTTGGCGGGACGATCCGTGGTAACATTTACCCCACGGTCCCCATCGTAATTAATCATGCGGTTGTTGTGGTACCAGAAAACGTAACTCGGGGGCTCGGTGCTGGAGAGCAGAGTGCACACCAATCGTAAGGTGCTGCCCAGTTTCAGGTACTTCTCTGCTGGCCCAGATATCTCGGCTCTGGCCTCTGCAACAGTCAACACTATACTGTTTATTTCTTTGTTTATTTGCCACACTAGTTAGTTGCTGCAACAGATAATAGTGCGATTAGTGTTACATGGTCATTACATTTACAGTGTATATAAAATTGTAACTGTTCGAAAAGCATGAAATCGACGTAGCCCTATTTAACTCCATGCAAAAAAGTCCCACCTTAAGAGTGCATTTGCATTCAGTTGTACAAGGAAGTCCCTACCTATTATATAGCCCAAAGTTTCATTATTCTATGAGCGTCACTCAACGAAGTGTACCAGTTAACAAGAATGGCCTTCCAGACGTGTCTCGCCCGGTCTTCAATATTTGCTCTCCATTTATTGTAGTAAGAGACTGTGTAATTACGTCTGACATTTAAATAAATACCTAACGGGATTTACATATCACATCCACAAGTGCATAAACAATAGTCTACCATAGAAACAAAACTAAATACAGATGAATGAATAACACATAAACACAAAATTTTAGTGTATAATCTACATTTATAATAATATCCAGTTTACAAATATGTTCTTTCAGTGGTTGATTTCTTCCAACTTCCATCTACAGTGTTGTGTGCATTTATAATAACACCCAAACGCTGTACATGTCTCTTCCTTGATCTAATCTTTGCAATGTTATATATTCATAATATGACTTAAGAAGACGCACCTAATTTGATTTCTTCCGAACTCCATTTAGAATTTTATGTCTCAGATCCACATCAACGTTTTCGCAGTCACACACACCCTCAAAACAGAATCTTACTTTAGGGTTGTAGTAGTAATTTACAATTACATTTATTAATCCATTTTTTGCCTCATTTTGTTACACAATCAGTCCGTTACAAGACCATAAGCACAACGAATGTAGTCGAACCTAATATCCTACACTATTTAGTACATGTCTTGCAGAGTTATGACGCAATGAATATTCTCTAATCATATGTTCACATATCTGCGAAATGATATTTACGTAAATCTTGTTGTTAAATCTGTTGTTTTGAATCTTTTCAGTCTTCTAGCCTCTTCTTCTTCAAGTAATGTGGATGCAAGTTCGTTCATGTGTGTTGTTAATTTATCTCTGTACTTGACGTTGAATTTTGTAATTTCTTATCTAATTTTTGGTACCTTCAAGTCTGCATGTAAGACTTTATTAGATCTATGCCACGGAGCATATACTATTGTTTGGAGGACTTTAGTTTGATATCTCTGTAATATTTCAATGTTCGAATTACTAGATGTACCCCAGAGGGTTTTATCTTATGTCCATTAATCCAATTAGAGAATAAAGCTTTAAATATGTTTAAAATTTTGTTATTAATAAACAATCACTACAATAAATTGTGTTTGAATAATTTTTCTGAATATATATACCATTTTGTGTACAAGTTTTCTAAACCCACAAGTTTATTACTTTGAGATTATCAGGCTATTCTTTGTTTTATTTTTTTTGTTTCGAAACCAACTTGTTATGGGTTATGGTGTTCAAAACATTTATCTGTAGTAACGAACGCGCTGCAAGTTAAAAGTTTACTTCGAATTCCTAGCATCTGCTGTGCCTCTTAGATTACACAATATTTTACGAACTTCTTTCCAAGTTGCAAGAGTAAAATTTATCTTGAAGTTTATACCACACATTTTCTACTTAAGCGTTCACAGCTTCTACACAACAAAGGGAGTTACGCCTGCAGCATCAAGTATGCTGCCAAAGAGTACGTTCTAAAGCATTTTCTCTTCATTCGAACTATGTCGCTTTTCGTCGAAAGCGGTAGAATTTTTTTCATTTCCACATCGCCTCTTTCTTTTTCTGCTTTTTCACTCCGTTCCTTTTTAAAAGTGAAATGTTGTATTGAGTTTTACACTCTCGCTTTCAACAAGATTACATCATCTCATCTGATATTGCAGCAAATGGTCGTATTTCCTGTGTAGTATTATACAAATTCCTCACTTGATTTTAGCATAAGAATCAGATATTTTAAATGCGAACTCTCACGGTTTTCTTCAGTTTCTCTGGATGAAGGCTAGAGTAGACCTTTGAAATAAAAAATGCCATCTTCTTCTCCAGCCTTTTAGGCCATCTCCTGCTCGTCGTCATGTAACTACTAATGAAGGAAATTAAATTTAGAAGGATAAAATTGATCTCATTTATAGGCCAGTAGCTTGTACCTCAGAGAGAACAATTTGTTTATCAAACATAAATATTAATCGCTTAATGCTCTGTAGAGAATTTATCACTCTTATTTTGAGAGCCATGTAGAACACATAAATACACATTTTTTCACATGTTTTTTATATGTATTTACCAAGAGGTCTAAAACGGTTAAGAAATTAAGAATTCTCTTAGAAAAATGTTGTGATTTTACTTTAATAGGGCAATATCTCAATGGACTACAATATTTCGGCTTCGTGCATTTTGAAATGGCAGTCCATTAATAAAAGTCTGTTACTTTTATATTCAGAAAACAAGCACGCTAGGCGATTCAACACTGCCGCATCACATTCAGGCACGCAACTTAACACATTATTAGAAAAAGAATGCGCTGTAATTAGTCATGTAATAGTTACGTATATTTTATATGTTTATATAAAATCTGGCATAGGTATAAATAGTAGAAGCTATAACAACAGTTAAATTCCGTGATATCAAAATTACAGTTTTTGTGTGACAAGTACTTAATTGCCATGCACGCTCTCTTCGTGTGGACTATGTCATGTGTAAAGTAAGTATCCGCACGCTGTCACGAAAATCGTCTAAAGCACTGTTTTTAAAACTATTTCTCGCGAACCAGCATAAGGAAAATATTTTGGAATGCAACCCAAAGAAATAATTTTTTATCCTATCTTCCTTAACAGCACTAGAAAAATGAATAGCCATACTTAAGAGCGGGATCCAATTTAAATGGAAGTGTCTTCATTCCACACGACTGTACTTGGCGAATAATAATAGCAAAAACAATGAGGCGGAGGCCGTTGTTCTGACTATTTAAAAAGAAAAATATTATAAAATGGTAATTTATCTGCAGTTACACATCTACTATTATATAATTGCAATTTTTGCTTTATACGAAATTTAAGTAACCAAGAGAGAGCGTCAAATCTTTTATTTATTTATGTATTTAAGTGAGTGACTGTTGCGAATACCTCTTCTTTCATATTGTCCCCATCTGCAGTACGAAATGAGAGAGGTGCAGATTATTCCATACACAGACAAGGCAGTTTCTCTCTTTCGTTTTGAATAGTGTCGAAGTCAAGTCAAATATTCATCTTAACACATATTTATGCTGTATTAAATGGCACAACAGTACTGTCTTCTTACTAAGTAGTGGAAATTCTTTGTGGAAACCTATGCAAAATGACAACAAATTAAAGACCTGGTAGAAATTTCTCAAGGTAGCGTCGCGTGTTAATTACTGGAACTCGTTTTCTTCGTCAGATAAGAAATATGTTGCAGTTATGGAATCAGGACTTTCGAACCAAACACGTCTCTAACCCAGCAGTATATTTTAAAATATTTATATACTTCACTCTAAAAGTAGCTATTAAATCTGTCTAACAGCGCAGACAACTGTGACTGTACAAAGAATCTAAAAACCACTCTTTGTTTATTTGTGTTTCTCTCCTCTATGAATTTCAGCAATGTCGGAAACATATAACAGTTTGGGCAATTACTTTTATGTTATGCTTGTCACAGTTTTAATGACTTTAATGATGCTTGAATCTATTCCCAACGTTTGCAACAATCAGTGAGCTTTCTTTGCACTTTCAAATTAAATTTTTGGAATTTGAGATAGTTAGCCGGATAGCTAACTTCATTATTCATTTATTAATATGGAATATTTTAGCCGTATTTTTGTGTTATCTCTAAAAAAAATTTATATTTCACATTTGAGTTCGTAGACCCTTTTTCAGCAGTCTCCATAGTTACAGTCCTTCAACTTATGAGTGAAGCAAAAATTTCCTGTGATTGACACACATTTCAGAGCGTACAGCTTCAAAAAGCAGATTGTTCAGTGAATTTTATTAAATTCACCATTGTCGCTGGTTCCTACACCGTTGCCATAAGATCAGAAATAACCCCTTTACTGTGTCCATGTTTTTTCTGTGAATAAAACAGTAATTCCTGATGGTAATATTAGCTCATAAATGTATTGTATTTTTCACTGCTTCAATGTTTCTAGTCATATTTTTAGCAACATCAGTTTTTATTCATTTCTAATCGGCCCACCTCAATATCTACGACACACATACCACACACACACACACACACACACACACACACACACACACACACTTATACAAGGCTTCGACTATATTCAGTTCTCTCGAGATTTTTGAGAAAGAACACAGCAAATTATTTACAAATTCACCTTGCAACACATATCTCACACAAATAAAAAAAAATGTTGCACAATGTGGAATATGTCTGCTTTCATGTGTCTGGATAAAGAAAATTCTAGTTTCGTTTTAACCGAGCGATAAGAATTCCTCTAAACCTTCTTCAATGGTACCAAATTTTATTGAAACCTTGTTATTAACAAATGCTATGGATTTCAATTTTTCAGCGTCGTATTCGCCCTCATTTTAAGTCCTGTGTACACAGCAACATCGACGGTCTGGGGATCGAATCCCGGTGGAGGAGAGATTTTCCGCATCTGTTCAGACCGGCCCTGGGGCCCACCCAACCTCCTTTACAATGGGTATTAGGTCTTTCCCGGGGGGTAAAAAGCAGCCGGGGCGTGACGCTGACCCCTCACTCCCTTCTAGTGCCGTTGTCAAGAAAGAGTAGAGCTATACCTCAACTTCTCCTATGGGCCGTACGGCCTGTACAGAGCCTCAGTGCCTGTACAGGGTGCACTTTTTTACCTTACACAGCAACACAAATAACATTTTATTCGCCTGTTATATGTAAAGAGATACAAGATCAAATAAAAAGCAAACTGATCTATGCCACTCAAAACATAGATCGACTAATGATCTATGATGATACAATACAATTTTGCTTCATACTGTACAAATAGTTCAGATATTTATAATTAAGTTCATTCTGTTTCCTTTCCAAGTGTCTTTTTGTCGTCGAAGATTTTAAACTTCCGTTTGCAAGAATATTACAACAAGTAAGCATTAGGATTTCGCATCCTGGATTGCTTTGAAAATTTGATGAAACCATAATTCAGAAAATTTTTAGTACACTGCCATACACAAGATTCTTATTCCCTTCTTTCATATTAGGTGCTTTACATGAAGTTGAACAGTTAGGGAAGTTGGTTGTATCAGGCGCAACTGGAAGTTCGGAAATCACAGCAACCCTAAAACCGGTTCACTGTTTCAGAGAAACCTCGGAGTTTGAAAGTTTAAAGGCGGACTGTCGTTTTGTCAGATAAAAATTAATTTTGGGGAAAACATTATTTTTCCTTTACCGTTAGTTGGAAGGCAATTCTAGCAAAGATGCTCATCACAATCCGAGTCTATATGCATATGTAATCACAGACCATTTTAAGTGAGCAATTACAACCTTTTTAATAGCTTCACAGCAGTTAAATTATTTTGAAATACACATAAATTATTTCAAAGGTAAAAGTTATCCTTGGGCGGAAGGAAGAACAGTAACTCGACTAAGACAGCAATTTGGAATAGAAATGCAGGTGTTCAATCCGAACATTGGCATGGAAGTCAAGAGTTTTACTTGGGAGAAAACGGGCAAGGGCAAACAGATGTGGATAGGGACAGAGAAATGTAAAGCTTAGGCAGCGAAATTTGAAGGACTAAGCAAAATGTGAGCCGAGGGAATGTTTGAAATTTAAGGTGCATCGGTCTTGGATTCATAGAGTTGGTCTTGGACTGATAGCTTGAAACTTAAAGCTATTTACGGAACGCAGCTGTGTGGTGTAGCAGGTCTCTCTGGCAAGATGTCATGGGTCAGCGACTGTTAGTTCTCAGCCCTAGACTGTACAGTTCGTTGACCTCAAACTGTATAACCTCCTTGTCAGAGCTGGAAAATTCGGGAGACTGAAAAAACATAAAATTCGCGGCAAAAAATATGGAGGACTTAAAGAATCTGAAACACAGGGAAAGTACAAAGTGAAAGACAGAGATGCCCCATTGAGAGCCTCTCGCAGCTCTGTAGTCGGTTGGGACGCGAAGCTTGATAATTACTGGTCTAAAGCACGAGCGTCATGAATTTGGCGACAGCCAGAGTAAAGTCACTTCGGTGTTGCAAGAACTCGTGCAAACACAACGGTTGCAATCTAGAATCAAATTCAGAGACAGGGGTATGAATTAATAGATTACGTATGGTAACAAACGGAGGCAATGAATATGCCATGAAATATTTGTCTTTATCCAGTGGAAGAGCTAACCTTATATCTACACCGCCGGCACCAGTACCAGTGCCGTCTGCTAGACAGTCGTTCTCTTTACTTGCTTCATGTCTGTCCTTGAGCTGTGTTGTAAATCTAACACATAGCTACTTGTGACTTCTGTTTCGTAATCCCATACTTGTAGACCATCTACATGCTTGACACAGAAGGTCCAAAAATCCTTATTTAACGGATTAAAGGTCTTCGAATAAAGGTAGACCAACTTGATGACACTTGCTTTATTATGTCAATTTACTGCTCAACATATTTCGGATGTTAATACATCCATCTTCAGGAGCTTGCGACTACTTGGTGCGTTATTGTGTAGG
>Ga0123352_10013907_pt1 | contig 12791 bp, 16 predicted proteins | sample TergutLab28metaG_FD_89700 | JGI IMG/M metagenome (GOLD analysis project Ga0123352, IMG submission 89700) | Labiotermes labralis P1 segment gut microbial communities from Petit-Saut dam, French Guiana - Lab288 P1 | ecosystem: Host-associated > Arthropoda: Insects > Digestive system > Gut ... | reverse complement strand
TAGGGCTGATTGAGCCTCAATTAACAGAATCAGAATATCAAATAGAATGAGAATGCGTGGTTACTGTTGGGGGGGGTCAGTTTTCGTTTATAAAAGGGGTCAATTTTCGATTGACATATACACACAAGCAAACTTTGGTATATCGCCATCTTTGCCGACAAACACACAGCGATGGGTGTGAGCACTCTCGTATAGCAATCCATCTGCGATGCAGCGATTGATGATATCCTTGCCGATTCCGCGCCCACGCAGATAGGCGTATACACGGTCATTGTTGCGGTTGGCAATGGGTAACATAAGTGGCAACTTGTGCGGTGATGCGCGTGGCTGTGCTTCGGTTGATTTTTGATATACAAGCGCTGTTTTGCCGGTCAATGTCTCAACCGCATCCACAAAGCCCATGCCCTCCACTTTGATTAGGAAGTCGAGTGCATTGATCCCACCAAAACCACGCGAAAACCAGTGCCATTTTCCATTGGAGATTTTGAAGCTGTCGTGGGCTTTAAGACAGTATTCATTGCGGCCGCTTTTGCGCAGGGCGTTCGGAGCGTGAGCTTGGAGGTAGGAAAGCAGATCAATGTCTCGTGCCTGTTGGATTTGGGATTCAGTGAGCTTTAAAGCGATGGCGACACCTCCTTTAAGTTTTCGGCAAAAAGAAAAGCCTGAACTTGATTTCCCAAATTCAGACTTGCAAAAATAATTCTATAATTGACATATAAATCGGCGGAGGTTTGTAATGTTAGTCCCTTTATTGTTTTAATTATCGCTGGAATCATCTGTATCGTCCTCGCTGTAATCTGAGTATTCGCTTTCTTCCGTATGATTAGCCTCGCTCATGTACAGTTTTGACCACTTCAATGCTGACTTCATCTTTTTGTTGTACGCAATTAGCATAGCTTCGGCGTATCCGATAGAGCCTGCTTTCCGCTCTTTTGCCGTGCGCCCAATATCCCTTGAGGAATAAATACCGACTTTATCTTTGAATATGTCATCCTTCATGTTGTCGCCAAATGCAACGACCAAACGTGTGATGCCTTTCAGCATATTGGCGGTCAACGAATTGTCGTCACCTTCCCAAGTACCAACGCACAAACGCAAAGTTCTGTCCAGCACATGAAATCCATGCCGCCGAAAAATATACACTAGCGTTGCAACAGCGCAGATGCCGCCTGGCATTTTACTCGAAGTGATGACCAACCCATAGGATTCTACTAGTGATTTTATAATAAGCTGTTCATCGTTGCCTGCTTCAATATTTGCCATGAAAATTTCATATGGTAACAGTGGACGAACGTATTTCTGTTGGTTTGCAAAAATATCTGCTTCCTGCATATAGTCCAGCTCATCATAGATCATGCACCAAACCGGTGTATCACGAGAGCCAGAAACGCTGACGATGCTTTCGATTGTATGTTGTCCATTGAAAACATAGTTAATTCCGTCACGACGGCTGACCTTTACCGGATTGATTTGAAAAAGGTCAAAATTTTCTGCCATACGACGGATATGCATCTCAGACAAATTCCGCTGATATTCTTGATTAGAAACCAAATTTTTAATCGGTATCTGTTCAAATTGTACTTTTGGTATGAACCTGCTGAAATCTTCCATTAACTCTCCTCCTTGAGTGCCGCCAGCATTGCATCAACGGTCGTTTTTAGGCCGAACAACGCCTCTTTAAGACGATGGCGTGCATTGCCCGAAGCTTCTATGAATTTTGCCGCCGATTGCGCTCTGTCAATTGAGCTAACCCACGAAGGGATGGTAAAAGCAAGACTTAGTATCTCTGCATCCGGGTCGTATACAGGCATATCCTTGACTGAACCGCCCGATATCGGTGGATAATCTGCATTTTTGCGCTTTTTCTTCTTCGGAACAATGTTTCTTGTCTCTGCGTATGAACTTGCATCTTCCAATAAATCCATGCTAAAACGCCTAATGACTGATGGCGAATGCCGGGCAAGTTTCACAACATTTTCTTGCGATATTTTCACCTGTCCTGACAGTATTTTGGGGAGCAGTTCCGGTTCTGCTTTTGAAATGGCATCAAGTGATTGGGAATAGTCGCCGTATTTTGCGATTGTAGCTGATGAGAGGCGGTATTCTTTACCAAGCCGCTCCCTTGTCCGGCAAGCAGTTTCGTCAAGAAGTGGTTCGGTATACATTTTAGACCTAACCTCTTTTCGGGTGTATTGATTTGTTCCTGCGGCATTGTGCGCACCGATTATTTTTTCCACCTTATACCGTTTCCCAATCAAATATCGCCGAGTTTCATCAGAAATATTTCTCCTACCAAGCTGGTTCGCGCATATCCATGCTACTGCTTCTTCGCGGCTTCGTAGAAAAATATACGAAACCTTGAAAGGGATTTGAAGGCGGGTGCAAATTTCATAGCGGTTGTGACCGTCAAGAATGGTCTTGTTCCACACACTAATAGGCTCACGGCAACCGTCACTAATTATATTTTCTTCAAGTTGTTTTCGTTCATCCGCGGACAAAGGTGGGATGAGGTGCTTAAACTCCTCACTTATTTTCAATTCGTAAATTTTATGTTCTGCCATACGGTTTACCCTCGTGTCCCGCAAGCCATAAAAGAATCTGCTAAATTAAACCGCACGATCCCTTCATTTGGAATGATATCGCCATACACACGATATAAACGATTATCCTGCCAATCATCGCACAAAGTGAGCAATCCTCTCATCAAAGATTTGCTGGCTATTTCAAAACACTGCTTATCCTCGAATCTTGCCCGTGGCAGACGGTATGCGCCTAAATCAGAGTGGTCGCTTCGAAGAATGGCGAGTGTACGCTCCTCCGGGTTGACGAGTAAATGTATAAACTCAGGGGTGCCAATGGAATACAACGTCCTTTTGTAAATTCTGATTCTATCTTTTTTGAAATCAATCGTTATAGCTGGTCGTGCGGCAGATCTATTAATCATCATGCGCCTCCTTAACTTGAGTTCCTCCTAAAACAGTTGCTAGGTTATGTTTTAGGCTTTCATTAACGCTGAAAACGGTGTACCCTTTGAAAATATCCACTTGAAGCCGTTTGCGGTGTTCCTCAACAGGCAATCCAAATTGATTCTGCCATTCCGCCGGAAATATAGGTGTGCGAGATGTTTTCTGTTTGCCTCCTTCAATGACAATTCTCTGATACACTTCCGTTGATGTGAGATCAAAACTAAACAGATATTCATTCCCGCTTTGAATCAGCTTGCCGAGCATTTTGTAACGATGATCGGGATTCCAGTTCATCAAATCCATAATCTTGGCAAAGAAAACGCGGCAGGTGACCTGCTTTGGTTTCCGTTTTTCACCCTGCGAACACCAAATGAAAGAATCCCTCTCGTCCTCGCTGCTGGGGCGCACTACAATCTTTAATTCACTCTGATTTACGAGTATCTGCACATAATCCACGTTAGGAAGACGATTGAGACAAGCCTTGTTCAACGAAACCTTGTTTTTGTTAAACGTGATGGAAGGCTCCCGCAGATGAGCAAAAAACTCACCACGAACCACTTGGTAGCCATCATACTTGAAATCATCGTCTTTTATGATTTCTTCTCCAGGCGCAAGCACAATATTCATATCAGATAATTGATGTGTTGTTTCCATCGTCGCCGCCTCCTTGCTCTATGTCATTGATGATGCGCTCAATATTACCGGCAATGTCATCAGCACTGGTAACATTCAGCTTGTTGCTGTCGCTAAAGGGCTGTGCTTCCACAGCAACATTCCATGTGCAGTCACGGTCGATCATCGCCAATTCACGTGCCTGAGCATGGCAGTAGTAGTTATAGCCGAAACTGCTTGCCCATGTGGATGGAAATGCAACAATATTGTTCGTTGCCCCTTTAATCAAAGGTCGGATGTTTTCGGTGAAATGGCTGCCCGTGGCTTCGTCTGAAATAAACACTTCGGTTTCGCGCATATCAAAAATAACGACAGCTTCATTTTCTTTCTGTCTACGTACGCCACGTACACGGTATCTGCACTCGATGTCCCAACCGAATATTTCATATAATGTATCTAAATATGCCGCACCGCTGATGGTACGAGGATAATAACTATCATCGTTTAGTTGCACCCATCTGACGGCATTCTTGACTGCCTTGGAACTTGGACGCACTGCCAGTAGTTGTTCGCCCGGATGAACTAGCATTTCTACATAATGATCGTTATTGAACTTGCGGATGCATTCGGTGCTGAACCAAAGACTGCTTGACGAGAAAGTAACACATAGTTTTCGTGCCGTATCAAAAAACTGAGAGCGGGCAATTTCATACCCACGCAAATCAAAATCACCGGAATTTGCCTCCACTTCCAAGAACTCAGATTCTCCGCTGACTGGTTCATCATGAACACTTGCTGATGCCTGTCGGTAATCGTCTGCATTGAAAGCCGCCCAGCGTGGATTAACTGAAACAAAGCCTTTCAAAGCACCCTCAGCGATAACTTTGAGTTCCGGCAAAATACCATTGTTGCCGTACTTTGCATTGCTTATCAGCCGCTGGACGGCAATGAAATCATCTCGTGAGACAATGGCTTCGTGATGATCCCTTTTCCTGTACTGGTTGTGGTCGTTTTTATTTTTTCGCGATAAATGGTCAAGATAACTTGGCGTCCATGTTTTTCGAGCGAGAATATCGCCGCAATGACGCTCATTTTGCAAAATTTGCAAAATGGAGCCGGGTGACCATACGGTGTTGTTCTTTTTCGTTCTGCGTCCCAAAGACGTGAGTGTTTGGGCAATCTGACGGCAAGTGTAGCCGTATAGATACATAAAGAAAATCAACTGCACGGTTTTTGCCTCATCTTCGTTTACTACAAGATTGCCATCCTCGTCATGGTCATAACCAAGTAGCACAGGCGTGAGAAAAATACCGCGCCGAAAGCGTTTCTCAATAGAATCGTTAGCAACTCTACTCTTAATATGAGATTCTTCCTGCGCCAATGTGGAAATGAAAGATAGAGCCATTTCGCTGTTGTCGTTCAGGGTGTAAATGCTTTCCATCTCAAAGAAAACCCCAACAGCCGGCCGCATAGCCGCCAGCTGTCGAACACATCCGATACAGTCAACTACGTTGCGGGCAAAGCGGGATACACTCTTGGTTACGATAAGGTCAATCTTGCCGTTTTTGCAGTCCTCCACCATTCGCACAAAAGCATCGCGGCGTTTAAGTGAAGTGCCGGAAATGCCTTCATCGGCGTAAATATCAACGAGCTTCCAATTAGGGTGGCGATCAACCATTTCGATGTAGTGACTTTTTTGCAGTTCGTATGATGATGTTTGCCGTACATCGTCGGTGGAAACACGGGCATATATTGCAACACGCTTTTGGCTGCTGTCTTCAAAGACATTTTCTTTGGGTGCAGCGGGAATAATATCAAGTTCATTCGGGTTTACTCCTTGATATCGAGCGCGTATTTTATCCTTTTTGCTTTCTATGATTTCAGCCGATTTTTCGTTTTCGTGCATGATAGCCCTCCCCGAAGAATGTCGAACAGAAATAATTGTACGGTGCAAAATAGCACAAGTGAAATAACCACCGGGCAACTTATATACCTGTGGTTATTTTTTGAAGAAACAATTTCATCTTCCTCCAGGATTAGTCTGGAGCCAGCAATTATTTCGCAAACTGTTTTTCGCAGCATATGCCATTTCATAAATGAAACGACGCTCTTCACTGTTACAATCATCAATAAGGTAAATCAATTCCGATCGGTGCTGGGCGTGATCGTTTGTTTGGTTGCCGAGTAGCAAATAATCCACTGTAACGCCAAGTGCATTGGCAATCAAGACAAGGACGTTGAGGCTGGCTTGTTTTGTGGCGGTTTCGATATGGCTTATGTACGGTACAGACATATCAATTAATTCCGCAAGATCAGCCTGGGAAAGATATTTTGATTTGCGAACAACTCTAATCCTTTGACCGATGAGTTTGAAGTTGAGTGACATAAAAAATCCTCCTATTGTGTATGGTTTTTCAAAATACACAATGGAGGATGTTGTTTTGGCATTATCTCTTTTGTCGGTGTGTTCCCAGCGTCATGTTCCTTCACGCAAAATATCAAGATATGCTGTATAAGCAAACGTCCTGTTTCGCTGTTCACCTGAACTTTGACGCAAAATGCCCAAGCCACAAAGTCGCTTTACGGAGTCAGATATGGTTTTGAATGAAATGCCCAGTGCGGCTGATGTCTTTTTAATCTCGATGATAGGGTTTTCTTCGAGATAAGTAAACAAACGCAAGGCTGTTTTTGATGCCCGTCCCATGTCATTTATAACTGCAATGTTTTTATCGTGGAGTGCGGTCAGTTTATCAATGGTAACAACCGCATCATCAGCGGATTCGTAAATTGCTTGCAAAAAGAACTTCACCCACTGTTCGTAATTACCGCTACGTCGTACCTCGGTTAGACGGTCATAGTATTCGATACGATTCTTTTTGAGAAAATACGAAATATACAATGCAGGTGTGGTCAACACACCTTTTTGCATGAGATACAAAGTGATAAGCAAGCGCCCAATACGACCATTGCCATCCAAAAATGGGTGGATTGTTTCAAACTGATAATGGATGAGTGCCACGCGAATCAACACGTCCTGTTCATCGTTACCGTTGTTGATGTACTTTTCAAAATCGGAGATTGCCACCGTCATCTCTTCTGGTGTTGGGGGAATAAACCTGGCAGTCTTCAATGTGCTGCCTTGGCCGCCAATCCAGTTTTGTGAGTATCGAAATTCACCCGGATTCTTTTCTTGTCCGCGTGAGCCTTCCATCAGTATTCCGTGAGCTTCTTTTATCAAGCGATTGCACAACGGCAACTCTTTCAGTCTGGCAATTGAATATTCCGTTGCCTTAATGTAGTTGATAACCTCAGCGATATCAAGGTTAGCGTTTTCGTCTATAAGCGGATCAAGCACATCCTCCAAAGTGGCTTGTGTACCCTCAATCTGAGATGACATCAACGCTTCTTTGCGGACGTACATTGAAATAAAAAGGTTGACGTTTGGAATCCGTGCAGCAATGCCTTCCAGAAGCGTGAGTTGTTTATTGGCCTTTACGAGCAGCTCCACCGCTTCTTTGTCCAGGGCAATTGGTGGATTCGGCGGTAGCGGAGTTGGCGTAAATGATTTATATGCGGCTTCACCTGATAGGTTTGTTACAAGTCTTCCGGCTCTTTCCATCATGGGATTTGTGTCTCACTTTCATAAAAGTAAATTACAAGCTCTATTATACCAGCTTAATTTTAGTTTGTCTACAAAAAGTAAAATTAAAAACAATGGTTAACTCAGTTATTGAAGTTTTGGTAACCTTGCTGCAAAACTAAGTCTTTGGACACATTATGAATTTTAGAATCAAATAGCCAAACACGTTCATTGACTATGTGATAACTTTATGGTTGTAGTGAAATAACCCTAAACTAAGGATGCAGTTTGATATAAATTAACTTGCTGGCTGCCTATAACCCTTTGATTTTACAGGGTTTGTCAGAAAGTTCTGTATCACCTTTCCGACCAAATCTAAACGATGAAACCCATACAAGGTTCATCGTACGGAAAGTCCAGTATTACTGGGCTTTTTTGTTTTCGGGTTAATCATCAGCACGAAATTTTAACAGCAAAATCCCGTAGCTCCCGTGCTGATGGCGGCTTCTTGCACCAGAGCCTTGTTGCCCTCAAAAAAATGCACCAAAATGCACCAGTGAGTTTTGCTGGTGCATCTTTTCGCAATACCACATAAATGCAAGAAAAACACCGCCGAAAGTTACCCTCCGACGACGTTTCTGATTACTCGCTCCACTCTTCTTCAAGAACACTATCCGGCACAGTGCCGTAGCGTTCCATGTATTTTTTGATGCGGGCATCGATAAGTGCTTCTTTGAGCTTCATCCAAATTTCGTGTTGGCACTCGCTGTAACGGTACATACCATTTTTTCTGTCCTCTTCGTAAATTTGGATTTCTCTTAAAAACATTGAAATTTGCTCAGTCTCGAAAATTGATAAATTATCCGAAATAAGCTCCTTTGCCATCTGCGCCGAAGATATTGTTCCACCCATGCTGTAGCGCATGGAGGCGCAGAACATAAACATCAGCGTGTATCTCTCTACTGTAATTTCATATTTTGATTTTTCAGCCATTTCATTCATCCTTTCCTGTTTCCTTTAACCATTGTGTCAAGTCACGATGCTTGGAAGGCTTGTAATTCCGTTTTTTGAATTCAGTGATGAGTGCAGATTTAAACTCCATCCAACTGCGATAATCGCACTCGTCGTCTTTGTACTCCCATACAACCCTGTCCTCTTCATATCGTTTTATATCCGCTAAAAGATTTACTAACGCTTTCTCATTCAACACCAACAAATTGTCCGTGATGAATTCGGGGATAAGACTTGTAGCATAGGTTCTTCGGCCTAACCCGTATCTTATGGCAGAGCAAAAAATAAAATGCAAATCGTCCGGTTTGGCGAAAACTTCGATTTTTTCCTTCTTTTCCATTATTCGTTCACCCCCGATTGCTCTATCCATTCCTGCAAAGGTCGGTCATAGAGAGAAATTTCGTGTGTCCTCTCTTTGTATTCTTTGATAAGGATAGTTTTGAATTTCATCCAGCTCTGATAATCACAGTCGGCATCCTCCACCAACCCGCAAGCCCTGTGCCGCTCATAGTCTATCAAGTTGTGCATCAAGGTTTGCAGTCCGTTTTCATCGAAGAGTTCCAAGTTATCCGCAATAAAATTCGGGATTATGGTGGTTGCATAGGTTTCTCTGCCCAGTCCGTACCGCATAGCGGCGTTGAACATAAAGAGCAAAGGTAACGGTCATATCAGATGCGGTATGAACTGTAATGTTTTCCACCATGGAACACCAGTGGGTTTCGTCAAACTCGGTCAGCAAATCGTCAACTTTTCGGAGTTGGTCAAGAAACCGTGTGATGCGCTCCCGGCGGGCGGCGCGTTCCTGCAGTTCGACTGATATTTTCTCAAGCCGTGTCTTGGCAGTTTCGTAGCGGGTTATTAACCCGTCGTACTTCTTTTGATAGGCATTTTGGTCTTGCGCACGGTGGGCGTTGTCATCCACGCATTTGCGGATGAGTTCCTCGACCACATCCCGTTCCTCTGCCAACATCAACATTTCTTTTTCCATCGCAGAGGTATCGGCAATGACAGGCAGTACGTCCTCAAAAGCGGCAATGTATTTTTCCTTATCGCCAAGTAATTGATTGAAAGCTCGGACAAACGCCGTTTGTACTGCCTCCTCGGTGACATGAGGTGTTTGGCAAAGCGAGCCGTTTCGTTTGTTGCCGTACTTGCCATTGCATTGCCAGACCGTGCGTCGGTATTTATTATTGGACTGCCACACTTTACTGCCGAACGCCGTACCACAATTTCCGCAAATAATCCTGCCGGAGAACAGGCTCGCGCCAGTGATTCGCTTGCCCGATTCCCTTCGGCGGCGTATTTCATCTTGTACAAGGTCGTAGGTTTCTTGTGGGACAATAGCGGGATGGCTGTTTTCTACGAAATACTGCGGAATTTCACCTTCGTTCTTTTTCATCTTCTTGGTAAGGAAGTCTGTGCAAAAACTTTTTTGCAACAATGCGTTTCCGGCGTATTTCTCGTTTTGAAGTACATTTTTTACTGTTGACACAGTCCACTTATCTTTGCCTGCATGTCCACCGTCTCCCATGTGCTGAATATGAGGTTCGGGTAGGGGGCTCTCAACTTTCTAGGATTGTTGCGCACCTTGTGCTTGGTCTTTGACTCTATCCCGAGGACGTTGAACGCACGGCGTATGTAATCCGGCGATACGGTGATGCCTTCCTCCCGGACGAGGTATGAATGCACCCCACCTGTAGCCGTGAGTCGAGTGCCTTTCATGCGTTGCCTCCACTAGCTCAAATATCCTCTTCCGGTCTTCCGGCATACACTTGTCGCGGCTTTGCCATTTGTAGTAGCCGCTCCTGCTCACGCCGGCTATCTGGCACAGTGTCACTATGTCATATTCATTGGAGAGCGACTCTATGATTGCGTAGTCTTCTCGGATAAAGTGACGTATTCCTTCTGCTCCCCATCGGGCGACTGGCTCAGGGTGTAATTTTTTTTAGCCGCTCAAGCTCGATCCTTGTCTTAATCAGCTCCCGCTTGTAGTTCTCAGCTGTCTTGTCCACACCTTCCGGCAGCAGCTCCGGCGTCTTTTTTGATCGGTACAGGCCCTCTAGCCCGTCTTCGTCATATTTCTTGATCCACATCTTGAGCGCGGCATCGCTGACATTGTTGATGCGGCAGAACTCCCCCAACTTTATTCCGGGGCTTCGGCGGTACAGTTTGATTAGCAATTCCTTTTCCAAAGGGTTAAGTATGTTGTTTCCCATGTGAATTCCTTTCCATGTTGCCCATGCTTTATGATAGCACGGCTCTCATTTCTTGTCTATTTCACATGGCTGCTCAGTATTAACGCGAAGCGGGGGCGCGGGCTCGCGTAGCGAGGGGGTGCAAAAAGGCAGTTGCACTATAATTACATAGGGTGTTATTTCTTAGCTATAATTCGCATCCCTTGTGTCTACGAATAGTATAGCATCATTTCTTGCTATTTATCATGTTTTTCTATTCAAACATATCCTTAAACTCAATCAGCTGAATATCATCTCGTCCTGCGGCAACTTCCCGCGCTCCGAGAGTGAACCCGCTTTTCGAGAACAAATAGTAGTGCTTTTGATTGAATTGCCGGAACATTTCGCATCTTTCAATCAATCCCTCAACGGTTGGTTTGTCAAGTTCTTCATTGCGCCACTTGCACTCGCCGAAAATCGCCTGTTCCTCGTCGTTTGAATGCGAGATAAAATCAATCTCCGCCTGCGATTTCAAGTCGGGATTATTACCCCACCAGCGACTGATATTTTGAAACGCAAATGGCAGCGTGTCATAAATGCTCCACATATATTCAATGCAGAGTTTCTCGAAAACCTCACCCATGAAATCGGTGATATGCGGCTTGATGCGGTTGTACACCATCTCGCCTTTATCAAGTGCCACAAGCGATACATTCGGATACACGAACCGATACCAAAAGCGGAACATTCCGTCCTCAAGCCGATAAATGGTCTTGCGGCTACCGGGTTTATCCATCGCCGGGACTTCTTTTTTGACGATGCCTGTGTCCAACAGCGACTTCATATAAGTCGCAACCGTACTGCTTTCCTCGCCGACTTTTCCCTTGATGTCCTTCATTTGTGAGCCGCCGCTTGCAATCGCTGTGATGATGGACTGATACAATGCAGGCTCTTTGAACTCCTGCTTGAGCAGATTATCTGTTTCCTCGAACAGATAAGCGTTGCGGTCAAAATACTGCCCTCTGATGTTTTCGTCAAGCGAAAGCGAATCGTTAAACAGAGACAGATATTTCGGAATCGCACCTGTCACAGCGTACATCACCGCTTGGTCGAGTTTGGACAGCTTCGGCGCAAACTGCCGTGTGGTTTGGAAGTCTACCGGCAGAAGTTTAATCTGCCCGGTGCGTCTGCCGTACAACGGGCTTTGGTAACCCAGCACTTGGTTTTCCATGAAAGACAACGACGAGCCGGACAGTATCAGCATCATATTCGTTTTGAGGAATTTGAGGTCAATAAACTGTTGCAAAATCGAAAGTATACTCTCGTCCGACTGCGCAAGGTAAGGAAACTCGTCAATGACAAAGACGAGTTTTTCTTTTTGCGCCATTGCATGAACGCCGTCCAGCGCATCGTAAAAACTGCCGTAAACGGGAGCATTTTCACTTCCATCGAATATGGCTTTACTCAGCAATTCGAGATTGCTCTTGTATGTGCCTTTGTTGACGGCGGTGAAAAAAACAGCCTTCTTGTCACGGATAAATTCCTCAATAAGTTGCGTCTTGCCCACACGCCTACGCCCGTAAATTGGGATGAATGTGAATTCGTTTTTGGAGTATTGGCTTGATAGTGTTTCAAGCTCTTTTTGCCGTCCGATAAACATTATTTCTCGCCTCCTTGGATTGGGATGATAACAGTATAACATGAAACGAGAAATAAGTCAATATCGATTTACTAAATTTATTTAGACTAATAAAAAGACCGCAGCAGCAGTCCGTCAAGAATCTATCTGTACGAGAGACAGCCCCGTTCGGGGTGGCTGTTCGGGGTGGCTGTTCTCGGTTGTTTGCGTGGTTATGGTCTTTCGATTAGCACTTCCTTGCCGGTTTCTTTGTCTTCGCAAACAATGTAGCGGGTTTCAAACTCTCTGTCGGGCAGCTTAACGATGATACGATGTGTGCCGTCCTCAAAGCCCGTGTATTGCCGCAGGATTTTTGCCCCTTCGGGCAGTTGGCGCATGATTTGTTCATAAGTCATTGTGTCCTCCTCAGTTGTACTTTTCAATCAAAAGGGCGTAAACCGCTTTGATTTCGTACTCATCGGGGCAGTGTTTGTCCCATCCGCGCTCATATGCCACGAGGTCTTTCGTCTCGCCGTGCTTGCGGCAGTTCCGCCTGTCCAGCGGGTTTAATGTCTATCTTTGCCGCGGAAGCGACCCAGAATCGAAAGGACGCTCAGAAGCGGTGGTGAAGTTTTTCAAGGGGAACTTCGCAAAGAACCGGCAGTTTATGGACATAGACCTCTGGAACGGATCGTTTGAGGAATGGCTGGACAGGACAGGCAACGGAAAGCGGCACACAATAACAAAGAAGATACCGGCTGAAGTCTTTGAGCAAGAAAGACTGTTCCTCAAACCGGCACCCTCAACGATAAAGTATCCTGAGGACATTC
>Ga0123352_10013902_pt1 | contig 12795 bp, 6 predicted proteins | sample TergutLab28metaG_FD_89700 | JGI IMG/M metagenome (GOLD analysis project Ga0123352, IMG submission 89700) | Labiotermes labralis P1 segment gut microbial communities from Petit-Saut dam, French Guiana - Lab288 P1 | ecosystem: Host-associated > Arthropoda: Insects > Digestive system > Gut ... | reverse complement strand
TTGGAAGTATTGAACTGTTGTGCAGTGTCTTCGGCACCACACCGGCTGTTGGAGGTGCCCTCTATCGGGTTTGGAAGTTTTGAACTGTTGTGCAGTGTCTTCGGCACCACACCGGCTGTTGACACGACTGTTAACTGTCGTAATCTACTGGGTAACATTCCTTTTCTATTCATAGACTAATTTGATGTAATTCTGATTTTTTTTGTCTGTACCATTTCATTATTCTCAGTATTAGGGACAGCTAAATCAGTTGTGTGCATATTTTGGGGGGTCTCATAAGTTAATAGCATGACGTCTGTTGTGACACATTTCTGTGTAATCTTAGTAATTAGCCAACTTAATGCACAAAATCTTGTTTTATAATGAGTGTATTATATGGCTCTACATGTTTCGAGCATTATGTGCTCATCAAAAGAGGTCAAATTGTATTATACAGCATCTGGTATCATCACACTCAGTAGGTGGCCGTCCCGTGCACGGGTTGAGAGAGGACTCTCTCAACCTGTGCACCGGACGGCCACCTACAGGTGTGACGATACCAGATGCTGTATAATACAGTTTGACCTCGTGATGATGAGCACATAGTGTTCGAAACATGTGGAGGCATTTAATAAACTTATTATAAAACAAGATTTTGTGCATTAAGATGGTTAATTACTAAGATTATACTGAAATGCACGGTCAGCAAAGCTTCAAAACATTTCTGTATATTTGTCAGTGTGCGGTTCCAGTAACTGTTGTAGCGTTCGGCTGCGATTGTGCCTTGTGGAGTTTACTTTTATTGTGAGACGAATTCTTAAGTTGGTTTTTTCCATTAAGTTTTTCTGATGAATCAGCCAGGTATATTATCTCGCCTGGTTGTGTATTCCTTTGTTGTTAGAACCTTACAACGTGATGTAATGTGTTGTGTGTTTTTTCTTAGCTGAGCGACCTTTTTCACCCACATCTTTTTATCTAGAGGATCAAACGCTGCAGAGACTGAGATCAACCTGAACAGTGTTTAAAGAATAATTTCATACTGCTTAGTAAACGCGCTTCGTCTCAGTTATAAGCCAGTACATTGTGGAGAAAGACCGTAATTAATACTTGTACAGAGAACCACACCAAAATAAATGCATCTGTAGCAAGTACATGGAATCTTTTAATGTCGAAACTGGTGGTACTCCAAGCAACTGCCGCTCTTTAAAGGGCTAGGAATACTTTTCATATAAGGTAATATATTAATAACTAGCTTCTGTGCAACTATCAGGGAAGCTCGGTGCCAGGATATAGTTCCCCATTTTCAGCCATCCTTTTGATGTAACTTCATTATGTTCCAACTCTTACTTTTATTATCATTAGTAGTAGTAGTATTGTGGTGGTGGTGGCGGCGGCGGTGAGCGGAGGCGGCGGTAGTGGCGGCATCGGCATTAGGAGCATGTCCATGCGTATAGATCTGCACTGAATTGTATTTTTCACTTGTATCCTAGCGAAGGCGCTAGTTTGGGTTGTCTCCTATGTGTAGGAATTTGACAATATGATGAGTAAAGAAAGTGAGCTTGACTCGGATCCATACATCGGATGGTTCGAGTTTTTCGTCCTCAGGCGAATAACACTCTTCCTCCATCATTATTTGTTTCCGAGGTAATAGTCGTTGACAGAAAGATGGAGATTGTGAATTTTTATATACTTACTCCATGGTGCAGAGTCCTTCTTGAGAAGCCAACGGGTTTGCAGCTAGTCAAGAAATTCCCCGCATTTCACGGAACCCGAAGGTTCATTACCGCACTCACAAGCGTCCGCCACCTGTCCCTATCTTGGGCCAGCTCAATCCAGTCCATATACCCACATCCCACCTCCTGGAGATCCGTCCTAATATTATCCACCCATTTACGCCTAGGTCTCCCCAGTGGTCTCTTTCCCTCCGGTTTCCACACCAAGACCCTATACATCCCCCTCTCCTCATCCATACGCGCCACATATCCAGCGAATTGTTTATATATGGATTTTTATTTTTAGTATTTTATTGCAAATTCATTGGCGCCTTGTCATTTGTTTTTAAAATTTAATTTGATTCAGTAGTTACACGATCAAATTTGTGTTATAGGACACTCCGTATGGAAGTATAATATTGTATTGAAAGTGTTTTTGAAGTTGTAATACATTAGTGCCGCAACAACGAATATTTTCGCTATTCTACTCGAATGTTACAATGGAAACATACTGCAGTGACATGTATACAAGAGCGAACAACATGACATGACATAAAACATGACAGTCATCAAACATTTTATATCCTCTATTAATAAAAGGCCAACTGCCGTCGGTGTCATTAGTCTTCCTGATTGAGCAATTAATTACGGAATTGTGTCATTTCCAGTAACACGTCAATAACTTTCTGATAATCAAATTCTAAATTAGAGACTTGTTGCGATAATACGAGGATAACTCGGCACGAAACCACACTATTCTGTTCTTCATACAGTTCCAAAAGTAATTCGCGTAGTTATGTGGGGGGGGGGGGAGGTGTATCTGTAGAACCGTAAAGGCTTTTGTAAGTCAAATTATTGCAGACACCGGCCAGGGGCCCAGGCTTTTCTGGGATCTTAACCTGTCGGGTGGTAGTTAGTTATCGGCCTTTCGGGACGCCCTGTAAGTCCCATCTTCAAGGATCAAGCAGTCCATTTTTTTCTTGGGCTGCTGAATCCTTGAAGATGGGACTGATAGGCCAGCCCGAAACGGCGGTAACTACGAACCGACGCTGCGCAACATCTCAGAAGAGCGAAGGCCTCAACTCTACCGTAGCGGAAGCCTGCAATCTCGCAAACACCAACCTAATGAGGCCGCCCCCTTAACATTCAGTAGCGCAGTTTGCCGTTTGGTTTGCAACGTGTACTGCAGGTGTTCGCTGTTGGTTCTTTGCGTAAACATCATTAGCTCGACGGGTCTGTGCAACATGAATTATGTACATTTTGTGGGAGGTAAGAAACGTCGAGTATGTTATTCTTTGAATTAGTTCCGTTCCGCTTGCCGCACTGCTGTGTAGGAGGCAGTGCTATGCGTTTTGAGAGGCGATCGTATTACGTAGTTAAGGAAATGACGTCCTTCCTCATGCCTACGGACATCAGTTATCCAACAGTCCTAAAATTGCATATTTTTATTTGCGTACTTTTCAGGAAGAAATACCTTTTTTTTCCCCCTTGGGTCCTGTCCGTATTTTGATATTCTTTCTTTCTTTTTCTTTCTTTCTTTCATTCCTTCTTCCTTTTTCTTTCTTTCTTTCTTTCTTTCTTTCTTTCTTTCTCTGACTTCTTCTGTCTGCTTACTGTCGGTGTTACTGTTGCACCTAATCACACTCAACAAAGCACGCACGCGCGCAGTAAGGCCCCCCGTAAACGAGGGGTCAGCCCTCTACCTGCACAACACACAACATCCAGAAGAGCCAGACAGGCCCGCTCAGCCTGTAACTGGTGAGCTATATGTTGTCTGTGGACATGTGAAATGTGATGGCTGTGCACGGCAAAGCCTGGACAGAACGCCGAAGCACTCTTAAAGACGTACAGACTCGTTTATTTATGGAAACGTACGTTGCATGACTCATTCATTTTGTAAAACTGTGCTAAAAATTGCCATACCGTAGCCTGAGTTGTGAATTGAATTTTAATAAGTTTTTCCTATTTTTCACAGTGTATTTTTTCTTGCACATGACGTACAGAAAATTACACTGTGCGTAGGTATATGTATTTCACATAATAAAAACCAACTGGATGCACTATTTGTCAAATTTATTTTTGGAATAAAACTCTACATGTTTCGGACAGTTCCTCTGTCCATCATCAGGAGTTTTTCACTGTACACACAGCAATGGTATAGCTGACAGTTTGCGAGCAGAGTCAGGACGGAGTTCCTTCATGATCCCGCTCGCAAGCTGTCAGCAAAACCTGTATGACGCATACCATTGCTGTGTGTACAGTGAAAAATCCCTGTTGATGGACAGAGGAACTGTCCGAAACATGTAGAATTTTATTCCATAAATAAATTTGAGAAATTAGTGCATCTAGTTGGTTTTATTATAAGAATTTATCACGATGCACGGTCACCTGAACGTCAGATTCGTATATTTATTTGTTATTCATTTAGCGTACTGAATTCGATGTTGCCCGCATGCAAACCAAATTTTGCGGAAGGTTCCCGCACGACGTGAAGACGTTGATCAGACCTGCTCTATACATTTTCCCACCATCAGTAACAGGAACACAGCATCCGTGCGGAATTCTTATGTCGAGGCGACAGCAGCTCCTGTTATTATAAGATCCTGAAATTTGGTGTAGTAATAGATGCACGAAATATAAGCAACTTCCGTTCACATAAATTGTACTAGATTGCAAAGCAACATGTCGGCGTTGCGTAATTTATGAATTCTAATTTGTGTTTGGCTTCGTGGAGGTAACTGAATGACCACGAATATGGCGAGATGTTGTGTGGAGTCAGATTACCGAACTGTGTATATTTGTCGTTTTGACAATCACAAACATGACTAAGATGCGTAATTCTGAAAGTATGTGGGGCTAATTCACTGTAGTCATGATCTGCAATAGAATAAGTGGATGATATAATCTAATCCATTATTAATTTACAGTGTCTATTTTCCTCGCCCTAGGGCTCCGAAAAAGCAGACATCTTCGCTTCTGGCTTGTATTGTTGTGTAAATTCTGTTGCATTGTTGGCTGTCGTGAGTTACATTTCTTTATAAACCTATCAGCTAACGTTTAACAAACATGTACGATATTACGACATTGTTGCTAGTAACTGTCTGTATTTCTGTGACACGCAGTAGTAGTACTGAACACAGGAAAGCATCTCAATCAATTACGTGTTTCATTTCCGTGCCTGCATATTAGCCCCGATTAGAACGATTGACTGATACCATCTGGCCGATAGCTCTTGATAATGGCCATATCGCAGGCGCTAATTTCTGCCTTGGAATTAGGAGAACGCAGCCCCATTCATTTAATATCACTCATTAATTTCAGACTTTGTCGTCCATATTTTTTCAGACATAATACATGACCTAATTAGTATGTACCGTCAGTGTTGTGTCGTTGTACATTACTGTAATGTATGAAGGAAAATTATTGCAAGTATTGTGCAGTTAGTAATTTGACTGCACACGTAGGTAATGTAACAGTTTCAGCCGACTTTGTGTTACTGTTTTATCTGATGGAGGGTTTCTGCTGCTTATAAATCGGATTTTCTATCAGGCAAAACAATATCAGCGTAACGCAGTTCAGAGCAACAAAAAAGTATTTTTTTTTCTGTACATCGAATGTGGCTCTGAAGCAAAATATCTAACAGCACTTTTCGTTAATGTGCTGCATTCCAGGATTTTAAAGTTTTTTAACTTGTTCATTCCTTAAGCCAGTAGCAGGCCTTTGTTGGTGGTTTGTGACCTCACCAACGATGTTTAGCAAGTAAAGTGTTTATACGGTCCACGAATAATTGGTCATCGCGTTGAAATATACAGTGGTCATCCTACAGCCTGTGTTTCTGAAAAGTGTACTGTTGTCTGATGCTTTCCTTTCTAATTGTGACGTTGAGAGCATGCCTATCAAACCGAGCAGGGCTGAACTATTTAACGCCTATACAGCGTCGTACAGCTGAAACCATGTGCATTTCAGCATTGCCTTTCTCTTCTGTCCCTGTACAATTTGTTTGGTCTTGCTTCCTTTTAAGCGTGTCGTTCTCTCCCTGTGTTCTTTCACACCTTAATGCCTTCTTGTGTCATACATCATACCATGGTTAATCTCTTACCGCCGTCTCCCGCTGATGGTTCTGATTTGCTTCACTGCTTGTTGAGAAAGATTAGCTTTGTCTAAAGGGCCACTTGGAGTAACTAGGCTTTACACTTTCACCGTACCTGAAAGTCAGCCTCCGAAACGCCTCGTACGTTTGTCAACCAATGACCAGCGTACAAAGAAATTTATCCCCTAACGATTTTGTGTAATTTACTTTTTTATGTGGCCGTTTCGTTTTCGAAATGATGACTTGTCTAACACAAAAGTGAATTTTCTGTTTACAAATCCTCCCTTCATGTAGCTTCTGCGTGTTGGGCATTGCTCTTCCGCCCTGTCAGGCGACTGTTTTGTACGTCGTCCGTTGGTCTTGGAACAAGCGATATATAAATCCCCTCAAGTCAGAATAAAACGTTTAATTCTGACATGTAATGGAATGCGGAAACTCGGATTAGTGAGGCGGTTGGCGGTCGGCTGTTCGGATTCCATCGGTAAACACGGCTACTGCTTGGGCTATCATGCATCGTAAGTTGTGAGCAGTACAACAGGTGATTAAGTACTATTAGATATAAAGTGGATGATTTTATAGGTAAATTTAATATTTTGTTGACCGTGCGTCATGATATATCTGTACAATAAGAACCAACAGGATGCACTGTTTACTTTCCATTTATTTTAATAATCAACCTCTATATGTTTCGAGCAGGCTTACTGCTCATCATCAGGAGGCACTTCTCTGTATATACAGCAGTTGGTATGTGTCATGGGGAAAATAATGGAATTGTTTAAAATTACTTAGGTATATATACATAGTCGTTAAAAAGCGTAAAACTTTTTACTGACAACAAAATGTTTAACGCTTTTTTGACGACTATGTATATATACTTAAGTAATTTTAAACAATTCCATTATTTTCCCCTTGACACATACCAATTGCTGTATATATACACAGTAGTGCCTCCTGATGATGAGCAATAAACCTGATCGAAACACGTGGAGTTATTTATTGACATAATTTGAAAGTAAATAGTGCATCCTGTTGGTTTATATTGTATGGATTTTATTATAGGCATTGCCAGTGAATGGTCTTTGTGTGTGTGTGTGTGTGTGTGGTGTGTGTGTGTGTTGTGTGTGTGTGTGTGGTGTGTGGTGTGCGCGTGTGTGTGTGTGGTGTGTGTGTGTTTTGTGTGTGTGGTGCGTGGGTGTATGTGTGTGTGTGTGTGGGTGTGTGTGTGTGGTGTGTGTGCGTGTGTGTGTGTGTGTGTGTGACTCGTTGCAACCGTGTTCAGACCGAGAAGTCCCTGGAGGGAAAGATGAAAAAGATGGTATAGGAAGAGCAGGGAAGAAGACGAAGGAAGAGAGAGAATGGAGAACGGACTGAGAGGAAAGAAAAGGACGAGGGAAGACAAGATATAATACCAAAAGTCACCTGTCATGACCTTTCCAATGTGCAGTAGACAGAAAATCACTATAGAAGAAATGAATTGGCTGCTGAGTATCTGAAATCGATAGTTGACGAGACTTGGACTAGCCATTGGCGTGGACGAAAACGATGTTAGACACAAGATTTATATTAAAATGTAACCGAGTTTACAAGTATTTAAAAACCCATTATTGAAAATCTCCGGTTAAGGCTGTCCATGGCCCGCCTTACTGTGTTGCGATTTGCAGTGTAGTGTAGTTAAATTAGGTTCCTGGAACTGTGGTAAGTAGTGTTTATTATTTATTGTGAAGATAAAGTTTTCAGTTTGTATAATTACGTAAACACCATGCCACGAAGAGTGGAGTATAGTTTCATTCTTCATAACACATGCCTGTGGAGAGATATGGGGACCAATTTACGACAGGGTCTGGGCGTCCGATAAGGAGGACAGCAAAGCCACTCTATTTTAGTTTGCATGTTATATTAAGCACTTATGATCTTTAATCATGTATAACGTATTACACAATATTATGGTACGTAGTACGCAAAGCAACATGAGGGTTATTCGTTATTATGCTGTAGTAAGCAGCTTGGGAGAAATGTATTGCTTTGTTATATCTGAGTAGTTCTTGGGTTAGCTGCATGTTTTGTGTACTGTGTGGCGTTATGTTTTGTGTACTGTGTGGCGTTATGTTTGTACAATACGAGGAATTCTAGCCACAGTTAATGGAATTACGTATTCAAGATAAAACTGACAGGAGACGTGTAAGGGAGGGGGCAGGGGCAGTCTATAATTTTGTTATCGCCTTAGCTAGGGATAAATTGCTGTGCCTCGACTGGGCCTTTTTTTTGTACTGTAGAAGAGAGTTTGTATAATGTATAAGATGTAGGACATTAGCATGCAAATTGAGCTTTATATCATTCCATGCACTCAACCAACATTGCTTCGGCAGTAACAAATTTTGATATCTTCTTGAGGGGCAGTAACAGTTATCTTAACACACCAAGGCGTTTATGATATTGAAACTTCAGAGTCCAACAGAATTTCTAGGGCAGAATTAATAATCAGTAACGATTCGATCCGAATGAGTATGTAATTTTAGTAAGGCATTACTATTGTTAAGACATGCGCGGATATAGTAAGTTGATTTTAAAATTTGTCGTGTTGAATAGGTTGGAGGGGGGGGGGTTATCGACTCGTTTTGCCCTCGGTTACTTCTGCGGTCGTCCTGATTTTCTTGTTTCCTCCGCCTTGACTTCAGGCTGTCTACCAGACCTGCCCTCTCAGTGTGTTCCCGGCGGATATCAAGTTTGTAACACTTGCAGGCTTCGCCGTGGTCTAGGATCAGATGGAGCTCTTACGATTCAGGGCAGGTTCTTATATAGCTCAGGGTCGTTGCTTCGATAGGTTTCCATTTAAATTCCGTATTTTATTACGTAGTTCCAATTAACGTAACCGATCCCCTTTTCCAGAATGATGATAGTTCAGTAACTTGCGCAGGTACGGAATTTTACCGAAGGTACCGCTACGTAGTTTGGGGCTTAGTTGATGTTACTTTGTTGCGGGGTTCAAGTCAGGCATATTATATGTAAATAATATGTATATACAATATATATGATACATATGTAATACCTATATTATATGTGTAATGTTTATATCGCTGATTTGTCGTGAGAATAAGCGTCTGTGATAACGAGTAGTGAGTTTTTATGGTTAACCACCTTGAACTTCAAACCAAGTGATTGTGGCAAAATAATTGTCTCTTCTAAACGTCCAGACCGGTCCCGAAACACGTTGGAGAAGTGAAAAATTTCTTGCTTTTCCAGGAAAAATCCTTGGCATCAATCAGCTGTCTCCTTGCGCACCTGGATTTTACAGTTCTGCAGTGCGGACTCTGTACCTTATCAAGGAATCAACTCGAAAAACTTCCAAGGTTGATTAAATGTTTTACTCAGTGACCGTTTCAGTTCCTGAAATTAGAGAGTAATGGTGATAGGTGAATGAATGAATGAGTGAGTGGATAGGGGTGCAACGTGGAATGACACTGACAGGGGAAAACGGAAGTACTCGGACAAAAACCTGTCAGAGTTTCACGTTATCCGCCAACAGTCCGGCACAGATTGCCCTGAGATCGAACTCAGTCCTGCGCGGTGAGATGCCGGTTAATAGTTGCATGAGCCATGGCATGGTCTGAGTTTGGTTCGTTCTGTATTGCGTCGTGTTTATTAATATCTCATGTGATATCTTAGAAAAGCATAAGAGAGGCAGGAGAAAGCACGGTGAGAGGGCGTGGACTAGATCAATCTAGCTCAGGATAGGGACAAGTGGTGGGCTCTGGTGAACGCGGTAATGAACCTTCGGGCTCTATGCTACACGGGTAATTTCTTAACGCGCTGAGGAACCATTAGCTTATCCAGAAGGACTGAGCTGTTTGAAGTTTCTGGCGCAGCTCACTGCTGCTGCATTTGCGCACAACCTGGTCCGATCTGGTTTCAGTAAGCAAAAAGGTGTTACAAACTGCGAATTCCTGGCATGCCGTTCCTCTCTTACCTAAGGCCATTTAGCTCCTGTGTATCATATCACGCATATCTGATTCTTATACTGAAATTAGTTACGATGCCTTCGCATTTTTATAACATCGCTGACTTCATCTACATTCATTTACATACCTAATTGCGTCAGATGCCACGTGATATTGCCAAGCTGTTTTGCAGTGTTCAGACACATTATTCAAATTGAAATCTTCAGCAGTGGCGTAGAAGAATACGGAATTCAGTGCTAATAACATCTGAAGATCCACTGCAAAAGCTGCAAACCTCGTGTGCGTGCTATTGTACTGGTTTTTCCTGTATCTGGACACCAGATGGAAGAAATTTTCCAATGAAAGTGTTAGATGGTAGTGAAATATATATTTTATAAGAGTGATGCGCCATCTTTTTAACCGCAGTCCTTTAGGACACGAATTATTTGGCGAAGTGCCACACAGAGATTTCCGAACATTAATATACGGTTACCTGAATTGTATTTATTGTATTCGTATCTGGATTAAATTACGAAGAATTATATAACTTTTTAAAGAATTAATACTGATTCATTTGTTTGTTGTCGATAGAATTTGTACACAGCTGATGATCATTATATCTCAAGGATCTAAAGACTCTTTGGGCCACTTCGGAAAGGGTCCAGGCCCGCAGGATGTGTGTGTCTGTTTTATATCATAGGCAATTGTGCCCTAGGATGCTATGTGTTCCTGGGTTTCCTCAGTTCCTCTGTGTTAGTGTGTCCGCCGTTAAGTGCCTTCGTAACGACAGGCGGTGAGATTTAAAACTGCCACGCGTCTCTACCATGGCCTATATCGGCGTCATTGTGGACACGGAGAAGAGATTTCAAAGAAAAGCAAAGTTCACCCTAGAACAGGCCACCAAGGCCCAGAGGTGGAGTAGAGTTGTAACTGAACTCTTTCTTTAACCTCGGCGCTAGATGGGGTTGTGGTCAACGCACCCCCCGGCCGCTTTACCCCTGGGAAAGACCCGATACCCATTGTATGGGAGGCGGGATGGGCCCCAGGGCCGGTCTGGACGGGTGCGGAGAATCTCGCCCCCCCCCCCGCCGGGATTCGATCCCCGGACCGTCCAGCCCGTAGCGAGTCGCTATACCGACTGAGCTATCCCGGCCCCCAATTTCAAGGAAAATATTAATTAATTAATTAATTAAACTGTTGTCAATCACAGTTGTATTTATTATACAGTAGTATACTGCTACAACAAGCTACATGTTTCGACCCACGAGGGACATTATTTGCTCTATATAAAAATACGCAAGGATGAAGAAGAGTTTATGTAATACGCTTATAGCTTACTGCTAGCAGGATATTGTTAGTCAACAAATATATTTCTGTTTGACGGTAGTTTTGTGTGTAATTAATCATTTAAAAAAACGGGATGGCCTTCATTAAAATGCAGGAATGTTTCAAAATCCGTACCTCAGAGACTCTTTACTATCAAAGTCAGTGAGTACAGGGAAATAACCCGGTGCTTGCAGTGAGCACGTATGGGGGTGAGGAGAGTTGCATACAGGGTTTTGGTGGTGAAACCTGAGGGAAAGAGACCACTTGGAAGACTCAAGGGTAGATGGGAGGGTAATATTAAAGGTGGATCTTTAGAAAGTGGGATGGGGTGGCATGGACTGGATTGATCTGGCTCAGGATGGAGACAGGTGGTTGGCACTTGTCAACTCGGTAATAGATCCTCGGGTTCCATAAAATTCGGGGAATTTCTTGACTAGCTGAGAAATGGTTAGCTTCTCCAGAACTCTGCTGCTTGGACTAAGTAAGTAAGTAAGTAAGTAAGTAAGTATGTTCCTTTGTCAGGAACAAGAGTTTGTGTAGCTAGATTCGTTACCAGACTCTTCTTTGTAGGTACAGAGCATAGTGCGGAGTTGAGACACGGCAGGTTTGTTTGAATTTTGACAGAAATACATTTCTTAATTCATAACCTACAAGAAGAACCATGACGAGGCGCAAATGGTAGTAACGTGAATATGTTTGTGTGTGTGTGTGTGTGTGTGTGTTTATGTATGTCTGTATGTGTGGGTGTGTGTGTGTGTGTGTGTGTGTGTATGTATGTATGTAACCCAGCCCATATACAAGTACGATCCTGATTTCTGAACACACCATGAAACGCCAGTTTGAAAGAGTAAGGTTGTCAGGGAGAAACCCGACCCTAAATAGCCCTGACCACTTCCGCCCACATTTTTCTCACATCTTCATTTATAATCACACCGTCATGTCTCGGTCTATGTTAATGTTAATGCTAAAAGTAATTACGGGCCACGGGCCACAGACGGACCTCGTAGGTTTTGGAGTAGATACTCAGATTGTTTTAATTTACTTGAAGACAGAGATTGTGCTGTGGTTCTGCTTTGTTGCCAGGAGATACTGTCGCTGTGCGTGAATCTAAACTCACCATTCTACTGCGGCATTTCTGGTTTGTTGCCTATTCAAAATTGCTGCTACTTATTTTGCATTTATTTCTTTATTTATTTGTAACTTTGTTAATAATACTGTTAGTCCCAGGCGCTATGACGTCGAATGGTGGCTGGGTACTGAATAGTGATTTGGAAGGGATGTGATCACAGGCGATCGTGACCTTATTTGGGGCACTGTCCCCACAATTTTTTCTGAGGGAATAAAATGAATTACGAAAATACTCCACAAGGGTGCCGACGTCGGTGCCACAGCCAAGATTACAACTAGATACATCCTGAATCCGAGTGAGGAGTATTACTGCCGGAGCAAACTTGCGCAGTTCTAAGGTACTCATGCTGGTACTGTACGTTTGAATAAGGTACTGATGCTGATACTGTATGTTTCCATACGGTACTGATGCTGATACTGTATGTTTCCATTAGGTACTGATACTCTACGTTTCCATAAGGTACTGATGCTGATACTGTATGTTTCCATAAGACACTGTTGCTGATACTGTATGTTTCCATAAGGTACTGATACTGTACGTTTAAATAAGGTACTGATGCTGATACTGTATGTTTCCATACGGTACTGATGCTGATACTGTATGTTTCCATTAGGTACTGATACT
>Ga0123352_10013898_pt1 | contig 12796 bp, 7 predicted proteins | sample TergutLab28metaG_FD_89700 | JGI IMG/M metagenome (GOLD analysis project Ga0123352, IMG submission 89700) | Labiotermes labralis P1 segment gut microbial communities from Petit-Saut dam, French Guiana - Lab288 P1 | ecosystem: Host-associated > Arthropoda: Insects > Digestive system > Gut ... | reverse complement strand
ATTTTATCACCCGCACAATATTGGGTGAGGAGTACAGATCATTTAGCTCCTCGTTATGCAATCTCCTCCATTCCCCCGTTACCTCGTCCCTCCTAGGTCCAAATATTCTCCCCAACACCATGTTCTCAAACACCCTCAGCTTCCTTTCCTCCCGCAATGTCAGCGACCAAGCTTCACACCCATATAAAAGAATACCACCGAAATTCAAATTTACTCGTGTAAGTAAATAAACATGGGGGTTGGGGAATCAATCACGTGACAAAAACTACTGCGTTTGAACTTCGACTTAACAGCCGTGGGTACCGAACATGTCGGCAATAGTAGAGTTAATTTCGTACTAAATTTGTTAGGTCCGAGGCTGGAAGCGCGGAAGGATACTGTGAATGACACCTGAAGAAGAGAATTTGTTTATCCTCGTCTATCATGATCAGCTTAGCCCCAAGTAAAGTAACCTGCATATCGAAGAAATAATTCATTATCTTAAGGAAATAGTGGTTTTGTTGTATGTTGGAGGTAAGAATGAACGAACCACCTCTTAGGTTAATAAATAATGCTATTTTTCTACTGCAGAGGTTATGTAGTGTCAGTTGAGAAAGGCAAATAATTATGTATCCTATAGTGAATGAGTCTGGATTTGGAGGGACTCAGCCAGGGTACTTTTGCGATTATGGCCTTACAAATTTCTTGGAGTAACTGAATAAAACCAGAAAACCTATTAATTACTGGCAGTGCTGTCTGAGATTTAAACTGGTTGCCCTTCGAATGGAAGTAATAATATTAGAGCTGCATGAACTTCTTTAGTGAAAGGAAATGGAGCGGGATTTGTTAGTTGAAGTAGCCACAGGTAGCAGGGGAAAAAATTCTGGAAAGGCTGTACTCTGTAATGTACTGTAGAATTACATTCTTTCCAATATATTAAGCTGGCATTTGGTTTCTGTTTGTAAAGTAAAGTATGTTTATTTGATGTCAGTATGACTGAATATCTGAGAACAAACTCTCCTATATTGAATTTTTTAAAAGTTCTGCAATGGTCCATGCTGATGGAATCTAAGTTATTTTTCATAAGTAGCAGTGGGCCATATGATCAAAAATTAATGTAAGAAGACTGAATGAATTTTGATTAAAGTGGGGGAAATACAGCCTGTTAGCTGTTGAAAAGAACAGATACTTTAGCAGTACACCACAAACAGTGAGCATGTGGTTAGGCCCTACTGCTTTATTAGTTATGTGTGATTAGCTAATTAGACAAAACATTATTTGCTATAAATCTCATTATGCCTGCAGCCCAGTGTCAGGCAGGTCACATGTTGGATCCCCAGGTCTACAAACTGATACTGGGTCATTGATGGACAGACAGATATGACCTTCACACATGGCATTCTTTACTACTTTGTAGAGGACTCCAGGAAGTCTGGAACGTGTGATACGAGAATTTTAAATTATAAAATATATACTAAATAACACTATTTATTGGACGAGGAATATTAATTGAAGGCACTGAAGTTCTTTATGAAAATAGTTTAATACTCTCCATCAAGAATAAAATTTTGCTGCAGTATAAAAATGTATGGAAAGGTTATAAATTCAATGAAAATCAGCATTTATGCGAACAGTAATCAGTATTACTGCACATCTTTCAATTGGATGTTCCATACCTGTATGGACTGAATATACATGCAACATGCACCAATTTATATTATGCACACAGTAATCAGCATTACTGCATATCTTTTAATTGGATATCACTTGGGGATCAAATACACGCAAAAGGTACAAAATTATTTAATGTCACCAGAAGTCGTCTTTACTTGAGTCATTCTCGTTACTTTGCTTGCCAACTGATATAGCCTGATGACTACTATCTGTCACAGATTCTGCAGCATCATCACTATGTGCTTCAGGAGAGGTATATTTTTGTTCCTTATCATTGTGTCGTTCTTCAGATGCACTGGCAATATCTCCATGTGAATTAGTACCTTCTGAAACACACTTAGAGCGCTCTTTTCCATCAATTTTTACATCCTCTTGTTCAACAAAATATTGTGAGTTTTCCTGATTATTTGTTGTCGTAATGGCATGTCTGTTTTGGCCCACTTCATCAGGTACAGTTAAGGTATACTGTCCTCTACCATTGCTTTGTGCATCTAAAATTTCTACAGATAAATTCATATCAGCTGTACTGATACCATTATCTTTACCCACATTTTCTCTGACATTCTGAGTGTTTGATATAAGTGTAACTGAGTTCGTAACATTCTTCACTTCTTGCTTCCGCACGGTTGTTTGGGTGCCTGACCCTGATATTTCTGACAGTACATCTTCCTCCTGTATTGGTATAGTACCAACAATGGAAATGAAGACCGGTTTATTAGCAGCGCCTTCAATACGTACATTAAGATCTGGAAGAGAGGGCCCATCTTTTGACACACATTGAATATCAGGATCTTTGTTGTCACTAGGAAATATAGTGCTGGATACATGGGGTGCAGCTGGCACTGGCTGAAAATCAGTTTCATTGCTTAAACTTCCAGTATTTAAAGTGGTTCTGCTTGACAGAAGTGACCCTGTCTCATGACTTGATAAGGCAGATATGTCACTATCAGGAAATAATTTCCCTAACTGTAACTCATTATGTTCCATGCTTTGATTGTCTTTCAGACAAGTTATATCTGCCTTGTCTTCATCAGCAGATTTGGTCCCTTTTAGAATAAATTCAGATCCTAAGGTTTGTAGAAGATATGAAGATGCTTTGTGTTGTACTTTCCAGTTGCTATTAGCAGATAATCTCTTTGTCACACTGATTTTTGCATTGCCATCATGGATGTCACTATAGAAATTATTTTTCTGAAGTTGTGAAGAAATATGATCATCATCTTGTGTACTACTTGTTGAAGAATGTGGCATGCATGAAGGTACTTCATCAAATTCTTTTGCAAGGAAAGCGTCACCCTGCCTGTCACCTCCTTCTAAGCTTTGTGGGAAAGGCACTGGCCTAAACAATGAAGCTACTTTACCAGTTCTCTGAGATGAAGTGGCAGCATCATCAGCTGGCTTAAGGTAAACATCCTCTGGTGTTTCATCATTTAACTCTTTCTGAGAAGTGTCTTGATTTGCTGCACTCTTGGCTAAAGAAGAAACCTGGGGCCTATTGTAGATAGTGACAGTCTTCAGAGAGTTGCCAAATGATACATTCCTGGCTTGATATGGAGTACGAATATGTGGATCAAATGACGCAGAACTGTCGGTGTACAGCAACTCAGTACGTAATAAACCACACCTCCTGTCTGTTCTGGTGTTTACAGAATCTATTTTATCTGTCTGTTGATGTATTCCTATACTCTGAAAATCACTGCCTGTTGATGGGTGAGAATGGAGTGTAAGTCTAAAATCTGTTGGAGATACTGTAGTACTAGCTACACATCTGCTAGAGGCACTGAGTTCACTTCCTATACTATACAATGGATACTGAGTCGTGATTCTGTCTGAAAATAATGTAGTTCCAGGGGTGTGAAGTTGTTGAGGAAAAGCAAATTGATTTGAGAATCCTTTTGTATACTGAAATGGTGGTACTCTTTCATTTCGGAATAACGTATGGTGAGAAAATTGAGATTTATCATCATATTTGGTATTTCTGAAAATGAATTGGGTGTGAATGTTCTGACCACCTTCTTTAGCAGCTGAATATGTGGGTTTGCTTTGTGTGAAACTTGCATATTCTACATTGCGGTTTTGTTGCTGGGAATGAGTGGGCTGCACATTAGGATGGAAGAGAACAGATCTAGTTTTGGCCAAGCTTTCAGAGTGTCTCAGTTGGAAGTCTCGGTAGCTGCGATCAACTGCTTCACTTTCCTCCTCAAGCTTACGAAGTCGGTGTCTAGCTTCTTGAACAATTTCTTCCGTGGGACTTGTTTCATCTGAGCTGGTTGTGGTGTTGTGTAGCATAAGATGACGTGTAGACTTCTTGCGCCACTCTTTGCGATGATGGAGACTCGAATTTTGTGATGATGCTATGGAGGATTGAGTAACTGGTTGTGATACTGGAGGAGCCTGAGCATCACTTACTTCCTTACCCGTACCAATTCGATGGGAATGCTCTGTCCTTAAGGCATGATGAGGACTGTGAGGTGGCAATGAAGGTGCTGAGTGAGGAGGTGGAACAATGGTGGTACCGGTACCTTGAGGTAGAAGCAGAGATGGTAATATGTGAGGTCCATGTTCAGTAGTTGGGCGGTTTGAAAGGAAAGTTATGGCAGTTTGAGCATCTTCCAGCTGATTGGCCAGCAGAGCAGCATTGCTAGTGAGCTCATCAATACGGAGACGCTGTTGTTGTGTGAGTCCTCGCAGTTCTTTATTTTCCTGCTGTACCTTGTGCACCAGATGCATTGAGTATTGTTGCTGATGAAGCTGAGGGTGCATAACGTCCAGCTCCTACACCAGAACACAAAATATCAAATTTAACTTGAACCTTGTTTGTAGCTGTACATGTATAAACTTGGCTACTTTTGAATTCATAATTTCCCAGGGAGAAAAATAAACATTTATTCATGGCAAAGGAACATGCATTTTTACCCAGCGGTTTCATGTTACGAGGAATTATAATTAAATAATGTAAAATGTTTTACACCACACCTCTACATCAGAAGCCAATAATATCAGAACTGTACATTTTTTAACCTGTGGACAGGAGACATATTGTAGGAGGAATTAGCTAGAGAGAAGTGATCTATATCTCTGGGCCTAACAGACTAGATTTTATACTTTCACCTGATGACAGAGATAAACAATATCCACAACACTGTGTGTTCTATAATCAGTACAAGTGTCAGTTCAACAGCACGCCATCACCTCATATATCCTTAAGCTGAGTTTCAGTTGTGTTCCTTACCAGTGCCTCATCCTGAGGTGGAAGCCTTTCAGCTACTGCTACTGCAGGCAGAGGCAATGCCGTCTGGAGACCTTTATCAACTTTTTCAACTGAACAATGGTGACAGAAAGAAGCCTTAGAATGTGATGCATTTTGTGACTGCATTTCTGTCAAATTGTCCAGCTTCACTCGAGTAGCATCCAGTTCATGACGTAGATGTGCACACTGTTGCTGTAGGTTATGTACAAAGGATGCCTGTGACTGGGAATGAGCTAGGGACTGTGAAGCTTGTTCAAGCCACAGGCGATTCTCCTCTAGTTCTCGTTGCATGTGCGTCAGGGTTTCTCTTTCTGCATTTAACCTACATGAAACAAAATAAGGAATACCCAGCCTCTTATGTCCATCATTTGGGCAATAAATACACATGAATTTTCAGGTATGATTAGGCAATTTTCTCTTTGACACATGACACTCAGACTTACTATGGATTGTAAACAGCCATTCATCAAGTGGTCAAAAAGTGAATGATACTGTCTTTTGCCTGCAGTTATAATCACAAGATTTAAATAAATCCAAAACACGGTGTGGATAATGTCCCCCAAAGCACACTTGTTTCTGCCTACTGTTGTATTACTCTTCAGTCCCCTTGAGTCTGCAACAACCAGCCCTAAACTCTTGATGCTAGTGAAGCTTACACCTACCAGTGTTTGTCTACAGAACTTCTGCCTGTGGCCTCAGAACAGTGCCAAATTCTGCAATGCAAATATTTTTGCCTATTATGCCTCCATGGTGTTGTACGTTAGCTTCAGAAGAACATTATACCTTAAAAACCTAGATTATTGCACCCTAAATGTTAATAATTCTTAGAACGGTTTATTTGTATTTATTAATATATGTCTCAAAGTTTTCATGGCCACAGAACTCGATGAAGTCTTCTCAGTCTCTCTGCCCGAGAAGACTCTATCATGTACTTACTAATGTTTATAATATGTACTTCTATCAGTGCCTATATGAGGTGTTTTTCATTCAGTCATCAGAGTAACATGCCATTGGCAATGTAACTGTAACTAGGCCCATAATTCTGTACAAGTTATTTCATACGAGAATTTGGTAGGAAAAGGAATTCAGTCTTCCTTAAGAATTACTGCATTTAGGAAGTGAGTTGAAGAAATTTAGAATTTACTTTCATGTCTTTAGACAAAATCATCCATCCATATATGGCACTACAGCCCCTTCCGGGCCTTGGCCTCCCTCATAAAATGCCTCCATTCATCCCTATTTTCAGCTCTTCTCCTCCATCCTCTTATCCCCAGCAGTTGTAGTGCATCCCTCTGGACCACATCCGCCCATTTGGTTCTTGGTCTTCCCACTGGTCTTGCAGTGTGGAAGTTTCTGTTTAAAACGTTTTTTGGAATCTTTCTTAATGTTTGAACATTCCATGTACCAAAAATCAATTCCTTTTTCTTGCAGCCAGGTTGTCGTCTATTTGTTAAATCTGACCGAGGCATCTCTGAGGTTTCCTGAACACAAGTTGTTTTCCAGGGTGGGTGTCATCACTCCCACGCCCAACCCCCAACCTGGAGGACCAGGTTGTTCCTTTTTGTCTGGGTCATCACCTTTGACCTGTCTGGCTTGGGTGACGAGGGACAAAATGCCTACGCCATTACATTCAGAGAGTTTTATATTGTCTCCCATGCAACAAATTATAAAAAACCATCCCAAATAAAACTCTAAACAATATGATTACCGTTCAAATTCTTGATGTAGCCGTTGCTCTCGAGTGTCTAACTCACTGCTCTTCTCCGCCAACAAAAGCGCTTCTTTCCGTTTTGTTTCCTCTATCATTTTCTCTTCCTGATTCAGTTCTTCTGCATGTTCCTAAACAGTTTCATTATCACATACATCACATTCTTGTATGGCACAAACACAAATCAAGATGGAAGTCTTTTATTATGTGACATCATGTAGCTTGGTACCCTTCTACCACACCACATGGTGTTACAACCCACAAAACTGTATGTAATCTTTACACTCACCACCATGTTAATTTCAAATTTCACACAATATGTATACGGGGTTGTTCAGAGAGAAGGAATAGATTAGACCATGTTCTTTTTGATGGCTAGGTAATATTAAAAGGAATCTTAAAGAAACAGGCTGTTGTGGGGGGACTGGAGTCAGCCACCTGTCATGAACACAGGACTGCACCTTCGTGTTCCATACAAGGCAGGAAATTTTTTAACAAACTGAACGACCATCATCTTCTCTGTGACTGTGCAGCATGGAATTATTTATACATTTGTAACACCAATGTGATGGCAAATCAGACCTTTGAGGAGGAAGATATATCAGCACCATTTAATTTGGGGTACCAAAATGTGGAATGCTGATAGATCTTTAAAAAATTTGCAGCTGCCAAAAATGATCATTATCCTAAACTGGCATGTGAGATCTCTATATTACTGTTCCATTTGATAGCAGTTACTGATGAACTGTTGTACCATCATATGCAAATTATGTACAGAAATGCATGATAAAACAAACTCTCACAAACCTAGCATTAAAAACAAGAAGGTTTTGTCTGACACCCTTCATGTAATAGAAAAACCCATATTAATGTAACTTGTCTCTAACTTGTATCTTTCATAATTTACACTAACTGAATCTCTCTATACAGATGGAAGCTTTTAAAGAAAAGTAGATTCTTGTTTCATTTTCATAACTTTTTTCCCATGTAAATTACATGAAATTCATTCAGTAACAAAAAGACAAATTCAGTCTTGAGAACTGTGCTCTTCTGGGTTATTACTATGCAGCGAGTAGTGGTAATTCCTTACCATATTTTCAGGACAACCTATTGGGCCCATCTTCAAGTGTCAGATTCTTGATCTGTAAAGATGTGACCAACAGGTTGTCCCGAAACATCAATAAGGAATTATCACTCCTTGCTGCATAATAGTCCAGAAGGGTGCATTTCTCATCTACTTCATGGTGGAAACTTCAAATTACACAAATTCATTCAACTATGTAGCCATCTACAGCCATCTATGCAGTAGAAGTCTAAGGCCAGTAAAGCTTTAAAATGAGAAGAGCATTCATAAAGTTGAATTAACATATAATTTTTTTCCAACAGCACAGATTTAATGGCAACCTACCAAATGGGAATACGGACACTGAACGTGGACCAAAGGTGTTACTGAAAAATGGAATGAGCATGCGGCTTTGCACCTAAACAGGGAAACAGAGAATAAAAGCTGGCTGGAGTGGGACTGCACAAATGTGAGTTCATGACATACCATTTACTGTGTTCAAAAAACATGCTCCTCTGCTTGTCCATGACAAGTGAAAATTTCAGGCTAACAGATGCAAAGAAAATTGAATTCATTTGTTAAAATTAAACCCCATTCTCTTTTTATGGGAGTTTGCACAGTTATGAATGGCACGTCTTTTCCCTCCACATTTATTGGACAGCAAATATTGCATCTAAATACTGTACGATAAAAGTGACGGTATTTGATCAATTTTGTTACATGAAAGTACAGGGCAATTACAGCAAGGTGGGTAGGCACAGTTTCTGCTGTGGATAAATGTCTGGAAAGTATAACTTCTAGATGAGGTTCTCATAACAGTGTTGCTGAAGAATGAAGTCTTCTGGGATGTTACATTATGTCATATCCCAGAAGACTTGAATCTTTAGAAGAATTTCTGTCCGACTTGTGAACTGGGCCAGTACGTGTTGACCCCCAGTTATATAACCTTTGATCTAAGTTTATACATATAAAACCCCATGCTTAGAAAAGAACAAATGTGTTTTTTGTACCTGTGAAGACTTTCTTATTCTCATTGTTCATTTATTTATGATATCAGTCTGTTGTTATAAATCAGGAATTGCACTGCACATTTTTTTCACTAAGCACACTGACTTACAGTTGGGAGTTGCTGGGTTGAAATCTTGGCTAGGACAATGATTATCCTCAGGTTTTTGTGGTTTTCCTCATTCTCTCCAGGTGAATGCCAGGATAGCACCTTTCAGTTGCACTGGACATGATAATTCTGCCACAACATTCAGCAGCAGATAACCACTGCATTCGTTACAGCACCATTTTCTTATTTTTTAATTATTCATGACATCAAAGAACTGTTTCAAACAAAAGTAGTAGGTAATAATAATATCATGCACAAAGAGGAGCCATTTTTGAGATGACCAATTAACGCCTCAGTTGCAGACTCCTGTGATATGGCGCCACGTAGTTTGGTACGTGATTATCAACATTTTGGAGGAAGCTGCTGCCCCAGTCTTCAGGGTAGAAGTAGGTGAAGTTGGGATGTGGGTAGGTTATATAGGAATGGTGGTCAGTGACTCACCTCAACTTGCTGTAGCTTATGAGCAACCTGCAAGTGCTGCTCTTGCAGCTGTGTTTGTTTCATCTGTAACTCATCCTCAAGGCTCTGCTTCCATTTTGCCAATCGGTCCTCACCATCTTTAAGCTTCTGAGTGACCTCCTCCTCTTTACGACAAACATCTGCTTTAAGCTGAGACTCCCTAATCAGTAACTTTTTCTTATATTTTTCCCCCTCTTCTTTCCGTACCCTTTTAACCTCACAGCCCTGAAATCTGGGAAAAAACATACCGCATTCATGTCAGTAAAATCCTCCAAGTTTGTTTTTGGAAAAATCCCTATTGGTTCATACATATAACATAATTAGTGTTTACACTTCAATGTCCAGTCATACAGCCACTGTGTTCACAAGAATGTTGCTAACCATGTTACCACCTTCACTACTGACCAACACTTTGGGCTGAGTGACAAACACAGTTAACCCACAAATTACTGTATCATAGTCAAGTTATGTGCATATCTTATTATTGAATCAATTACTAACCTGCACCCATCAAAAGACAAAAACTTGTAAATCCATTTCAGGTAAAAGATTTTACCTTCTTATTTCTTCCTGCAACTGTTTGATGTGTTGAGACTTCAGTTGTGATTGGTATAAAACTTCCTGCATCTCTTCATTATACAACTGAACCAACTGTTTTGCAGAATTGCTCTCTTTGTTTGAACAGCCTGCATCATCACATTTCAGATTAGTCTTACTGTCTTGAGTGGGACCTGTCCCACTGGGATCCAACAACAGATTCTTTTTCCCAATTTGAGACATGCTCTTCAAGACAAGTGAGATATTCTGAACAATACATGTGAGTAATGCTGTACTTTTTGAGTTTTCCTGATATTTCAAGCAGATTTGGTTACCAATTTCTGTATCCAAAGGCAAGCCCAAAATCTCCATGATGTCCTTAACATCCTGGTGGTGGAAACGAGGCATACTATCACCATCAGTTTTACCATCGGCAGAAATGTGTGTTCCTGACATTGTAAATTCTGGCATACTTCGCAGCAGTGGAACTTCGCTTGTGAAAACAGACAATGTGTAGTGGTGATGCTGCTGCAATAGGAATTCTGCTACCAGCAAGTTGATGGCTTGAATTTTAGGTGACAGGTTTGATTTCAAACGTCCGGAAGAAATAGGGCGCAGAGACGTGTCTTTTAGTGCCATAATCATTTGCTGCCGCAAGTGTGTTCGTAAATCATCCAGGACACCTCGATTTTCAAACCTAAAATCAAATGGCACAATTTTTCATGAATATGATACATAATTGTAATCATATTTCAAAAGTACTGTAATGGTACATTTTATTAAATCAGACAGTCGAGACATGGAAAGGCGGTGATTATTTACATACACAGCATTAACAGACTGGTTTTATAACTGATATGGGAAGTGTTTACTGTGCGGTACAGACGGAATTGTATGGTATAGTTCAGGTTAATGCCAGTCGTAAAAGGCCGTGCCGTGGCCGAGGTGGTTAGTTGCTGGCCTGACAGAACACCGGGTTCGATCCCACGCCATTCCACTTGAATATTATGGTGGACAAATGGCAGTAGGACAGGTTTTTCTCTGGGTAGTTTGTTTTTCCTCTGTCAGTATCAATGCTCATACTATTCTTTATCTACATGTTGCTCTTACCAGAACAAACGGGCGAAGCCTAGAGACGTTCCAAAAAGCAAAGGCCATTAAAAAAATCAAGGAGCATATGATAGAAACGTATGTTAGTATTAGTAGCTTGTAAAGGGTTAAACCAGGCAACCACAAATAAATGCCAAATTATGCTTATTTCAAACATCCGTGAGTGATTGTATACACGATCAAACGGGCAATTTTGTTCAGTACGAAGCAAAATAAATTTACCATGGTTCGACTTCTACGTAAATATCAACAACCAAAACATACCAGTTATAAAGATTCCTTTGAAATTCTGCTGCTGAAAGCCCACTGCGATTATTTTTGTGAACCGAGCAAGCATTATCATCCATGTTTATTTCATTAAAATCTCCAAGACGCAAAAAAATATATACATATATTCTTGGTGGTTCTTAGCTGCTAAACTAACTTTAAAACTTCGTACGCTGCCATCTTTACTACTGGTCGTAGCAACGCTAGTCGGTGCTTCCATCTACAACGCAGTGTCACTCGGCGTACGATAGGAGAGTTCCCTGCGTCTGAACTGCATAGCTAATTCAGTATCTGCCCGACAGCAGCGTACAATTAATAAATAAATTTATTGTGCTCAAAACTGTTATGTTACAAATAGGCTATTGCAATGGGAACAGTAGACTGTCGATTGCAACGTGCTCAAGAACTATCAATCTTTGGAACGGTTTTCCAACGTGTCCCTGTGGCGCAGAGGATAGCGCGTTGGACTTCTAATCCAAAGGTCGTGGGTTCGATCCCCACCAGGGATGGACTAACTTTTTTACTTTAATTTATTTTATTGTTTATTAATTTCTCCATTGTAGTGTAAAAGAAAGAAAAACGCCTGAATGTAAGTATGTGTTAAGCGGCTGCACGGTAAATAGTGCAATTGCTTCTGACCCGTTTTCCGTGATGATTCATTCTAGCCGTTGTTCCCTTTCTGTATACTTCACGGTACAATAAACCATCGGCCCGCAGAAAATTATCGGTTTCCCACCGGGGCCAGTAGGTTTCAGCTTTCATTTAAATCCCATGCGATAAAGTCACGAGCGTGTATTTAAAGACCTAAATAGACGACGGTAACTGTAATCGTAATCGTATCGACCAAACTACACGGTGTCTCTGCCCTAATGCAATAATCTTCGATACACGTGTTAAAAATAACGGACTGTTTGAAAACATGTGGGTGTCTGCCTAGAAGGTCGCCATTTCAGCGCTGCAGAGAGAAATGTGCTGTGAGATAGAAGACTATTGAAACCCACGTTACTCTTTAAGCTGAGGGAAACCCACTTAAGACGTAATACCCCTGTCCAGGCCGATATTCCAAACCGGGACCTCACGATTCGAAATAGAAGTACTGTCCATTGTACCAGAATGTTCTGTTGTGCCACATAGCAAAACTGAGCGCAGAAGCAGGATGTCAACTGTATGAACCCTATTTAAGTCGTCATGTAAGGTGCCATGATATTTCTGTCCGATTGTAACCAAAGTTGAATTTTCTCGACACGTTTCAATAAAATTCAAGAAAGTGAGGACGGAAACTATTTTGAAAATATACAACACACTACATTCTACATCATTGGAAAATCTTACCTATTTTCCAATGTTGTAGAATTTAAATTAGGAAAATTTTTACAATTGATAGGTACTATTAAGAGAACTATTTTTAAGGAAGTGAGAACGGAAACTATTTTGAAAATATACAACACACTAGTTTTACCTACATTTTTATATGGGTCAGAAAATTAGACTCTAAGAGCCTTACAAAGACGCAGAATTGAAGCGGCAGAAATGAAGTTACTGAGATCTCTGGCAGGCTACACCCTTTATGACCACAAAACAAATGACTACATACGCCGCGAACTACGGATTACAGGCATACTAGACAAGATAGAT
>Ga0123352_10013895_pt1 | contig 12796 bp, 7 predicted proteins | sample TergutLab28metaG_FD_89700 | JGI IMG/M metagenome (GOLD analysis project Ga0123352, IMG submission 89700) | Labiotermes labralis P1 segment gut microbial communities from Petit-Saut dam, French Guiana - Lab288 P1 | ecosystem: Host-associated > Arthropoda: Insects > Digestive system > Gut ... | reverse complement strand
TACAGATATTAACATTACAGAAACCACATATTCCTGCCAGTTTTAATATGTATTTAGTAATCAATAAGTGTGTAACAGCTGTCAAAGTTTCAAACTTCTCTGGCCATTATCTCCGTAACCGTTAAACTTTGGACATGGGTGTTTTGGGTTATATCGGTATAGTTTAACATAAGGAACACCCTCCCGAAATCTGGCACATTCCTCCTGGGACACCCTGTATATATTAGTGTCTTTGTCACTCTCCACTAGTAAATATTTTTTAGGTTTTCATTATATAACAAACGTAGAGTCAAATTCATATACTGCTGTCAACAGACTGAACAGAAAAAAATTATCTTTTACATAACAGGACTGACACAGCTGTACTGCAGGACAATGCATTTTAAGTGCAATACATCGGTCAATGTTCATAAAGATCTAATAGTCGTACTACTACCAACGCCAAAGTCGTAATCTTTGGTAACCAACATAAGATGTACAGCGTCACAGCGCTTATGATTGTACCGCAACTCTTGTTGTTGTTGTTGTTGTTGCAAATTCGTCTTACATATTCTCCGGCAGCATTTATTTTAGAACACTTTTTTGTCCCTAAAAGCTGGCCAATATAAGTGCTAAGATCGTTGACAGACCTCCCTCCCGCCGCAGTTACGATACACATTGCACAACATACTTGTGATACACTGTTTTCTGCTGGGACTGCCTTCTGATTACACTAGTTTGTGCTACTGTGGATCACAGTGCTGTAACGTCGTCATTAGTCCTAATAAATACGTAAAACTATGGTTGCGGTAACAATTTGGATAGGGATGAACAAATTGTGGGTCCGTAGCACCGCAATATGTAGGCTGTGCCACTGTCCTGAAAGAGTCGTGTGTTTCTTTTACGTACTGCAGGCATGTAAATATACGGGCAGCGTACATAGCGAAATGCCTTAACAAAATATCATTGTATCTTCCAATTTCTATGCAAGGACATTTTTCAGCAATTCTTTGCAATTTTTATTAACCTTTCTAACAATCTATATATGAATACGATCTTCAGCATGTCATTGCGCTTAGTATTTTGTTACATACTGGGTTGATGTAGGGGCATTATGAGAGTTTATGGCACTTTAATTTATTTTCCATTAATTTATATATATTTTTTCACGAAAGCTGTCATACTTATATTAATGATTATTTATAAGTTCTACCAGCTGTGGATTGAATCTTTAGAATCACGGATTTGACAGTGAAGGCATATACGGACGTGGGATTCAACGGACGTGTTGGAAACTGCCCCATATACATACAACTGTGCACAGTACACCTTACATGAACAGGTGGTAAGAGAATTTGAATTAGATTCGTCGAAAGTTCGGAGCTTATCTCTCCTCGCAATTAAGGAAGGATGAGCGAATTGAAAGAGGGCTGTGGAAGGATGCAGGTGACCTGCATTAACTACATTTTGTTTCGAGTTTATAGAGAGGAAGAAATTCTGTTCTTACTAGCAGTTTGCCTCAAATGTGACTGTGAAAAGAAAACAGCTGTTGGGCGTTATCTCTTCCTTTCCTGCACAACGAAAGCTTTAAAATTAGTTACAGATTAATCGACTGAGAATAATGAGGGGTTCAAGCCGCACAATGCCTCCCGCTGTGTAGACGTCGAAGATAAAAGTTTTTCAAAGTTAAGTTACTATGTTTTAAATCTCTGTATAAGATTGATAGGTTACAACCTTGCCCTGGAGGCCATTCATTGTGCTGTAGAGACAGCCTACTGCATTTGTCATAACAAAGCTTAGAAGTGAAACTTTCTTTTAGGAAAATATTTTATCTACACCAGTTAACTGAGCAACTAATTAGTTACGTAACTATTTAATGTAGCAAAGCTCTCCTTTCTTTCTTTCTTTCTTTCTTTCATCCTTAGTCGGATCACTTCTACTTATTCATTGTGTGTGTGTGTGGAGGGTTATTTTTGCAATTGATCACATACAAAGACACACACACACACAGTCGGTAGGGCACCACTGGACGAAGGATCGGCCCGGTGCACAGACCTCTACCTGACAACAACAACATTCACAAGAGACAGACATCCATGCCCCCGGCGGAATTCGGAACCTGTAATCTCAGGAAGCGAGCGGCCGCAGACATACGCCCTAGACCGCGCGGCCACACTGTTCTTGAAAAGCCGTTAGCTGGTCAGCCAATCATTTTCTCCTTGACCCTACCCCCCTCCCAGTTGAAGCCCTGAATTCATTATCGTGTTTATAAGGACCTAACTTTAGCTTTTCGCTCTGTTCCTTGGTCAACTCTACAAAATTCTTTACAATCTACTTCTAGTTCTCCCGTGTGGTTTCTGCCGATCACGTTTTACGAGCACAACGTAGTACGAGCTTTAAGTTACTCCCATGCCAGTTACGTGCTGTTCCAATACCACGTCCCTTGATCTCATCGTCCTGGTGATAAGTATATCTCTTGATGACCTGTACTTGTGAAGATTCATGGTATGCAATTTGTTCGACTGTCCTGTTGAATCCACTCTAAAATAATTTATCATTGAAAATGCTTACTCAGAAAGAAAAAGTGAGCCGAGCAAGATGGCCTTTTCCCATGCGATATAAAAAAGATTAGCAGGAAACAAAATCGGATATGGAATTTATAATTTTGGTGGCTGTGGGGGGGGGGGGTCTTAATGGCATTAAAATATACTTACTTGCTTACTGCATGGAGCAGAGTCCTTCTTGAGAAGCTAAATAGTAGGAAATTCACCGCATTTTATGAAGCCCGAAGGTTCATTACCTCATTCACAAATGTCCGCCACTGTCCTTATCCTGAGTCCGTGCCTCGGCATTAAAGTATACCATAACATAAATATCTACCGGCAGTGATGGGATCTTCTTCTCCCAACTCGAGTGTACTTCAGAATGTAGTTTGGAGCCACGGCTAATTTAGGCATGTTTTCGCAACACCGCACAACTTTCTTCGGATTATATACTGGATAGTCTGTTTTTGACAAAGGCGCAACAAGGTCACTCATGAAGGTGTAACAAACATACTTTTCGTTAGCCTGTATCTTATATAGTCTGGATATATGAATATATGTATATGCAAGACATACGAAGTTGTTTACAATTTACAACGAATTTCGAAATGTTGGTTTATTTAAATGAGAATAATGTTGTTGTACCAAGAAAATATATTTTTGTATTATAGCTGCCAAAAATTTCAGAAATTCAAAATCGAAATTCGTCATTTTATTCAGAATTCGTTATACATGAACTAAAGCTATGACATGGTACAAAATTCTGCATTCCTGTTGAGAAGTGGCACGTCGGAATAAATTGTGGAACGTTGTCTACATGTTTTGATAATTTTCTTCTCTTTGTAACAAGGAGAAATTTTTTACTATTAGCTACACTAAGTACGATATATAATTTGCTGCTTGAGGTGAATTACTACAAGTGGATTCCATAGATTATCACTGAAACCGCAGTCCGACACGATTTTAAATTACTTTACTAACTCAACGGAGCAGATTTTTTTGGGGGGGGGGAGGGGGTGTAGAATTAATATATTGTCACCTGGTCAAGAAATTCCCCGCATTGTGTGTAACCCGAAGTTTCGTTGCGCCTTTACTTGTACCTGTCGTGAGTCAGACGAACTTATGTCATGTTCTCTAAACAATTTCTTGAATATTTGTTTTAATAGTTTGCTCCTAAGTGTATATGGGTTTGTTCCATGCCGTTTCTTTTCTTCACATATCCACTCAAAGTCCTTCCTATTCGTGCCACATTTCCCACCCATTTACTTTTCCTGCTTCGATCACCTCAGTAATATTTGGTGAGGACTACACTTTATACAGCTCCTCGTTGTGCGGTGCTCTGCAAACTATTCGTTATTCTTCTCTGTAAATTAGCTCTTCTTTACCTGGAATGGGACAAAATTGCAACTTTATATTCACTAGCCTCTAACTGAAATTCAGCTTTTAATCCAATCATTAATGTAGGCAACAAAGTAATTTATAGCCTCTAGACTCCAAAAATGTTTGTTACTTCGGTAAGTCTCACTATCTAAAAAAAATTGTGGCATAAGGAAGGGCAGCCAGAATACATTGGCCTTCGCACTCAAATGTCTTTTTAAAAATTTCAACTTGCCTCTCCTTTAAATTTGTTTATTTTCTTGTTATTGATTTAATGGATCAATAAGGAAGCACATATACATTAGCACTCCACTTATCTGGATTAATTGGGACGGCTAGCCATCCGTATATGCAGAAAATCCGGATAACTGGATTTTTCTTGGGAAATAGGCTACACGTACATTGGCAGTTTGAATTTAGCCTTTTACTATTTACAGTACGTACCTGCATCTAAACTTTTCGACCACGCCTGATTTTAAGTTTTAGAACCCATAACACTGTACTTTATTTGATCCGATAGCCGGTAATTTCAAGGCGAGTTGGTTTTGTAGAATTCTTGGCAAATTTACCCGAAGAGCCAAATCCATCAGAATTGGCGATCCGGATAATAGGCTTTCGGATAAGTGGAATTCTATTGTATTACCTTATTACGTATTTGTTACTTTTTAACATTTTGAAAACTTAATTGAGCATAATTGGTTTTCTATGCAATCCAGTCTTCATATTCTGTATGTACATATTTTTATGCATTTAAATACATTTTTTTTTCTGAGAAGATGTTCGTGGGTTACACCAGACTGTCAAAGGGGTCTATAGTACAAACAAGGTTAAGATCCCCTCTAAACTCTCGAAATCGAAGAATTCTTCCCACAAATCTGTTCTCGAACACTGTCAGTTTATGTTTTACCCTTAACACGAGACGGTTCACAGATATATAAAACTACAGGCGTATCATATTTCTTTACATGTTAATAGTTTTATTCTAAGGTATCACTGTTACTAGAATGAACTAAAAATTGTCAGGAACTTCAGTAAAGAAATAGAGTAGTGCAGGAAGGCTTGAGGCTTTTTGTTGCCGTATGTTCATAACATATTGGAGATAACTGTATAAAACATCGATCAGTTGCATTCTTGATTTTTTTTTTCCAAAAGAAACGATCTTTTTTTTACAGCGATGATTATGACCGAAGTTTCAACTGTGAAGTGCACTCGAAAAAGACTGTAGTCCCTTCTCCATTCTCTTCGTTTTACTGCGTAAGAAGCCTCTCATTTCACTTGAAGTAGCATAACCAACGTTCGCGGCTTAGAAAGCAAAGTTATGCAGTCTATGAGCAACAAAGTCTAGGAGATGAATGTGGAAAGAAAATTAAACAGCAGCATAATATAGGAGAGTAATTTCCAAGCGTCTGCAATTTCTGACCGCATCCTTGGAATGGTCCTTGAGTGCAAGATCAGTTCCATTTTATCTAATTATTCTAAATTCCACGGAAAATGAAAGCATTCGAACATTTCAGTGAGCTTGTAATATGTTACTGCTTGTAGCTTACAATAAGAGCATAATCGTACATGTTGTCTTCAGTGGTCGGGGAGCACGCCCTCTCGCACTGAACGATGAAACGGTAACCAAGCTAACATTAAACTTATGAAGACAGAAGTAGCGGAACGAAGACTTTATAATTAGTACACCTCAAAGGATATTACCAGCTCGATTAAATAAACGAAGATTTGAAACGCAGGGCATATGACAAATATGGAAGTGATAAGAAATAAATACGAATTTTTCCCTGAATAACTGATGAAATAAGACCTGTTGGGAGGTTTAGGCTTTGACGGGGAAATAAGTTAATATCGATTCGCCTGTTGAAGATGTAGGATTTAATGTTTTGACTTTCTGCGTTTCCTGTATCTCAGGTTATTGGTCCGTGGGAGATTGAGTTATGAATTTTTTTTTTTAATTTTGGTTCGCTATGAGGCAAGAAATTTCTTTACGGGTTGAGTGAATTTAATATTATAAAGAGCAGTTCTGTTGCATGGAGTCAGCGACTTGTGTGGAAAATTCATCTTCAAATCAAAGCTACCCCAATTGCAATATATAATTTCCTAAAATGGGGGGATATGAGTATTGTGGGAAATAAGTGGGCTCAAGAATTCAGTCTCTTGTATCTTGTTTGCAGCTGGCTGTAGACCAAACACGAACGAGTACCTAAAGTATAGATATATTGTTATGTCACGTACATATATTTTACATTACATTTTATTACAATACGCCAATATTGTAACAGAATATTGAGTGATATTACATTATATAATAAGACTGACAGGGAGGGAAGCAGTTTATGAAGGCTGTTTTGTAAAGCCGATCCCGGTGGATACGCGTTTTAAGGCGTGGGTCTGTGGTCGGTTGCTTGCTGGGTTTGTGGGTTCAAATCCCGCCGTTGCTTGTGTTTGTTGTGTGTAGTCACAGTTCTCTGCGACGGGCCGGTCCCTCGTCCAGAGGAGTCCTACCGAGTTTGTTTGTATTGATTATGATCAACAATAACTCTTTGCACATAAAATGAGTACGTAGAAGAGGTCAGACTACGAAAGAAAGAAAGAAAGAAAGAAAGAAAGCTTTACAGTAATCAGCGAGGTACGTACAGTGTAAGTTCTATACTTTATTGCGTCATAATACGGTTTGAACCTTAGCCTTAGTACACACGTTCCTTAACGTAATATATAATCTACTTGGGTACATTTAAAAATGATTTAAAAAGAACTGCTGACTTAGCAATAAACGAACCACGAAACGACTATTATTTTTCGTGGAGGAATATTGTTGTTCGCGGGATAATTATAAATCCTTTCATCAATGGCTATTTCGTAGTATATTTTGACGGCAGCATGTAACGTCCTTAATATAGAGAGATGCCAAGTCAGTATACTTAGAAGTTTAATCAGTTACAACCATTGCTTCATAAACGAAAATATGCAATGTTACGATTAGGAACTTATCACAGACTGGAAGAAACACAGTACACTTAGTCACAAAATAAAACAAATGACATTGTCAGGTTTTGACAAAATTGCGATTGACTATTGACTGGATCGTGACATTTGATACTGAAGTATTCCACTTTCAAATTGGATAACGTCGGACGAAACTGACGGACACTGCCTACAGCCCTAAATGCTTTTCTGCGCACATCGTGAGCGTAACTGGTAGACGCGATTACATGCAGGAGCGAAAATTCTTCCAAAGAAAGTTGTACAGGAAAGGAAAGTACACATTTTAGAATAATACAAAATCCAACAGATATTTCCTCTGATACAGTAGCATCAACAAGATGCCATTAATGACTCTGTAGTAGCATACAAGTAATTACAGTGACCAAAAAGTCCAAATAAAACTACTAAAACTCATGCATTACTTACTGTAGTTTTTTTTTTAATCTAGGACATCGCGCTGTATTTGCCATTACTGTAGTTACTAGTAAGAGTAAGAGGCGGCGTATGTAATATCAAAGTAATATAGAACTTTTCTTTATTCCCTCTTTCATAAGATTCCATTGCTTGATGTGAAGTGGTTGTAACATCGATATGGCTTGTGTATTGAAACTCCGCCGTGACTAAATCAATTGAATGAACGTCACCCAACGGGGCTGCAAGCCAGGGAGGATTTTATTCAGTTCATAAAGGCGTGTATTGTTATGGCGACGCACGTGTGACCACCAAGCGATACGAAGAAGTCTGTGTCTCGTAGAATGTGACACCGCATGCGGATTAGTGCCAAGATTCGGAGAAATTTTCTGCCTCCATTTTCAGGGATGTCCAGAAAGAGTAAGTTGTGCTGAAAAAAAATTGTACTATTCTGATGATGGAGGCAGCAAGCTGTTCCAAAACTTTGGTACCTGTGTACCATTCTGAACGGCATTATATGCCAGGAGATGGAAGTCACAATCCTTGCTCTAAGAATTTCGAACGCATCCATATCTATTACGAAAGTTGTTTCATATCAGTCCTGCTTCCGTTGTTATAGTGCAGTTCATGGTTTTTGGTCTGTGTAGGATTAGCGGAGCTGGCGGATGGGCCTACTGGGTTTGGGGAAGTGGCGAGTGGTGGGTGTTTTATTTGCTTGGAACTTCAGTGCGACAAGGTCTACTGTGTTTAAGGAGGCGGAGAGAAGGACTAGACCAAACATGACGCCGCATTAGTGACTCGCTCGTAGCCTAACGTTTGCAAACTCCACCGGCCAACACCATGCACTGCTCTGTCACTGTAAGGCTCTGTGTTTGTTAGCACGACAGAAGCTAAAATTTCTTGCTCAATAAAACATTTGCTTTCTATAAATGAATAGAATGCGTCCTTTGATAGAATAAGGTGGAATGTGGAGACAACATCGATTTAAAAGCTGTTGTATAATTATAATTTAACAGCGGCTTTGTGATAATATGTAGAGGCACCACGTCCCCGGTAGTGTTTGGTGCCGTACACTGTGTCGCCTTTAACTAAGCATGAACTGGGAGTCGCACAGAACAAATTAGGAACCCACTACACACGGCATGACACGTCATCATCATACAAACATTGTTACTGCGTTACATTAAACAGGTGTTCCACTGTCGGCTGTCTGTCTTCCAGTTAATATCACGGTTGAAAGATACACTATAATGTAATGGCTGTTTTATTTCCCGCAGCGTTGTTTAGAATAGTTTGTGTTGAACGTACGTCTGACACCGTTTCACTAGCTGAATCCAGTGTGTTTGCTTTTTATTGTAAAGCTGTGACTGGAAATTGTGGCTCGTTTCAATTCTTGGACATGGCTTGGATATCTCATGAAAGTGCTGATATTTATGTGCGTTGCAAAATCGCCAGAAGCGACTCTTAGCTTCGTTATGTCTACATTTATTCTTTCTGTCCGCGTGGAACAAACCGGCTCCCACTTGACGGATTTTCATGAAGTTTGGTATTTGTATATTTTTAAATATTCTGTCAAGAAAATTAAAATTAAATTAAAATCTGACAGGAATAATTGGTATTTTCATGAAGACCTTTTTAGATTTATGAAATTATTTCGCCGAATTCCTCATAGAATGAGAAATGTTTCAGCTAAAAGTTATGGAGAATTCAAAACACATGTTTTATGTTTAATAACTCCACTTCGAAAATCGTGCTATTTATGACATAGCCTAATGTGTAAAAAATAAGACAGAGCCAGACAGGCCACAGATGACAATTTAGTGTAGAAAAGATACAAGTCTAGGGACACAGTCGTAATATTTAATACTTACTGCTTTTCCCCGGCAACATTCGTTACGCGAAAGCGCCTCAATGCATAGGTATATGACCTGTTATATTCTGCGTACGTTTATATATACTGATATTAATAATAACTGTATTGTACAGTGTGAGACACGGGGAACAGGTCCTGGCATGTGTAATGACAACCACGTTTCTACATTCAACACAACGTTTTTGCTGTATTTCGTAAACAGTTAAGACCTCATGTTTAGATCTATCATGTCTTCATCAGGTCCATACAGGCCTACGCAAAATATTATTTAAAAAATAAAACTCTCTTGATGTTCGTTATATCATCGAATAATCAATGTCATGTAAATATTTTAATTTTTCTCTGTTTTATACAGGGTGTCCCAGGAGGAATGTGCCAGACTTCGGGAGAGTGTTCCTTATGTTAAAGTATACCGATATAACACAAAACACCTACATCCAAAGTTGAACGGTTACGGAGATAATGGCCAGAGAAAAGTGGGGGCTTCTTGCGGTTCCAAATACTGCAACCTGCACAGCTGATGTGTCACGCGAGAGCGTTGATGACCTTGAGAGTGTAATGCAGTGTTAATCGTGCCTGCGTGACGTTTAGTTACTTACACGGGAGTTGGAAGCGCCATGTATAGTGCTTGGAGCCCTAAGGACGATTACGGCGTTAATGCGGGTGTTTATGTAGTTCAATTTAATGGCTTTATGTCACTCATAAGTTAATTACATGTTAAGTACAGATATTAACATTACAGAAACCACATATTCCTGCCAGTTTTAATATGTATTTGGTAATTAATAAGTGTGTAACAGCTGTCAAAGTTTCAAACTTCTCTGGCCTTTATCTCCGTAACCGTTCAACTTTGGATATAGGTGTTTTGGGTTATATCGGTATACTGTATATACGGACTTGAAGATGACCCGATTGGAAAGGTCGAGACGTATCGTTTTAAATACTTATGAATACAGTAAAGCAGCTCTGATGACTGAAAATGTGTGTTTTTCATTACATTCTGGTATAGTTGCATAAGCAACGAGCTGTATTACCCCTCTATGAACAGAGAAAGCTAAGAACCTGCATTCTGAAAGCATAACTATGTTATAACCAATAGGCTATTCCGTAATTTCACTTCCAATCTACACCCGGTTTGAGTGGACGTAGTATGAGCAGCGTTTGTCTCCCCGTGACCCAACTGTACTTTCAAACAGTTGAACTGAGCACTAACAAGTGTCCTCCGGAGCAGTCTTATTTGACGAGTTAGAAACTTTGATTTAGTGTTTATAGGAAAAGTTTACTGGCCCTACAGGTTGTACTGGAGCAGATAACAACTAGAAAACGTGCATGTCTCGATAATTTGCGACTTGTGCGGGTGGGAAGTGTTGGCCGAGAGATACATACTGTAGTGTGGCTGCGAACAAAAGAATAGTGGCACAATATGAATCTATTGTGTTCCATTCCATCTGAATTACGTTCTGTTTGACATCGTTCTAATATCGCTTGAGCAAGATATATTCATACTAACTACAAAGGGACTGGTCTGTCTGTCACTGTGTATATATAGGTAGCACCAAGAAACCGATCCATAATACTACACACAAATCTGTTGGATAGCTAGGTTTTTGATTGATTTGTTTGTTACTTCCTTAACAGCACTTTCTTATCTGAGGAGCTTGAATAGGAACTCGACATGGAATGGACGATCCGGGGTTCGATTGCCTGCAGGAGAAAAAAGTTTTCTCAAAAACATTCCAGACTGGTTCTGGGGCCCACTGTGCTTACTGTTCAGTGGTTGCCGGGGTCCTTTCCCAAGGATCAAGTGGCCGTGTTAAGTTAACCACTCACCTCCGTCCAGAGCAAAGGTTAAGAATGAGTAGAGCTGTACATCTGCTTGCCCTCTATGCCTTCAAGGAAAGAACAGGGACAAATTAACCTTCAGCTTTCTTGTCTAAAAAGCCAAATGGGAGCATTTATATGTCACTGTAGGCAATTAATAGGAGGCGGTTTATGGCTGATTCATTAATCTCCATGTTTTTCATTCACGGGCAAGGTAATTTACTCCGACAAATGGCAGTAGTCGTTACGTGACATAGACAGTTGCGTACTCTCACTTACCAGAGTATTTTCTCTTAACATTTCGACGTGTCTCTGTCACTAGTCGTTTTTAATGGTTAATTGTTATGCCGAAGAGTGTGGTCGTAGCTTGTGTTAGATTTCTTTAAGGAAATGTCTAATTTTTACTCGACGGATTTCGAAAAAGTAGGAAAGAAATATAGCTGCCACTTCAGTGGCGACATATAGTTCTTCAGGTCTTACGTTTGTGACCTTCGTTTGTAGCGTAATATAACAGAATGCTGATAGCCTGCGAGTATGCATATTTCCAAATGCGTTTCGCCGCCTGCCTGCGGAGAAGATATATATTACAATTTTTGATAGGATTTTTTGCGCGTATGTGCGTACTTCCTATTTTAATCGCGATGATAAGATCCAGTTGTTTAACGTAAGATCTGAAACCAGACTGGCATGGAAAGACTGACACTAATTAAAAACCTTAGTTGATGAAGCCATATCTCTGGCCAGGATTTGAACCCGCGATCTCATGTTTAGTACGTTTTTGTGCTATCCAATCGACCGGGCTTTCCACTGTTGTAATTATGTGGAAGAGATATAAATTGTGAATTTTGATTTTAATTTAATCTGAACAGAATGTGCTTTTTTTAAGCTGTGGCAGCCCTCTTATTTATAGGCAATGAAGGAATGCACGCGGTATTTCTGTATGCAGTGATATGCATTCCAGGATGATCAGTACATTGGTACATGAAAATGTTTATGGAGATAAAAATTCTTGCAATTTTATTAGATTTTTAGACATCAGCTCTGCCTCGTGGAGTAATTATCGCGTCGTAATCAAATACGAAAACAAAACCAATTGTAGATACGCGAGTGGATGCTTTTGCACTTCATTTTGCGGCGCGGCTGAATATTGGGAACAAAGTTAAGGGCTGAATTACCATGCTGTGCGCATAAAATTAGCGGCTATAAGCAACGATTATGTAAATGTTCGGGTTTTAAATACACGTCCATTTTTTTTTTTGCTATGGTACTTGTTTATAAAATGAAGACTTCGGGACTGCGTATTTTTTGCGTGGCGTTGGGTGGAGGGAAAGTCAAAGTAGGAAAATATATTATGGAAGCAGCAGGTTTCTCTGAAACGTCGGTAAATATCTACCAGATGACGAATCAGCGCATCCGAGAAGCAGAGTATCTTTATATTCACCGCGGGGAAAACTTCAGAACGTACAAGCTTTTAATTATGAATTAAACAGGATGAGAACGGAAGGGGTCGTGACCTCTTTGAAGTTGTTATTCCAACATTAAACCTAAAGGGACTGAGATCGATCACATTAAGAAGGGCAATGTACGTACACAACGTAACACTGTGGCGCATTCGCGTAACGTTTGTACCTCCTCGGCTATCCGAACAGCCTCGTACTGTTTCGTTTGACGGAAGACCTTTAATTGCGATTTCATGTCGCCGGCAACAGTAAAACGTACTTAGGTATTCGCTTGAAGTGCCCGATATTTTTGTCCGATTTCAATCAGATTTGGTCATTATCGACAGATTTTCACGACAGTCCCCCCC
>Ga0123352_10013893_pt1 | contig 12797 bp, 5 predicted proteins | sample TergutLab28metaG_FD_89700 | JGI IMG/M metagenome (GOLD analysis project Ga0123352, IMG submission 89700) | Labiotermes labralis P1 segment gut microbial communities from Petit-Saut dam, French Guiana - Lab288 P1 | ecosystem: Host-associated > Arthropoda: Insects > Digestive system > Gut ... | reverse complement strand
ACCCGTTGCGCTGACCACGTGACACCCCTCTATCCGCAAAAGTTGGCACTAACTTCGCCGACCGTCGGCGGCCGCTCTGTCGGTATAGTTCGCGTGCGGACTAAGGCCACGGAGTTTAGTTTATATTACGTTGTATCATAATAAGAGGCTCCTTGAGGAATACGATGTGAAGTACAAATAGCGTAACATTTGATATTCATACACAAGAAGCTATTTCAAATACCATCCCAACATTATGCCATTTTCGGGCACTCCGAAATCGTGCCATTTAATTGCGTACAATGACTAAGAGTAACATGGCTGATGGGCGATATTTAAGTCATAAAGGACACTAACGACACATACATCAGGAATCTGATATGGTATTTGACAGATCTGGAGAGATGTAGGCAATTATTTTGAAGACGTGTTTATGTATTTCGTAAATTAACAAACTGGAGATAGTGCGAATATATTCCTTTGCTGGACTGGGTGTGGAAGAAATGAGCTGTCTCTTGATTAGAGGTGCTACCGCGATATTTATTTCAGCTCGCTGTTGGCTGGAAAGCCCGGAGATCGAATCCCGAAAGTGTCGAGATTTTCCACACCCGTCCAGACCGGCTCTGAAGCGCCCCCAGCCACCTATATAGTGGGTACCGGCTCATTCCTGAGGGTAAAGCGGCCGGGGCGTGGCGTTGACCACCTCCCCCCCCCCATCTAGCGCGGAGGTTGAAGAAAGAGTAGCGCTATACCTCTACTCCGCCTCTGTGCCTTCATGACAGGTTATAAGATGAACTTTGTTTACCTCCTTATTTATTTTGAAACCTGCTTGATAAAGTAGGTTGGTGTACCTGTTTGTAATAGCCGTCAAGACGTTGTACAGCGTCGAGTAATACAGTAGATCTCAACTTATCCGGATTAATCTGAAAGGCCACCATCCGGATATGCATAAAATCCGGATAATTGGATTTTTCTTTGAAAATAGGCTTGAGCCGTGCCCGCGGGGCCCAGCTCAAAGGTCTTTCCTATGCAGAAGTTTTACATCGCGAACTTTGTGTCCTGTCATCACTATCCTAGGGTTATCGTCCGGGGATTGGCTGCCGTGAGTGGGCGAAAGGATTAGGGGCGGTTACAGAGAGTTTTACCTAAGGGGTAATTGAAGCCCGGACTCGGAGTCTTACACTTACTACTGCAACTTCTACAACTACTTCTTCGTCTTCATCACCGATGGGCTGGCCAGCCGGGAAGATCCAGTCCGCTGAATTGTTCGCGCTGGTAACGGGACCGGCGGTCTGGTATGAACGTGCGTTGAAAATTTGCTCTTTGGTTTGGTATTTCAAAAATATGACGCGTTTCGGTCATTGGGTATTTCATACTGGACGTCGGCCCCGGGGGCCAGGAGTAAGGCTAAAGGGCCGTTTTCTTTCTTTGTATTCCATGTAAATTTAGTATGTAATTTGTGTACAAGTCATTCTGTTGTACGGGCCTAAGTATTTGTGTGATCAGGCACGTTTTGTAACGTTCCTGTTGTAATGGAGTTGACTCTGTGGTATGAGTCGCATGGTAGTCTGAGATTACGTAACGTTGTAGTGGTAACTTGTTAGTAGCTTGAGGCAAGGGCCTGTTCATACACGCGGCTAGCGTATCGTATGTTACGTAAGGAGACTACGAGTGTTAGATGATTCACTGTGAAGGCCCTTTGTTCTGGTTTTGTATATTCGTTTGTTTTATGTTTGTTTAATTTTGTATTAAGAGAATTGTACTCAGAATATATTTCTACTAGTTACTGATGCGTGTTCTGTGGCTCCATTACGTACGACCCCCACAAGAGTTCATCGTTGCGGGACCCAGCCGCCCAAACGGCCGACGGGGAGGTACAAAGTGCCGGACCCCCGTTAATTCTATCTAGTGCCATCACCCCTCTCGGGGTGACGACCGCGTGGGCTCAGGCCAAATTGGCAGTTTGAAGTGGAAAAAAAAAAAATTCTACACACGGCTGTTTTATGCTACGTATTTATTTATGTACAAATAAAAAATTAATACGCAAGTCCTTAAATGTATTTGACAATTGCGGGGAAAATTTAAGCCCTAAAAAGACCCAGTACAATTACAGTAAGACAGTGTTTACCTGAAGGGCCAAGCAGATCCGGATAATTGGCGATCCGGATAACTAGCATCCGGATGAGTGGAATTCCACTGTGTAGTGCGTAGTGAATAATGAACTGGGAAGAATGTGAAAGGAATTGGCTGTCTCTTAATTTGACGTGCTATTCCCATATTTATTTTGAGGGCCTGAAGTAAATCATTAAGGAAATCAGACTAACTGGTTTAGGAAACAGAATTTGAAGCCGGTATCTCCTGAATGTGGAGGAGGCGGACGAACTAGGACGCTTCATTCAGTTTCGGTTAGGGGCAACAGATTGACAGTGTCTCTTTACAAAGCGTGCAGATCGTCACTAAGGCCCACGCAGCCTCCTGTTCAGTGGGTACCGCGATCTCTTTCCGTTGGGGAAAGCGGACATGTCTTGAAGCTGACAGTCTACAGCCGAAGTTAGGAATGAGTAAAGCTAGGGTTCCACTCCACCACGTGCCTTCATGACGTGCACGATGTACTTCTATTGAGCAGGGTCTGTGTGTGTGTGTGTTTATGTACCTGTATCATTAATGTAAACTCAAGGTGACCAGCTATGTGAGTTTTGGGAAGGCGCACTTTGTAGGCAACTTATGCACAACCAAAGCACTAACAACATGAAAAATTTTCCTTCTTCAAAGGCTTCTTATTTCTGTTTTTCCGCAAAAAATAGGTTAGTTTAAGTTAGAGACAAATATCCGTTTTAAATGGGCTGTTCACAGCAAGAAACCTGGTATTATCAGATGCAGCACCATATGTATCATGCTGTAACATAATGTATAATTGGTTCAAATAATGAATATATCTATCTTACTTGCCATTTATCTGTCTGCAGTCTATTTATCTATATCATCTATCTAGCTATCAATCAGCTATCTATCAATCTATGTATCTTACCATCCGTTTACCTATCATCTATCTATATCTATCTATCTATATCTATCTATCTATCTATCCTATGTATCTATATATCTATCCTATCTATCTATCTATATCTATCTATCTATTTATATCTATCTATCTATTTATATCTATCTATCTATATCTATCTATCCTATGTATCTATCTATTCTATCTATCTATCTATATCTATCTATATATCCTATCTATCTATATCTATCTATATATCCTATCTATCTATATCTATCTATCTATCTATCTATTTATATCTATCTATCTATCTATCTATCTATATCTATCTATCCTATATATCTATCTATTCTATCTATCTATCTATATCTATCTATATATCCTATCTATATCTATCTAGCTATCTATCCTATCTATCTATATCTATCCTATCTATGTATCTGTCTGTCTGTCTGTCTGTCTATAAGTGTTATTTCTTTATAAAACCTTTCAACACACCGTTCACGATGAACACCGTGAACATTTTAACTACCTGAATTTTATTTTTTATGGGCAACTTACGGGGGCCGCACCAGTGTCTTGCGCGAGCTGCATTGTGATCACCCCTGTTATAGAGAGTGCCCGCACGCACATGCAGGCCTATATGTATATATGTGCAGAATCAACATGAGAGCTTTCAATATACTTACGTATATTGAATGTCAAAATTCCAGCATATTGCCTCACCAACTAAAACTTTCACATGACGTTTTCAATACATAAGCTAACAAGGCAGTGTGTCTCTCAACAGTGTCGCTTACTGTAGAAAATAAACATCATAACATCGTGACGTCTTTAGCCAGAAGGAGTGAAAGTGGTACCTGATCGACCGAACCTTGCCCAGCATCATGCGCTGCGCATCATAAAGCGAGGATGAAGACGTAAATACATTGTCAAGTCTCCAAGACAGGAATTCCTAACATGGAGGTCTTGTGGATTGTCGACCTTGCAGAAGGAAATAGCGCGTTCTTCCGAAACAGTTTTATACAACTGCAAGTATACACGATGTCACAACATAGGAAACTGTCATCTGAAGTTGTAAGAATGTGGAAGAAGAAGGGGTTTTGCTCTTTAATTTAAAACTCATGGAAACTGAGGCCGAGACACCAATTGCACAATTTGCGGAGTCAACACTACAAGAAATCTATTCGTAGGGCTGCATATCTGCCTTATGTACATTATATAACAATATATTTGTTAGGGTTCAAGATCTCAAACCCCTCACGCAGCTACATATTAGCCGAAACATGTAGCTGGTTATGTTTGAGAAATAAAACTTGTGTTTAGACAGAGTATATGGGCCGAGATAGCTCAGTCGGTATAGCGACTCGCTACAAGCTGGACGGTCCTGGGATCGAACCCCGGTGGGGGGCGAGATTTTCCGCACCCGTCCCCTACCGGCCCTGGGGCCCAACCAGCCTCCTATACAATGTGTACCGGGTCATTCCCGGAGGTAAAGCGGCCGGGGCGTGGCGTTGACCACCACCCCATCTAGCGCCGAGGTTGAAGAAAGAGTACAGCTATGTCTTCTCCCACTTTTGGGCCTTCGTGGCATGTTCTAGGGTGAACTTTACCTGTACCTTATCTGAACATATTATACTTCTGGTGACATACTTGGTTGCTTCTTTGGTTAGTTTGTTGCTTGGTTTAATTATTTTGTAAACTGTCGTGTAGGCTCTCCAGCAAAGGGCTCGTTCACATTTCAACAGCACGATGTTGGCGAGTTTATGGGTAGAACAATTCGGTTGTCTCTATCTAGTAGTCGGAATGTATTTATTTGATGATCTTCTTGTTGCACTATGAATGAATCGAATTCAAGTTTTGTAAAGTCTTAACATTCATAACTTCAGTATCATTGGTGTCCAACTGTTTTTAATGTTATCACTGGGTTGTGGATTTCATCTATTAAGTTTAACAGGCGTAGGGATGGGATTGCAATAAATACTAGGACGACTGCAGGTGCAATTGTTCAAATAGTTTAAATTATTTATCCTTCTGGGATGAATCGTCTGGTTTGTTTATTTTGGACAATTCTGATTATCGTGTAAAATACTGTTGTGATTATTATGAGTATAATTATCAGTGCATGGTCATGGAAGAAGATTAATTGTTCTATGACGGGCGAGGCTCTGTCTTATAGCGTTAGGTTAATCTGTATGACATAAAACTTAAATTCGTACTTCAAAGAGAACGGGGCCGGTACAGAATAAGGGATGGACTATCCGGGGTTTGAATCCGGTAAGTACGGGAAATTTTCCCTTCTCCCTTAACGTCCAGACGAGATCTGGGGCCCACCCAGCCTCCTACTCAATCAGTAAAGGTGTTCTTTCCCGAGGATAAAGCGGCAGGGCCATAAAGCAGGCCCCTCACCTGCATGTGGTTCCGAGGAGCGGGGTCGTAGCTTCATGGCCTGGACATGGAAAAATATCACTTCATATTTACGTTTACAGAAAACGTACAGCGTACGGGTCACAGAGACCAGCTGTTTAATGCGGTATACAAGTGATCTTCAAACCGCGGCTCGCGGATCTCTTGTGGTCCACAGAATTTGTGTTTGCGGCCCACTGGGGTTCGTCGAAAGTATTTTACTTGTGCTCCCAAATCAGAGTAAAGGACGGCTTTGCATAGTGATTTAGTGGACTTCACACTCAGTATTAAATTAGTTGAACAGTATGTAAGCTCTAACGGCATTTGTGCATATTATAGTGGTCAACACTGCACTTAGGAAAATTTACTGTGGGGCGGAGTTAGAAAAATGTAGAGTGATAAGCTCCAGGTTCCCCTTAAATCTTTCATTTCCAGGTACGTTCTAACAATAAATGCGCCAAGTGTATTTCAGTCATAATACTGTGAAATGGAATTCCGTGTATTTCCTAAAGGAGGTCAGTGACAAAGCAACAAGGCAAGGTTTTCACTGACATTCTTTCATCCTTATAAACTCGCTTTAAGACATAAAAATTAAGTTGTAATTAATTCCGATATCAATTTACGCCGTAGTTCAGTTGGTTGAGGCACTGCGCTACAAGTCGTTAGGTCGCGGGTTCGATTCCCGATGGTGTCATTGGAATTTTTTATTGCAGTAATCCTTACGGCTGCACTATAGCCCTGGGGTTGACCCAGGCTCTAACATAAATGAGTATCAGGAATATTTACAGGGGGTAAAGGCGGCCGGTGCGTAGGGCTGACAACTTTACCACCTTCATGTGCCGATTGTCTTGAAATCTGGGAGCCTCAACCTTCTGGAACCCTCAGGGCCTGTCCAAGCCTGTCATGGGATTGCTTTACCTTTGATTGCTTTATTAATTGTACTATTAACTAATTAACTGTAAATTTGTTCTTGAAATTGTTTTTTTCCAAGGATCGACGGCCTTAGTAGGCCTAGGCCTCCTTATTGTAGGGATTCGAGATCACATTCAGTGACGCGACACTCGATAGGACTCCTCTGGATGATTGATCGGCCCGTCGCATAGACTTCTACCTGACAACACCAAACGCTCACAACAGAAAAACATCCATGCCCCCGGTGGGATTCGAACCCGCAATCCCCGAAAGCGAGCGGCTGCAGGACCACACCCGAGACAGCGCGGGCACCGGGATCGGCTGATCTTTTAATTGCTTATTATAAAGTGTATTTTTCCTGAAGAAAATAGCCCAACGCTGGTTTGAGACTCATGCAGGGTTTGGAAGTTTTCAGATGTTCCTTGTGCTATATAAAGGTCTTCTCTACCTTGATGTACGAAATAAAAATCGCTGCTTATCACATTTGAGGGGTTCAGAATTGGTGCTCAGATTATAGATGAATTCTTGATGAGGCTAAGTTGCCCAACTTATCACCTGGTTACTTTTAACAGCATTTTCAAGGAGAAAAATTACGTTACTTAAGTCGCACACAACCCTGACGGTCAGAGGACATACGTCGCGGCTTGTTGAATATGTAATGTTCTTTTGAGCAGATAATTATATTCCTAGTGGCATTTTAATTGGATTCAAGAGAATTTGCACCGCCACTGCTTAGTAAATTCTGTCAATTCACTACGAATGATAAAGAGAAGTCCTGTTATTTGTCGGAATGGAACAAGCAGCACAAATTTTTTGGCTCTCCGTTTAGCAACAAGGACACGGGGGTTCAGTTTGACTTGTTTATTTATGTACAGCTATTGGAGCTTGAATTTCTGTTTTTATCCTGAACGCTACAAAAATTTAAAGTGTTTATAAAAATCGTTTTTGGCTCTTATAATGAATCACTTGAACATTGTCTACAAATTTATATCTTGACTAAAATTTCCAGTTTAATATTATATTCTCACTTAAATGTAGGTGAGCCAAACAGACTTTTTTTCTTTTATTCTTTCCAACCAAAATATTTTTGTGCATTGCCCACTACTCCAAGTTTGGTCTGTACCCTGCCCATCCCATCCTTTATTAAACCACACTAACTGCGGAGTTCAAAGCCCTGAATAAATTAAATTGTTCACTCACGACACCAATAAAAGCATTTTTGATAGATACATATACACATGTATAATCCTATGTCGCTCCTGCATGTTTCGACGTCATTTAAGCCATGCTCAGGCAGCGCTGCACCAAGATTTAAGGCTTACGAAAATGTAACCCATTACAAAAGTAATTCATTTTATAATACGGTATTCTTAAAGCTATGGTTAACAGTGTGGTTTTTACAAACTGTGATTAAAATGGTAACAGTCACCCTTCACATGGAACTCACTACACAACATATTGGGACAAGATCCATAAAGGATCGAAGATAAATTATATGTATGTATAAAAACAAAAATACAAAATAGAACATACAAATTTTAAATATACTTAATGAAAACTGCGTAATAAATATTATTTTTTTGTTGTTTTAATGTATTATACTTTCAACAATATTATTTTAATGGCAGTCTGTGAAATCCACATGGCCTACACTGGCTGCAAGAATGCTGTAACATAATATGTATTGCTATTGTAGTCTATTATATTTTAGTAAGTTTAAAATATTGGTCTATAGCTGCCTGAGGATGGCGTGAGTGATGCCGAAACATGTAGGAGCAATGTAAGATTGTATATAAACGAGGGATAATCAAAACGTAAAGGCTAAATACATTTAACGGCTTTAATAGAAGTAACTATGAGCAATTTTACAAATTTTTCTACATAGTCCCCTTGCAACACAATGCATTTGTTATATCGTTCAACTAGTTTCTGTATTCCTGCGGAGAAGAAGCTTTTCGGCTGCGCGATGTTGATGACCGACCAGAACGACCTTCATCAGTAACACGTGTACGACCCGATTTAAACCTTTCCACCCACTCATAAACCTTTCGTTGACTCATGGTGCTCTGTCCATACTGAGCCAACAAACGACGGTGAATTTCCACACGTTTCACTCCTTCTGCCCAAAGAAGCCGCACTACGTCACGTTATTCTTCGATGGTGCAATCTTGCAAAGGAACGTCCATGTTTTCGCCCTCGTTCCTGCCACTCGACTGAAGGCAGAGCGCTGTACTGCACATGGCTGAACTCTTCAACAGGCATTGTCAATACTGCGCAATGCGCCAGCTCCTCTCTGTCCCGGTTACCGCGTAATTTAAACATTGCCTTTACTTTTTGATTCACCCTCGTATGTAAGTGCACTTGTTGGGTCATGAATAAACCATTTAATTCAAAGTGCACGGAATAATAGTGTCAAAATATTCAAGCTCCTGAATACGTTTATGCCACTATTCCCTTGGTACTTCACTTCCCTTAGGTCCAATTATCTCTCTCTACTTTAATGACCTTCTGGCCTTGGTACTTCACTTTCCTTAGGTCCAATTATCTCTCTCTACTTTAACGACCTTCTGGCCTTGGTACTTCACTTCCCTTAGGTCCAATTATCTCTCTCTACTTTAACGACCTTCTGGCCTTGGTACTTCACTTCCCTTAGGTCCAATTATCTCTCTCTACTTTAACGACCTTCTGGCCTTGGTACGTCACTTCCCTTAGGTCCAATTATCTCTCTCTACTTTAACGACCTTCTGGCCTTGGTATCTCACTTCCTTTAGGTCCAATTATCTCTCTCTACTTTAATGACCTTCTGGCCTTGGTACCTCACTTCCCTTAGGTCCAATTATCTCTTTCTACTTTAATGACCTTCTGGCCTGCTACTTCCTTGTAGAGGGCCCATGGTACATTCCCAGGCGATATTTATTTTAAACCTTAAGGGATTCTCTTAAGAGTCACTTGAAGGAGAACGGATACCTTCAGTCTGACACAACTTTTTCACACTTTAATCATTTTATTTGCCCGCGTATACGGATGTGGTGAGGGATTTTTGGCATGTGATTCCCTTCATGGCTCTAATGTCAAGACTTGATCAACTCCTCACGAAATGTGTGACGTCACTGAAACGTAAAAGTTTTCCAGGAATAAAAATCACTCACCAATTCCTATCGTGCTGTGGATCCATCCGTGAAGGTTAGACGAATTAAAACCAAATCAACCGCTGCACTGTTCGGAACAGAACCGCCAGATTAGCCACAATTATGTATTTTAACCAAATGTTTTAACATGTTGGTGATCACACCGAAACATGTTGGAGCTGTTGTAATTTTAGTGTAAATTTTAATACTGCTTTACAAACAATTCTCTTGTGTATCAGTTGGTAATACCTTTCTCGGCTTACTTAAACATCAGAGTATAAGAACATTTTGCATCTGCAAAATATTTGTGTGATGTATTGAAAGATTCTTTCGATTTTTCAGACTATGTAAAGTGAAATGTGACAAAGGATACAGAATGGTCAATTGCAAAGGATGTGAAAGGAAGCCGTCGTGAGGTAGTGTCCTGGGGTAGGCCCAGAAGCGCTCAGGAAAACCAAAGATTCTGTGTCAGGATATGCGGTCAAGAGGCCGATAACCGGAAGAGTTGTTCAGAGCAGAACTCACAGGCTGCTTTACTATTGCATACATTCCTGCACTGAAGCTTATATTTTGACGGTCTAGGTTTCGAAAACTGGCGGGGGCGAGAATTTTTGACCTATCTAGACCGGCACCGAGGCCCACCCAGCCTCCTCTAAAATAAGTACTGGGTCTCTCTCCGTGGGTAAAGCGGCCGGAGCGTGGAGCTTACCACACACCCCCTTTCTAGAGTCGGGGTCGAATGCGGGTATAGCTATACATCTACTGCTTGGCATGTAACGGGACAGACAGCTTTACCTTTTGTACATCTGTTGGCATTACTGCATTTTTTTATTTCTCGAAGAAATCACTATGTAAGCAGAGATTCTCTATGCTTTAATTTGTGGGATATAATCTAAAATCTTCACATCTTCGCCTTGTTTTTTCTGTCAACCTAAAATGTACGGGTATATTGTACTAACACGTGCAACGTGTAGACATTGCATGTAATCCATATCAGCTTCACACTTAAAATGCCAGGTTAGAGTGGTTTATGATTTATTGTCATCACACCCAGAGATAAGAAGAGAGGCCAGCTGGTAAGTAAAAACGTGAAGTTGAGCTTTTCACGCCATAAAGGCATATGTGTGTGTGTGTGTGTGTGTGTGTGTGTGTGTGTGTGTGTGTGAAGTAGAGGTATGACTCCACACATTTTTAACCTCAGCACTAAGTGGTGCCGAATGGTCACTATCATGACCAGGTTGCTCCCTCGAAAGGAACCCCAGTAAGCCACTGAATATGAGGTTGGGTGGGCCCCAGAGCCGGTCTGAACGTTTTAAACATGGGAGAAATATTTTACTCATGCTGGAATTCGAACACAGAACGTCCAGTCCCGTAGCCTAGTCAATGTATCGACTACACTGTTACGATTTAGGAGTTAGAATGATGGGGGAGAGGGGAAACACACGTGCGCGCACGCACGCACAGCACGACGATCTCAAAGCACATTTTTTTAGGAAGGAAATTATGTAGTTAGAGTGCCGAACAAAAACTATGAATTCGTTTTCATTCGCGTATTGTCCTATAAATCACACGTAAATATGCGCACACGTGTTTTCATTGAGGTCAGTTCCTACTTGAAAGTCGAATTGAGTTCAAGCTGCACTTCTGTTCGCTTGTCACTCGCTACGTCATACACACGGAGCGGTTACATTGTGATGGGCAGATTTTCAACGAAACGAACCTAAGGAAGGTTAAGGTGTGATTAACAGGTGTCTTTTTTAATCGCGGACGGCACACAGCCTAAGTCTTCCCCAAATTTCTACTAATTCAAAAACTGGTAAACAACCATCGAATATCTGGCGCCGAATGAACTGAGTTTGTAAGTTTGTTAAGAGACATAAAAATACAATTATCATTATTGCTAATTCATTCTGCCATGTGGTCAGTCAGTATAATTAATAGGTTAGAGGATGGATGGCCGAGGAATCGTGGTTCGATTACCGGTAGGTGCAAGATATTTTTCTCTTCTCCAAATCTTCCTAACGGCACAGGAGCCCAGTGATGCAATGAACAACAGCGGCTAAAACTTGAAGCTTATCACTCGCCTTAACCTAGTACCGAGATTACAAATGAATTGTCCCATATTGTGGGGGCGTGGGGCTTAACTGGGTACTGACATGATTCTGTGTTTGTGTTTGTGTTCATGACTTCTGATGCACATCATCAAAATTACACACTAAAGCCAACCTGAAATGAGCGAATTAGACTTTTTCATATTTTATTTGTAAATCACAGTAAATGGGAACGCAATATATATATATATAACTGTTAGGGGCCCCAAAATTTGTAATTAACTCCATATTGCAGTGTCCTTCCTGAGAAGTTAGCAGCTCTTCTGGCCGTCAAGAAATTCCACGAATTGTATGGAACGCGATGGTTTATTACCGCATTCACAATAGCCCCAAAATTTATATTTGGTTCAAACCCTTCTACTTTATGTATGCGATTACATTGCTTCCTGTTCAATAGGCAGTTTTTAATTTTATGGCACTGTCAATATCTGAGATTATATAATGAATGGCAAAGGATTTGGAAGGACGTGGTCGAGACGTAATCTAGGTAGGCCTATCCTGCCTTGAATGGCTGACAAAACACAATCCCGTCTGGACATACGATGTTCGGGCTGCAGACTTGTCGAATACACGTCGGAAGTGTTACCGCTTGAGCCACCGACTTGCTCAGTAAGGTTTCATAGAGCTATACCTATTGATGGGGACCGCGGTAGCACAGTGGTTAAGGTGCTGTGCTACAAATCGGAAGGTCGCTGGCTCGATTCCAGCTGGTGTCAGTTGATTTTTTCATTGACATAAAATCCTTCCGATTGCACTATGGCCCTGGGGTCGACTCAGCCTCCAACAGAAATGAGTACCAGGAGTATTTCCTGGGGGGAAAGGCGGCCGGTGCGTAAGGCTGACAACCTACCACCATCCTGTGCCGTTGTCATGAAACTCCCTGGAACCCTCTGGGCACCTCGGTCCTGTAATGGGACTGATGTACCTTTACCTTTATACCTACTGGTACTGACCGACGAGTCTGCAGTTGACCCAGGCAGTAGTTTACGCTGGGGTGAACCGTCTGTCATTTGCTTGTGACCCGTACTCCATGTAGTCTACTTAAAAATAATTTAGGTAGAAGTGCAGTTGTGTTTTGTGCGAGTGAGGTAGTGCTGTGTGGGACTGCAGGCCTCTTTTTTTTTATTATTTGAATTACTTGTTTGTTACAATCTGTCCGGAGACATTTAGTAACCGTTGTGTAGATAGTGTTAGAGGCATGTAGGAGACACTTCCAGTGAAGTTCTCCCTTCTATTCTCAATCGCAAGGATTGATGTTGT
>Ga0123352_10013889_pt1 | contig 12800 bp, 12 predicted proteins | sample TergutLab28metaG_FD_89700 | JGI IMG/M metagenome (GOLD analysis project Ga0123352, IMG submission 89700) | Labiotermes labralis P1 segment gut microbial communities from Petit-Saut dam, French Guiana - Lab288 P1 | ecosystem: Host-associated > Arthropoda: Insects > Digestive system > Gut ... | reverse complement strand
TGGGGACAGTCACCTTTATAAAAAAGGGCTGCCTTATGCTGCCAAAGCTGGGATGGAGGCTTTGGTGGGGGAACCAAACAAATGGGGTTGTTTTGGGGGGGGGGGGGTACAGAAAGGTAGTGAAGGCCTTATCATAAGATGTTCTACGTAGGTTGATACACTGGAATATGGCAACAGGGTAGCATCCTCTAACTGCTACACTGCTAACAAAGCAGTCTGCCTGCAACAAATATGACCCTATGATATTTGACGTTCCCAGTGTAGAGAGTATTCAGAGTTTGGTCTTCTAAGTTGTTACATCATGCAGTCTGGTGGATATTTACCACCATCTTGGAGGACCTATTGCCATTATCTCCAGGATAGAAGAAGGATTTATTCAATGAGAGGGGAAGCACCATGTTCCTCCTGGAATGTTGGCATGTATTTACTGAACTATGTGATGTCACATTCTGTAGGACTGTAATCGAAATTTCAGGGACTTTTTTTCACCAACCTTTGAAGCATGAATTTCTTTCCTCTCTGCCCTCTGCACAGTGTGGTAGTACAATGTAGCCATCTTTTTGTTTGCAGTATGCAGTGATGCAGCTGGCAGCGAGAGAGAAATTTTGTGTATTTTTTTTAATCAAATATTATATTTTTTGCATAAGTTTTGGTGTTCTCACAGCATTGTTGCTGAAGACTTGACTCATCGGGGATACGATTCTGTGTCATTGGGTGAATGTCATTTCTCTTGGATTGCTTGGCCTTGAAGATGATCCTTCAAAATGGCAGGAACCATTCGCCGAAAGGCGCATCAGCATATCCCAGAAGCCCTCAATGCACATGTTTCTTTGATTGTATGATTTGCCTTTGTAGATTCTTCTAACACCTACACCCTAGTGGAGTGAAATGTCTGTGATGTGTGCCAGTAGTGTGGAGGAATGTAACCAATAGATACATGGAGATTATATAGCAGTCACAATGAATGTTCTGTCATAATACCAGTTGTGTTACATTTCTTGTATGTGTAGGGTCCATGGTGAATAACACTGGAAGGATTTAAACAGGATATCATGATGCTATGAAGTTACTTGTCTATATATTTTGTGCTGTGGCTGAGTTCACTTTTGTTAGCCACACCGAAAGGATAGGAGGCAGGATAGCATCAGTATAGCAGCTAGAATACTGGCTGAACAAAGTGGGGTTTGAATTTAGGGGGCAAGAGATTTAGCTCTTCAAATTGTCCACCCAGCATCCTATTCATTGGGTGCCAGGGTTCTTCCCCAGGGTTAAGGTGGCCACAGTGTGATGTTGAGAAGTCACCTCTATCTGATACCAAGGTTAAGAATGAGTTGAGCTATACCTCTACTCCCCCTATATGCCTCATGACATGGAGAGGGACACTTTTAATTGAAAAGTGATAATTGTCCTAGATTTATAGGTTTTTGTGCTCTTCTTTATTTAACCAGAACATTTCTGAATGATCTGGGTGGAAACCCAAACAAGAAGAATGGTTGCAATGAAACGTCGCTGCATGCAGCATGCCAGTTGAGTCAGCAGAAGTCTTTCTCAGCTCAGGAGCGACGTGCGGCATGTGTGGCATTAATACTGCAGTGGAGGGGGGTTCCCCTTAACAGCGGTGGAAGAGAACGTATTGACCTGCAGGCTCAAGACCAGGTATGTCCTGATTGTTTTGAGGGCCAGCAGTTGGTAGTGATTTTGTGAATGTTGCTGTTTTGGCTTTGTTCATTTTATTGTACCTTTTTTCACTATGTTCTGTATTTTGCAGACCATAAGACACACAGAGGGTTTTGAGGGTTGTTTGACCGTGCATCTTCATCATGAAATAATGTGAAATGCCAGCTTGATGCAACAAGGTAATTTATTGATGTATCCTTCGCTCAACATGTTTTGGGCGCATACACCCATCATCAGGAGCATATAGATGTTAAGTTGCAGTGTATGGTTTTCTGCACCAAGTGTGTAGATGGGTGAAGGTCCTGAGAGCCGCTACGTGGGTCATGTATATGGTTTGGATGGTGCTGTATGTCATTTGTACAAAAGAAGTGACTAAGAATAGCTCCTTAATAGCAAACAGTGATGCACAGCACCATTCAAACCCTACACACGACCTACGCAACAGCCCTCAGAACTCTCCACCCATCTACAAAATTAGTGCAAAAAACCATGTGCTGCAACTCAACATCTACTGCTCCTGATGGTGGGCATATGTGCCTGAAATATGTTGAGCTAAGGGGTCATCAATAAATTACCTTGTTGCATCAAGTTGGCATTTCACATTATTACACCAAGAGTTTGAAAGACAAATTTAGAAAGAAAATATATGTGTGACATTTGAATGACTGTTAGAGCACAAGGTGCAGGAGAACTCGATACAGCATTTTCTGCAAAAGAATAGTTCCTTCTGGTCTAAAATGCAGTACTGTATGTCATTTTTTAACCATGTGCTATTTTCAAAGTAATAAAATTTATTGCTTTTGTGCTGTTGTTTTTGTTGTTGTGTATAGTAGTACTTTTTTTGAATAAAACATGGTTTCAATAAAATCATCTCTGACAGTCAGCTGCATCAAAGTGTGAAAGTTCTCCAACATTTCAGGGACCTGCACTCCTTGACGCGGCTGTCTGTCAGAGAAGATTTTATTCAATTCTGTCGCCACAAAAGCTTCAGGAATTAAAACATGTTGTATCATTATGTAATCCACGTGTGTTCTTTCATTACTGTTTCACAAGCATGGGTACCTGGATGTATGTGTTTGTTGTTAGTCCTCGTCAAAATTAATTACAGCAGAAGAATCAGACCCCAGAAGATGGCAAGAACAAGAAGAGAAAAATGAAATACTTTTGTTTGCAGCATGTCCTTCATAAGCTGAATATGTCTTTTAGTTTGTTCTGTGTTTTAAATACGTTCATGATATGCGTTGAGTTTTGCATCCTTGTAATTTCATGTAACCCTTTTATTTTAATTTTTGTAACTAATAAATAATTTCGTATGTTTGTCCTGTATTTTACAGAATTTTCAGTCATTTTTTTCTAAAAAATGCAGTGGATTGGGCACCTGAGAATGGAAACAGATTCAGTTCTAAAATGCCGTGCTCTGTCCTTTTGAGACTTTTAGATAGGTAATGAACAATTCTCACTCCAGTCTAGCTTAAGAGTAGTAGTGCGAAGTACACACTGTGGTATAAGATTTGTGTTTACTGAAAGCAGCTTTTGGTTGGTATGAATGGTCATGAAGATAAAATCTAAAAGTTCTTCTGCAAGAGATAATTTAAAAGTGTTGCAGTCAATGGTTTGCGAAGTCACGCTGGCTGTCGTGGTGTTTTATGCTATCCTGAAGATGGAAAGAGAACCACCTTCCAAAATATAGTGAATTTAATGCAGCGTGACAGTGGTGGAAGACCAGAGTCACCAAAGTCATTGCGTTATGCCATCGTCAGTAAACATATTTATCTGTCTCTTCATCCATTTATTTTGTGAGTAGATTTCAGTCATACAGCACAACGAATTTTTTGCTTTTAAATTTAGACTGCTCTAACAATTGTCATCTGTGTGGTGATGGGAGTGTTTAGATATAAATGTAATTGTATTCCAGTAAATCTGCAGCTACCGTATCACTCTGTCACGAATTGTATTAATTTGTACTGAATTGAGATCTGTTTGCAAAGAATGTACACATTACTTAAAAGATGTAAAGTGAGGACATTTCTAAGCAAAACTGAAATTCCTTGTAACAATTCTTAGTGAAGTCTTTCTCTGAAAAGTTTCATAGAATCTATAATGTGATTAGAGGTTTAACCACGGTGACAGATATGTGGACAGAATCATGAACCTCATGAAGTCTTGTGTCATTTTGAGAGTTTTATTTTAAGTATTTCACAAGCACTTCTGGGCAGATATGAAGCCAACTTTAATTTTGCATGCATTTCTTTTCTTACAGATTTGTTGTCAATTAATTAGTTTGTTATTTTATTTAAACACTAACTACAGTACATATTATCCGTAACATTAACTGTTGGAATTAACATAAAAATGTCTCATCCTCACCATGTTTGTAACTGTTGGATTACAAATAATATTTTATATACACTGTAACATGCATATATGTTTGTGATCTGCGTCCATATCCAGTTTCAGTGGTTCATCACCATCAGACCAAAAGCTACAGACCATTTTTGCAACATTGCACATCTTAATTTACAGTCAAAGAATTATGTTAGTAACAGAACTTGCAAATTTTTCCAGAATGCATTACTGCACACCATTCCAGGATCCTGGCGTAGGTGGCGTTAGAGTCACTTCCACCTCACAAGTTTGAATATCTGCTATATTGGTATTAAAAGTGTGGCATTGAGATATCTGTCAGTGGCATAATGTTAAAACCAAATTGTTTGATGATTGATCTAATGTTGAAATGGGCTTGTACACAGACATGCGCATGTACTGCCAGGGCATGTATTCAGACTCGCACACATGCTGCACAGATGTGTATTCAGACATGTACACATACTGCGTGGTGATTGATCTTAAAACTCCACTTTTCTAATGTGTAGGAATTGTGCTAAAAATGTGTATCTTATACCTGGTGAGTTCTAACAACACTGTAAGTTTTATAAGATGAAATCTTACTTGCTTTACTGGGGAAATGCAGAAGTTATAGCCATGTCAAACACTTCCTGCACATATGGTCTTAGCATAAAACTTGTTGCCCTGTCATATTTCCACTGTTGACGAATGTTTGGTTGCGGGGTGACAGAAAGGAAACACTGCACTGCACTGTGCTGCCACATCAGGCTTGAAGCGATGTGTTGAGCTACTTCTGAGCCACGGTTCACCGCTCTTTGTTGAGAACCATGACAAGTTTACACCGTGTGATATGGCCATGCGGAATGACCACCACGACATAGCGCAGCTTCTAGAGTCCAGGATGGTATTTGTAAGTAGACGTCACAGCACAGTGCCTGTTATCTTTCCATAAACCTTATTTCCTTCCTATTAATACAGATTGCACACGTATTTTGGCGTGGAACTATTAAAACAAAAATTGTCACATTAACATTGAATATGCAGCAAACTTGTGCGCAATGCATTGTGTTCTGTTGTATACATTTTCACAGAACGGTATAGTTGGCCCAGTCCACAGCATGAATGTATACAGGGGGAGCAGAGGTATAGCTCCACTCATTCTTAGCCATGACAGTAGATGGAGGTTTGTGGTCATCTGCATGCTGCGGCCACTGTACCTCCAAGGGTGGAAAATTCTTGGTACTCATTGCATAGGAGGCTGGGTGGGCACCAGAGGCAGTCTGGACATTTTGGAGAAGAGAGAAATTTCTTGCCCCTACCAGGAATCAAACCCTCCATTGCCCACATGAACATACAGCGTAAAACATGAAAGCCAAAGAATCATTAGATAATTTATGAATCAATCACCATGGGAGACTTTAGTTTGTATACTTCCATACAGACTCATTATATATCTGACAACTATCAGTTGCCACTTTCTGTCAGCCAACTGCCCACACATGTAGCAGAGTAGCAGCATGAAGTGAGAAATGATAGCTGTCATATCAAGTAAGTACCCTACATAGAATGAGTGTGTATGTTCTGTGTGTAACATTTAATTATCTGTTTTCAGGCTGATAGTAATGACACTATAAATGAAGCGGAGTTATATGGGCCAGGAGAACAGGAGGAGGTGTACAGCGGTCTGAGAACCCAGGACCTTCAGGAGGCCAAGGACCAGTTGCTGGTGGAGACGTCAGACATGCTGCACATCCCGCTGTTCACCGCAGAGGCCTTGCTGCGAGACAATGGTTAGCCCATTTGTCCATCAGTAAATGTGGATGAACATTGACATGATAGACCATTTATTGGTTCCTTAAGACAGCCATTGGCTCAAGGATTTAAATTGGAATATACAAGGTCTGACAATTAAATAACTGTAGCATGGTTTGTGTGAAAAGTAACAGCACTTGCAATTTGGCTTGTTTTGGTTCATGTGATTATGCATTCTGTGGCAAACAGCCATTTGGATTCAGTTTGTCTTGTAAGATCTGAGTTGTCCACTGCTGTGGTAATTCCTGTTATAGCCTTATGGACTGACACTTCCTCCGAAACAAACAATCAACCAGACAGTGGTCATATGTTTGAGTTTCTACATCATGTAATGAGCTTTATTTTTTTCTGACATTTTGGATGAACGTACTGCTTCCATCTTCATGGCAACTGAGTGGGTGATGTGGCAGAAAGAAGTGTGTTGGTTGTGTTGGAAGGTTTGTGGCAATTTGGCCAGTTACAGCCGAAAGGGGTAAGGGGGGGGTATGACCAGTCCTGAGCCAATGGGAATTGAGGATTCTGCAAATGAGAAACAATATATGGCAGGCAAGGACCATGTTTCTCCAGAATGTCGGAACATGGGCTAGACACCCCAAACGTTACTGTCATTTGAACAAAAAGCACTGTGGAAAACTTACAACGTATGGTCAGTCACATGTTGTGCCTTCAAATTTTGTAACGTTGACAGCAATGTATTTGTTAAAGAAGGTCAGAGTTCTTTTTCCTGACAATCAGGATTTCCATTGTGACCATGTCCCTTACCCTCAAGGCACTTCTTGCAAAGTGATTTTTGGCCCAAGAAACAAAACTGTTGGTGTATCATTGTACATGGCTAACTTTGTCCTCTGTGTCTTCCAAGTTCCTGTGAAACTTACAGTTTCATAGAGAGAGTCTCATTCAGAATTTCAGGGCAGTGTGGTGGGTTTAGTTGTGACACTCTTGAAACATAATCCTCAGCTGTCTTTCCAGGCATGTGTAATCTCAGAATGTTTTGAAAGAGGTCACATTCAGTACAGGTTAGTGACAGCGCATTTATTTTTAGTAGTACGACTCTTATTATGAAATTGTCAGACCTGGTGTGTTGGGATGCTGTAGTGGTTTTCTGTTGAAATTGAAATTCAGTTGCAAATCTTTATAATGCGTCTTTTGTTTATAATCAAACTTATCTTGTATGTACATTTTGTATGAACTCTCGTTTTCTTGCATACAGTTTTTTTAACCGTGCCCTCAATGTGTCGAATATGTGGCCTCAAATCATAGGATGATGAGTGAATAACAAATTGAAAACAATCCAGAATGAAGTGGTTGTGCAGCCTAATTTGTGGTACTGTCCCAGTATTTGCTCTCAGGGACTGGGGTGAAGCATGAATGATATTTGTGGGGTGTACAAGATGAGATTTGAACTCAGAGCCTCCCAGATATGAAGCAGGGCTGATGCTGTCTTCACTGTGCCATTTTGCAATTAACTACACATTACAGTCCAAATATTGCCATATTTGAATCTGCATTACATGCTGCACATATTGTTTTTAATTTAAAATGAAGATCTGTTTGTGTTCAGGTCAGGAATCTTGACCTCAAATAGTATGCAGGCTAAGCAGACAATTTTGAAATTTCAGGCAGGCCACACATTGTTTTAAAAAATTAGAAGGGTAAGTGTTTTCATTTTAATTAAACACTACTAGGAACACTTTGTACTTTTAATAACAAAATCAAAATATGTTGTAATTATTAAATTAGGAACTTTCTTACATTGTTGTCTGTCCTTACTGTCTTACTGATGGCTGTTGTATGTTACCATCCAGTGATAGCAAACCATCTGAGCAATTAGACTTGAAAAACATTTTAATGGGGGGGGTGAATCCTTCAAAACTGACCTGGGCCACATGCTGTAACTGGAATAAGATTACTGAGACAGCCATATAAAATGAAACAGTGGGCCATGTGTTTGATACCGCTGGTTTGTGTCTGTGTCTGCATGAGTACTGAGTTAAGGAGTGTGCAGATTTCCTAGACCTGTAGGAACTACCACAAAATTCTAGGCACTGGAATACGGAGGACCCAGAAATACTAGGTGCTGCCATACAGAATTTAGTCACCACAGCCACCTGATGCACGGGATTTGTGCACATCTCGGATAGTCTGTGTGTTTCTTTATACCTTGTGATGTTTTGCTCCGTTCCACAACCATTTAACACAAACACGCAGCAGTTAAAGACCAGTTCTTATGTGATGTGTTCCATTAGCTTCACAACTGGCCGCAGTATGACACTGTTGCTGTTAGTAACAAGTTCGGAAATGACTGCAAGGCATAACACTTCTGGCATATTGTTCCTGTAATTTTTCTCCATATCTTAGCATCAGATTTAGATTCAATCACGTTTTGATTTGTAACCATTTCTTTGGCCTCAGCTCAAACCTCGTAGATAACACAGTTTGTCTCTGTTAAAAGGACCAGTCATGTAAATGTATGCAGGTCTTCCTCTGAGTGTTGTCTGATTTTAACCAAAACAGGAATGTATCAACAAATTGTAGTAAGAAATCCAAATATGAAATTTTGTGAAAAGTTATGCACCGGGATATCTTGAGTCAAGAACAGTTGCAGGCTTCATTTGTGCAGTTCAACTACAGGGTTTGTACAGGTGATTCCTGCAGTGGTCAGCTGTTTTGTCAAGGTGTGTGGGAGTTAACTTGAGCATAGCTGTGTGGAACAGAGGTTGAATGCTGTTCTGACAGAAGAAAGTAAAATCCAGAAATTATTTGCTCTGACCACGTGCAAATATCCCTTGATGTGGCAGAAACATGGATACATGCAAAACTATGCTGGTTTCTGCCACTACTAGTTACTGTAGTGTAATAACAAGTGGGATTTGTTGTGATGTGTGAGCAGAAGGCTTTGTCACCTATAAGTGCATTTGGTTTTTGATTCCATTGACACTTTGTTGACACAGATGAGATGTGCCACTTTTCAGTACTGCTTTCCTTGTCATGAATGAAATGCGGGGTTATCATATAGATAGTGTATAGTCCGGTGAATAGGACCCTGCAGCTGCCATCTTCAGAGTGAATATCCTGACAATGGACATTTAAAGCTCCTGCAGTCCTAATGTTTGTGGTTTTCACAGCAGTTGTTTTGCAAATTTTGGTTGTCTTTCAGGCTTGTGCACCTTGCTGTGTGCTTTGTTTTGACATTTCAGAGGGATGGACTGCCTCTCTCTTTCAGAGTAAAAGATGAGCATCATTCCTCCTAGTTGTTTTTGCCTTCTTATAATAAAACCAACTAGATGCACTAATTTCTCAAATTTATTTTTGGAACAAAACTCTGCATGTTTCAGACAGTTCCTGTGTCCATCATCAGGAGTTTTTCACTGTACACACAGCAGACCTGTATGACACATGCCATTGCTGTGTGTACAGTGAAAAATTCCTGATGATGGACAGAGGAACTGTCCGAAACATGTAGAGTTTTATTCCAAAAATAAATTTGAGAAATTAGTGCACCTAGTTGGTTTTATTATAAGAATTTATCACGCTACAAGGTCACCTGAGCATCACATTTATTTACCTGTCTACCATTGTACCTGGTATCATTTCCCAGAAGACAGTGATCTTAATCTTGATTGAATTGGTTTGTTTCCATCCCGTTGTGTACCTGTAACAAATGTATTAAATGTCTTTACACAACATACAAATAACATTTGCAAATCTACAACTGGTTAATTAAGCTTAATTAACCAGCTGTAGATTTGCAACTGTTATTTGTATGTTGTGTAAAGATGGTTCAATTTAATAAATTTGTTAATCTTGATTGTCTTCATAATCTCTGACATCGTGAGTGATAGTGTTGCCTTGTTTCCAATTTTAGAATGGTCACGAGAGGCTCTTCTGGAGAAGTGGATGAAAGACCCAGTACAGTGTTGCCAGTTGGCTGGTGTACAGCCTCCGACTTCAGCCTTGCAGCATTGTGCCTCAGAACCATCATCATCTGTCACTTTGCAGTGTAGTAACGTGGAGCCATCTGGTATTGTCCAGCTACAAGGCACAGCTAAGCCATGTGCCGAAACTATCGTAAGCATATTGCTTTGCCCATTTGGATTGGGAATAGACACCTTTTGATGCCCGGTCATTTATGACAGGTCATTAAAAGTTTGTTTGTTTGTTTGTTTGAAGCTGTAACATAGCATATGCACTAGACTGTTCTTGTTAATATTTTATTCAAACATGAAATGAACATGTGAGCTTTAAATTTGCAATGGCAATGAGTACCAATATGACGGTATTCTTGGATGTGACATCATGTGATTATCTAGACTGGTACCTTCTGCCACCATCTGAAGGACAGCAAAGTACTCTTCTAAATCTGAAGATGGAGCAGGACATTCATTCAGAATGTTAGTGCCCATCTGCAAAAATATCCAGCGATGCAACACACAAGACAGTAGTGTATAACCCAACTGTATTCAGTGGTAGTAGGAAGAAAATATAGACCAATTTGACAATGAGTATATGTGGGGCTGGCTGAACATGTGTCGTAGGTAGACTAAAATATTCGTGGGGTTGGTCTTGAAGTGGTTGAAGTGAATATAAATTTACTGCGAATCTCTGAAATGGGTTGAAGTAGCTATGATGAAGATCAAGAAGAGTTGATGGATGACATGGGTGGCATGTTAGGAGGGGGAAAAAATTTTAGTATAGGAATCTCAAAGGTTGACAGCCTTTTGGCGATGTGGGAAGTGGTGGGCAATTACGGTAAGAATATGTTATGTTGGTGTAAACTGAATGTGGCTGGCTCACGATAAAACTCCAGTGGAAGTCTTCTGTGGTGTCAGTGATGAACGTTCCGATTTTACAACAGCACATGGTATGTTAGATGAGTAACTGTCAGCTTTTATAGTGATACCATATATGATTGTTTACATTTTGAAATGGTACTGGCTACAGTAAAATCAAATATGGTGGACAATGTTTCTTATTTAACTTAAAAGGCTGAAAAAAAAATTGGTTAATAGTATACAGTTTGTTACTACACATTCACAAGCACTCTTCTTTTGGACCTTGGTCATCTGATCTACAGCTGAAGTGCAACATTCCACAGGCTGGCTGTGCTTCTGTTCTCAGGGTGCAGGGATCAGGAAATGCACGTTCTCTGGTTGATTCCAAAGAGAGAGCAACTCTCAGTTTGTTTACATCAGTTACATGAATGACATTTACCTTCTGACTGGTTCATAAAATTAAAGTACTTGCCTAACTAACTGATGTACCAGTCCAGTGTGTACTCATGTTTTCTCCAACATGTGTTTATCTTTCACTCTGTCACTGTGAACCAAATGCTGGTTGTACTGATTACAGTGTGAGATCTGTATGTTGGCAATGCCTTGTTGGGACCGACCTGTGCTCATGTCATGCAACCACCGGTTCTGCACATCCTGCTGGGAGAGTTACCTCACAGTCAAGATTCAGGATGGAGATGCTCACCATATCTTGTGTCCTGCTTATCAGTGCCACATTCTTGTGCCTGTGGAGGTTATTGAAAAGCTAGTCAGCCCCGATATGGCCCGCAGATACCTGCAGTTTGACATCAAGGTAAAACTCACCTCCTGTGGGAGGCATCCTGGTGTATGATGTACTGTATAGAGCAATTGGTCACCATTTGCACCCCTCCTTACTGCCGTAATTAATCTTACAGTGACACTGCTGTAACAGATAATTGTTATTTGATTAATTTCAATTATTATCCAGCCTGGCCCTGAGGCCCACCCATCCTCCAGTACAATGGGTAGCAGATCTTCCCCAGGGGTGAAGTGGCCAGCATGTTGTGCTGACCACCCTCCTCCTTCTGCTGGGTTGCGAAGGGTTGTAGCTGTACCTCTGCCTCCCCTAATTCCGACGTTTCAGTCTGTTTGGTTATTGTAATATTTGAAAGATAAAGTAATCTGAGAAACACAGTCATTCTTAAGAAACTGATAGTTCCTCAGCTAGGCAGACAGTTTCTCTCTACTTTATGGGACCCAGAGTGTATTATGTGTTAACAAAAGCTCACCACTTGTCCCCATCTTCAGATAGATGAATACCTTCCATGCAATCTGTTTCCTTGTGATCCGTTTTCCATCCACACCAAGGTGTACCAAGTAGTGTCTTTTCTTCACGCATTTCGACCAGAATCCCATTTCATATTCAAAAGAAAAGTTTTAATGCTGTAATAATTGTTGGGACTTGGTGCTTGTTTCCAAGGCATTTGTTGAGAGCAATCGCAGCATCAAGTGGTGCCCCATGCCAGGCTGTGGCCGTGCCGTTCGACTGCCCGAGACAGAGCAGACGCAGCCTAGCAATGTCCTGCATAATATTCCATCTGCCAAACCTCCTCTACTCACTTCCCATGCAGTTGACTGTGGAAATGGACACTTCTTTTGCTGGTAGGTTTAGTGACATTTCTTTCTTTCTAAAATGTGTGAATCAGTATTGGTGACGTTCAAAATAGAATGGTGTGCTTCTGTTCTAGCTGTTTGAACACACTACAAACAGTGACCTTTGCTGTAAAGGGATGCTTATATATTGCACATTATGTGTTAAATGATGCCAGTTAGTGATTCAGTATTTTTAGTTAATGACCTTTGTACTGTCAAGTTGCTTAATCCTCCGATTAATTGCAAAATTAATTTTTCATAGAAACATTCTTTTGTCTAAGAAACAGTAGATAATTTATTGTCATTGCCAGCATGAAAGGACCCTCTGCATTCCAAAAAATCATGAAATTGTTATTTATTTTTTTATGTTTAGACTCTTCTTTTACTATGTAGTATTCAGTAATGTAACTTATTAGCATTGTTTTTTTCCTTGTTCTGTTTTTCACTGTCGACCTATAAACACCTAACACGACAAACCCCTTCATATCACCCGCTAGACGAGACATAACTCATGTAAAATGGTGAATGGGAACATTTTGTTACTCTTGTATTCAGGTGTAT
>Ga0123352_10013888_pt1 | contig 12800 bp, 5 predicted proteins | sample TergutLab28metaG_FD_89700 | JGI IMG/M metagenome (GOLD analysis project Ga0123352, IMG submission 89700) | Labiotermes labralis P1 segment gut microbial communities from Petit-Saut dam, French Guiana - Lab288 P1 | ecosystem: Host-associated > Arthropoda: Insects > Digestive system > Gut ... | reverse complement strand
GACAGTACAATCACTGACGCAACCAGCACGGATACCGCTCCAATTAGTCGCTTTTTCATAGTGTACCTCCTTTTTTGGGCAATTGTTGGATAACTTGGATAAGCTCTCAACAGCTTGCCTTGTGTTATAGTTTCCGGCTAGTCTATAGTATTCATGTCGGGCTGTCAAGCAGCTTGTGCCGAGCATGAAGGACAGTATTTCTCTCGGAAAGTGAAAATACACAAGGCATGAACGGATTCATGCCGATGATTAGGTCGAAATATAGTGATAAACAAAGCTCACTTTATTTGATAAGAAAATAACGTGTTGCATGTGTGTACAAAAGATGACAAAAATGTGGCAGTATTCTAATAAAAGTCTACAAAAAACCTTCATAATTACTGTATATTTTCTCACTGCATGGCTGTTACTCTGCTCTCCACCCCTTGAAATGAGAGTGTATGGCGGCTTTATCATTTTCAGCTATTACTGCTATAAATTGCATTATTTGTAAACATTGACTTGAATTCGCACTATAATAATGTTAGAATTGTTTTTGAATGGCTGCATAATATGCAGCAGTCAAAACAAGGAGGTGTGTAATATTCGAAAAAATGTTCGGATTCTTTGCTGAACAGTTTTGACAGCTGCGCTACTGATGTGTGCCTGCACGTGTGCAAGCAGCAGCACCTAATCCTGTACCCTAAAAAACGACTGTACCATTGCCAAGCCCTACTCATACTCCTGAACCGTCACCTTGCCCAAGTATTAACTTTATAATCGGGTGTATAGTTGCAAATTTTTTTTGAAAATCATATAACGGTTTTGTAATTTAACGCCAATATATATGTATGCCGGATTTTATACAGAGTGAAATTTTCTGTTGACCAGAACGGTTAAAATGTGTTATGCTTATTTCGACCAAATTAGTCAATGTTTTTGGGAAAAAAATAGCAAAATGCATATATAAGCGTACCGAAGTTATATGTAAGGACGATTAGAGTCTGAGTTTGCATTTTTCAAAAACTTTTCATAATATGGGTAGGAAATAATGAAAGTTACAGTTGCTGAACCACAATCAGGCGAATCTGAAGAAATAATAATAAAGTGTCACCTTGTAACGCCTGAAATTATGAACTTGTTAAATGATTTCAAGTTAATGTGTGCTTCTGAACCGCTAAGTGCTTTTAAGCCACAAACCAGGATTCTGATTGGATATACGGGCAGCGAGATATACAGGATTGGCATTATGGATATCTTCTACATAAAAGCTGTAGATAACAAAGTTTTTCTATATTGCGAGCAAAGTGTGCATGAATCGAAGCAAAAGCTTTACGAGTTAGAAAAAGAGTTAATGCATGGCGATTTTTTGCGAATCTCAAAGTATATTGTCGTAAATTTGAGCAAGGTTAAGTCCCTTGAACCGGTTTCACAGAGGAAGCTGGAGGTCGTATTAATAAATGGCGAAAAGGTAGTCGCGTCCAGACAGTATGCCGGTGAACTGAAGGGAAAAGTAGGAGTATGAGGTGTTGTTTCAGATATGAGTGAATCAGTGGGCTTAAAATCAAGCGATGGGGTGGCAGCCATGTGACAGTTATGTGTATGAATGTCTAAGGATGAGGCGAAATCAGAGTAATTTCATCGACTTTGTGTTATTTTGCTCTTGATGCTTCTTTCATACTGTTACCGGGCAAAAGCATTCCATGTTTTGTTCGGCAAGCAGACGGTACTTTGTTTCATCGGCCACCCGAACAAAACCCTTTCGCGTTTTTGAGCAATCTCAAAACGCTGTAGAGTTTTATTTGGAAACAGTAGTAGATGGTGTGGACTGGAGATTTTTGACATCGTTCAAAATCGTTTATCAAAAACTCCTGTCCACGCCACCTAGTATAAAACGCCATTGGCTAATGAGTTGGGAGGTTGTAAAAAAGTTTACAGCAGTTAAAAAGGTTTAACAAACGGTATCCAAAAAATGCGGCTGGCATACATAGGGTTTACAGTGTGCAGTTTCGCGTTTCTTAAAGAAAGGAATGATAAAAATCGTGAAGAGTGTCATAAGAAAACAATGGAGAAGAGCTATCAGCATGTTTATTGCAATGCTGATGATTCTCTCAAGCCTTCCGGTACAGCAGGTACATGCTTCGGCAGGTTATAACGGTGGGGCTTATACTTTAATTCAAAATTTTGATGTATTTGCATCGGATGACGCAGGGTTTCAACCTTGGTATAGCTTTGAGGATAGTGAGCCTGAACAGATAGAGGAATCATCGGCAGACCCTTGGGATGTGCCGTCGGAAACTACTATTGTTGACAGAGATAGCAATGATAGTGAATCGGCATTGGGCGAAGAGGCCGTAATTGATTTAATGCCTCATAATGCAGGCTTGACCATGCGGGAAATCATCGAGAGAGATTTTCCGGGTCTGACAATCCATGAGGTTACACATGGCGGTACAGGCGAAGGCAGTCTTGCGACTGCTATAGCAGGCAACAACAGAGCCGTCCTCTTGATGAATGATATTACGGACAGTACCACGCGTGCAATCAATAACAACAGGACAATACGCATTTTTAGCAACAGGACAGACGGTGGGGCGTACAGAATTATCCGGCCTGCCAATGCAACGGGAAGGCACTTTACTGTAGGTGCTTCGGGTGCGGCTCATATCAACAGCACTCTGCACCTGCATAATGTTACAATAACAAGAGAATTAGTTCAGGGTATGCCGCCTACAACTTCCGGCGGCGGTGTGCTTGTTCAAGAAAGTTCGCACCTGCATATGCACGCAGGCAGTACGATAAGCAACAACCGCGCCACAAGCGGCGGCGGCATCAACCTGACCGGAGATGCGTCTGCGACAATTAACAATGGTGCCGGAATTTTTGGCAATACCGCTACCGGTGCTGACACGGGTACGGGTAATGCCGGCGGCGGCGGTATTCATGCCGCAAGCGGAACAGGCTGGCTGAGAATTCACGGCGGCACTATCGGTGGGATACCGGAGAGTTTCCCGGCAAACTTCCCAAGCAGCACATTATGGACAGGGGACAATCCCTATGCAAATGTGATGTCGGGTGCGCGAGGAAGCGGCGGCGGTGTGTTTGTGGGAAACAGGAATTTTGAATTTACCGGCGGTTATATTATCGGAAACAGAGTAACGAGTGCAGCTACCATCAGTTTGGGTAATACAGGTTGGCCGGTAGGTGTTCGCGGCGGCGGCGGTCTGTCTGTTTTTGGCAGTCAAACGGGTACACGCACCCGTAGAATAACAGGCGGTACAATTGCATACAACCAAACTCATGCGGGAGCGGGAGGCAGTGCCGGTGGCGGCGGAGGCGGAGTTCTGTTAGTAAACGCTCATGGTACTGCTGTGTCATTTACCATGTCCGGCGGAACGATTCGCAATAACTTTTCAGCTGTGGGTAATGGTGGAATTACTTCTATATCCTATCACGTTGCGGGTGTAAGTGGGTCCGCAAGCACCCTTACCATGAGCGGCAATGCGCGTATCGCCAATAACCGTGCAAACGGCGGCGGAGCCGGCGGTGTGGGTGTGATAACAAATGGCCGCCTCATTATGCAAGACAATGCTGTAATAGAAGGAAACAGCGCAAGCGGCAGCGGCGGCGGCGTTGGCGTTTGGCGGCACGACGGCACAGTCAACAGCAGACTTGAAATGCGTGATAATGCTGCCATTATCAATAATACCGCAGGCGGAAACGGCGGCGGCGTAAATGTAACTTTTGGTGCCGGCGGTTCTGACGTACAAGGCAGTTCGGATATTGTATTGACAGGTAACAGCCGTATTGAAGGTAATACTGCCGGCGGGAACGGCGGCGGCATTCTCTATTCAGTAAACATGAACGCGGCAAACCGTTTAGATCTTAGAGACAATGCCAGTATAAGAAACAACACAGCCAATGACGGCGGCGGTATTTGGGTTAGCCTCGCAACTACAGGCACTACCGGAAACTTGCCGGCTACCGCTGCAACAAACCGTATCCGTATTGCATCGGGTGTTACATTTGAAGGCAACTATGCGCGCAACGGTGTGCAGGTAGATGAAAACATGGCGCATCATAACCGTGATAACATACCTCATATCGGCAGCGTGAGTTGGCTGGGCATAAATCCCGCTGCTCCGAATGCGGCTGTATGGCGCAGCCATATATTCAATAACTTTGATATCAATGCAAGAAACTGGAACCATGTCCGCCCGGTGGAGTATCGTGCAGAAGGTACCGCGGGGGACTACAGCAGTATAACGGCCAGAGTTATTTCGGTAAGCGGGCCTGCAACTGCTCCCAATGTTGGAGGTTCTCAGGTTGCTGTAAGTTCCGGTCTTGAAATCGCCGGAGGTACGCTGCTGCCTGTCGGCTCTGTGGTAGAATACGAAGTGACCTATCACCCGTGGAACTCCGATATTATAGGTTGGAGTGCAAATGGTGAAGTAATCCAAGATGCAAGCGCCAAACAATTGCCGGCGCGCTCGATTGCAAACTTTAACCCGGATACAACTGTAGTAACAATCGACTATAGGTATCACGACATAACCTTCGATGTCTTGCCGATGACTCCGGTACAAGGGGGAACGGTAGACGGGGAAGCAACAGTTACATGGTCTATGCGTGAAAGCAGACCCGGCGGCCAGCCTGTGGACGGTGACCCCATAGGGACACTTCCGGAGACGGCGGCAACTACAGGTTGGGAATTTGTAAATTGGACACATAATGGTGAAGTAATAACCGCGGCAGAAATAGCAGAGACTTATGTAACAGAACCTATGACATTTACAGCTAACTTTGCGCCGGTTCTTACGCTTTCAAATGTACCGTCCAATTTGACTCATATCGGCCAAAGTGCCATGGCAGGCACGATTGCATTAGATATTCCGGGTGCAAACGCTGTGGCAGTTGACGCATCTGTAACCCTAACGGCAGGAGAAGTCAGCCAGAATCATTATTTCTTGGGCTGGTACCGCGGAACAACAGCACCGCCTGCGGGAACTCTTGTATCAACACTTAACCAAGATAATTTTGCAGCAACTGAAGTTCGTACATTCGATATGCCGACAACTGCCGTACACTACTTCGCTTTATGGGGAGCGCGCGGCGAGGTGGGAGCGCAATCGAGACGATTGACGTTCCATGCATACGGCGAAGGAGCATTCCAAGTCTATGATGCGGCCGGAGGCGGTTATATCGCAGTTGATTATGTTATCGTTCCCGTAAACGTTGGAGAACCGCTGTGTGCTGCAGCGATGCAGCCTGTACTGGATTATCTGGGAGCAGTAGATGAAATAGGAGCGTTTGCGTTCTGGGGCTGGTTTACAAATGCAGCACTCGACGAAGCGGCTCGCCCGCTGAGAAGGGGTCACCGCAGACCGACAGTAGGCACGGAAGGATTTGATGTAAGCACAATCTTTACAGCAGAAACGTTCAACGCCTTGGCAACCGACGGCAATATAGACTTGCATGCAATATGGTCACTGTGGGGAGATGTAAACGACGATGACAGAGTAGACGGAGCCGATGCAGACATTCTGTTCTGGTATACAGCAGGTGCGGCAATGTCACCGTTTAACCGTGCGGCGGCAAAGGTAACACGAGGAGCTACAGTAACAGGAGCAGATGCAGACCTTCTGTTCTGGTATGTAGCAGGCTTACCGAATATAGTGCTTGGCAGACCGGTAGAAAGAGGATTATTGCTTGCCCCGTATACGGTGCAGATAGTGCCTGAATATCCGGAATATGCAGAAAAATACGAACCTGAAGTAACTGAACCGGAATATGAACCGGAATATGAACCGGGATATGAACCGGGATATGAACCGGGATATGAACCGGGATATGAACCTGAAGAGAACGACCCGGAAGTGAATGAACCTGAAGAGAACGACCCGGAAGTGAATGAACCTGAAGAGAGCAATCCGGAAGAAAACGAACCTGAGGAGAATGAACCTGAGGTAGGTGGCTCGGAAGAGACCGAACCGGAGCAGGAAACAGAAGTAGAAGCAGAAGTAGAAACAGAAGTAGAAACAGAAGTAGAGACATCACCGGAACCGGAGACAGAAACATCATTAGAAACAGAGTTGGAATCATTGGTAGAAACAATGTTAGAACTGAAAGCAGGAACAGAAGAGTATAAGAACTGTTAGAACCGGAATTATTATGCAGTAAGGCTGCGTAAGGCAAACCGCCGGGGAATGTTAGCAGAGCAGGCAGCTAAGGCAAAGAGCGTAAGTTGATACGACATGCCGAAGTATATCTGAGAGCAGCATTTTTCGGAACTGCCGGATGCGGCAGACACAGTTCCAAAGAGTATACGTGCAGCAGCATAGACGGTATAGAGCGTAATTGACTACGACATATCGGATTATCTGCAGATATAACAAGCGATAATGAAAACCCGAACTCATACTTATTCAGTGATGAGTTCGGGTTTTTACGCAGAACGAAAATTTTCTGTTGACCGTACGGTTAAAGTATGGTATATTTATTTTGACCGTATCGGTTAATGCCTGTGTGTAAAATTATTAAAAGGTATGTGTGATAATAACTTCCGGCGAAAATAAGCCAGAGTGAGGAGTTTTTATGGATACTGCTAATTTTGAAAAATTGCCCAAGGAAAAACAGCAATCTATTTTGAATGCCGGCATATTGTGCTTTGGACGCAGTGGCTTTGATAAAACCGCTATATCTGAAATAGCGAAAGAAGCGGGAATATCGAAAGCTGCAATATTCCACTATTTTGGAACCAAGCAAGATTTATTTGTCTATTTAGCTAAATATGCTCGTACTGAAGTAGAAGAAATATATGCTGAAGGCACGGAAGATTATTTTGAATCACTGGAATTGTTTATCCAAGCACATTTTCAACTGACAAAGAAACACCCGGGGATGTATGAATTTATGCGTTTGGTAAACGAACTTACAGCAAATGAATCATTAAGCTCACTTACTCAACTTGCTAAAGGCTACAATGAAATAAATCAGAATACGATTTTTGCAAAAGTTGATTGGAGTAAATTTCGCGATGAATACGACCGCACCACTATAACAAATCTTACGGCATGGATAGGAAACGGATGCTTAATGCAATTGGGTAAGGAATCATCACTGAAGGATTTCTTTACCGAAGCAGCACGCTATTTAAGTATTATAAGAACCGCATTGTATAAGCCTGAGTATTTATAGAAACGTAAAAAAATTTACTGCAGCATTGCTTTACCGTTTGAGTTGTGCATAAAGCCGAGGATGCCGAATGAAGAATAAGCCGCCGGCTTATACGGGTTTCGATTAAAAGCGTTTCAAACTTTGCTCAAAACTTTTGTGCCTACGGCACTACGCAACGCTCGTTCAAGAAAAATTCATACAACCATTAGGAGAAATTCATAGCTATCGTGCAGAATGCAAAGTGGACGAAGTGAGTCTAGTACAGCATTGAGTTTATACAGTACAGCTATATAAATGCTATTTTGCTTGCTTTAAACCGTTAGATAACAGCCGAAAAATTTTTGAAAATTCCGGGAATTATATAACGGTTTTAGAATTTAACGACAATATATGTGTGGTGGAAATACAAAAGCATAGAAAAGAGATGTTATGTTGTGTTAGATAAGGCGAAGCATATTAGAAAAAGGATTTCTTTAAAGCATATTACGATGCCTAAAATCCCAAAAGCATTTATCGATAACTATCCGGTAAGCCAAATACTGTACTTGACTATTAACGAATTTAATTCTGAAGAACAAGCGGTTATTTATTTATACTGCATGATAAAATTGCCGATTAGTGAAATTACAGATCTGACCGAATTATCACATCTTCATATTATAAGCACATTATTGCTGTATTCCGAGAAGTTAGCATTTAAGTTAGGTATTTTTGAGAAAGCTGTACCTCATAATATAAATGAATTTGTATCCGTTGGAGAGATGTTTGAACTTGAAAGCAGACACAGTTTAGGATTAGTTTAGAACAATTCACATAGATACTGAATTTTATAAAGGTTGGAGGTGCAGCAGAGTGTATAGCAGCAGTAGCAAAGAAGAACTCAATGTTTTAATTAAAAAGTTTAAGGACGGCGACCAGAGTGCCTTTGACGAAATTTATAAATTGTGCTATTGCCACATTACATTTTTATGCTCCAAACTTTGTGATGACGAGAAAGATGTGGAAGAAATTGTGCAGGACACGTTCACTGCGGCTTTTAAGAAAGCTAAGGAGCTGAGAGGAGATACTTTCTTAGGGCTGCTGCGCAAAATAGCTGCGCGCGGATGTTACGCCAAACGCAGAAAAAATCAAATTGAGCATATTGCCTATTCGGATGAGATAGCAGCGGGCAGTATAGAACTTGACAAAGATTTCTTGCCTGAAGAGTACCTGCAAAACAAAGAAAGCCATTTCGAACTTTTGCGGATAATAAATGAACTTCCTCCGAAACAGAAGGAAATGATTTATCTATACTACTACGCAGACATTAATACAGAAGAAATAGCCAAGCTGCACAATTGTCCCAGTGCTAATGTGCGGCAGCTGTTGCATGTAGCAAGAAATAAAATTAAAGACAAAATAGAAAAGCGAGCCAATAAAAAACCATCCAAACGTCTGGCAGGTATGGCAGGAGTGTCGCTTGCATCCATACTGAGCTTAGAAGAGGAAATTTTCAGCGCGGGATATGAAAGTTTAAGCTTGGTCGGCACTTTGGATGCTGCGGTTAAGGCAGCAGGCACATCTTCTGCGGTAGGCAAGATTTGCGCTGTTGCAGCATGTGTAGCGGCAGTTGGAACGGTTTCGGTGATGATGTATTTTTCAATGTTGCCGGCCGCGGAGGCATATGAGGCTGCAGAAACGGCTGATATGATAAATATTCCGGTTTTAGAAAGCAGTTTGGAAGAAGTTGAATTACCTGCTGCAGAAGTACCGGAAGAGCCTGTTGAAGAAGAGTTCCAATATATATTGGATTATGAGCCGGAATCTGAAAACTCCAACGTATATGAAATTCCGGAGCTGCCGCCCTACTATCATGCAGCAGAAGATACTTTGCAAGATATTGCCGCTTACTATATGGAAGAAGCAGAAGAGGGTTTATCTCCGGAAAATGACATCGAGAAGGAAGAACCATATTTTTTAGAAGAAGAACCGGAAGAACCGAAGATATCAGAAGAATTAGAGGCGATAGAAGAGCCTGAAGAGAAGGACGAGCTTTATGAACCTGACCCAATCCCGATTGACAGAACACAAGAGATTTTGGCGGAACTTGAAGCCGCCGCAACCGATAGTGAGGTTAACAGAATTATCACTTACTACGGCTTTAGGCTTGCAACTCAAATGTTGGGTTCGGGTGGTGAAAGGTTTAGATTTTATGTGCTGGACGAAGGCAGCGGGGATATACTGATTGGAATAGCCGCCCATGAATATGAGCAGAATTACCGCCGCATGAATTTTGAGCATTACAATAACAGACAGCGGCCTTTAGATATATCGGAACTCTTGATTTGGATGGATGGCATATAGCAATTGATGCCGCATTTTACCTTAACTGATTGATACAAAGCAACCTAAAATGAAAAGGAGTTTTAAAATGATAAGTATGATAAACTTGAATACACCTAAGCGTTTGCTTGCGTTGGTTTTAACAATTGCACTGACTGTTAGTGCTGTTCATATGCCGATTTTTGCCGATGGTGTAAGCTATAATGATATCTATATTTCAACAGAAAGCGAACAGAACGCTGGCTACGAAACGGACATCGGCTTAGATGAACCTACAAATGAATCTACGGGTGAAGATGCAGACAACGGCGATTATCCGTACGGCGATAACTGCGTCGGTGCAGGTTCCGACAACGGCTATATCGATAATGACAACGAATACGATGGCGGTTATAACGAGAACAATTACAACTACGAAGACGATGACTACTATGTAGAAGAAGAGGAAGAAGAAATACTTATGCCTCAAGCCTCTATAGTGGCGGCAATAGGCGGCATTGGCGATTTTACCGTTCCTGTTGGTGTAAGCGAATACGTAACCGAAAACATAACAGGGAATGTTACTGTTGAAGGTACGCTTATCTTTGATGCCCCAAACCTTACTATCACAGGAACAGTGATAGTGCAAAACGGCGGTACTTTTGAAATGTTTGCCGGTACTATTACAGGCGCAGGCAGCAGTGGCGTTATTGTTACAGGCGAAGGCAGCACTTTTGAAATGTCGGGCGGAACAATTGAAGGCAACAGTGCTGATATCGGCGGCGGTGTATATATTTCGGCAGGCGGAAGTTTTACTATGCCTGCAGAAAGTACCGGCAGTATAAGAAATAATACTGCGGACCGTTTCGGCGGCGGTGTACATGTAATAAACTCAGGCAGCACTTTCACAATGCGCGGCGGGGAAATTGCCCATAATATTCTTCCCGGAAGTGAAAGCGGCGGTGCAGGTGTACGTGTAGAAGACGGTGCGGTTTTCAATCTTTACGGCGGCAGAATCCATAATAATACATCGCATGCCGCGGGCGGCGGTGTACAATTGGTTAGAGGTGTTTTTGCCAACACGGCAGAACCCGAATTTTATATGCATGGTGGTTATATAGAGTTTAACCGGTCGTTCGGCGGCAATGGCAACAGCACCGGCGGCGGCGGTGGTGTACGCGTGTTTGATGGTACGTTCACTATGAACGACGGTGTCATTCGCAATAATGAAACTGCAAACAGTAACGGCGGCGGCGGTGTTTCCGTGAGAACCACCTTTATCATGAACGGTGGGCAAATATATAACAACGAGACGACAAATAATGGCGGCGGTGTGGCTCTTCAAGGTGGCAGAGCTGCAAATACAGGGTTAAACATCCCTGCGGTTACAGGCTCATTCACTATGGCCGGCGGAACAATCGGGCATACGAACCCTGCGCTCGGTAACCGTGCAGTCAGAACGCCTGCAATTGACAACACAGGCAACGGCGGTGGTGTGCATGTAACGGGCGGAGGCTCATTTGTGATGCAAAACGGCAGCATATTGGGAAATACGGCAGCCCAAAACGGTGGCGGCGTATTTGTAACCGGTGCCGGCAGCAGCTTTACCATGAATGGTGAGGATGCGATGATTCAAAGAAATGCGGCGAACGGAGCAGCACCACCTCTCCAGGGCGGCGGCGGTGTGTTTGTCATGGGTGCAGGCAGTATCTTCGACCTGATTGACGGCACAATTTACGATAATACAGCTATAGCCGGTGCAGGTGTATTTGTTATGGATAATGCCGAATTCGGGATGTCCGGCGGCCAAATCTACCGAAACACAGCAAACAGCAACAATACGGGAGCCGGCGGCGGCGGTGTGCGTATGATAGATAATGCAAGCTTTGTAATGACCGGCGGAAGCATTTCGCGTAATACCACGTTAAGCCACGGCGGCGGTGTGATGTTTAACCGCGGCAGTGTTATGCGTATGTATGGCGGTGAGATGAGCATTAATGAAAGCGGAAGAATGGGCGGTGCTGTCCACATTGGTTCAGGCGGAAACGAGACCGTTCCGGGTCGGTTTTATATGCTGGACGGTACTATTCAACATAATGAGGCAGCTGAAAACGGCGGCGGCATACATGTGGCAACTAATGCCTTTATGCGCATGGAAACAGGCACTATATATGGCAATGAGGCAATCAACGGTAATGGCGGCGGTGTAAATGTCAACATCGGTGCGGTTTTTGAATTGATTGACGGCGTAATCCAAAATAACACAGCGGCCTTAGACGGCGGAGGCGTATCTGTCACAGGTGCCAATACCGAGTTTACAATGACAGGCGGCACAATTGAAGACAACACAGCGGGCCAAAACGGCGGCGGCATAGCCGCAAGCCATATCACATTCACTATATCAGGCGGTGAAATTCGCGGCAATACGGCGGATAATAACGGCGGCGGTATCTTTATTGATCGGAGCGCAAATTTAACTGCGACAGATGTCACAATCGGCGGAGCCCTGTACGAGCATTTAAACATGGCACAAAACGGCGGTGGAATCGCTGTGGACAACGCAATGTTTACCATGTCAGGGGATTCTGTAATCGTTAATAACGGAGCTTTGAATTCCGGCGGCGGTGTTGCCGTAATGAACAACGGAAGTTTCACCATGCATGATGGCAATATGCATACCAATGGTGCGTACTATGGCGGTGGTGTAAGTGTAGACGGTTCTGCATTCACCATGAACGGCGGCGCAATTGAATTTTGCTCTGCAATCGAAGGCGGCGGAGTTTGGGTTGCAAACTCTTCAACATTCAATATGGCAGGCGGAATAATAAATGACAATCTTGCAAGCTATGCCGGCGGTGTCGGTGTAATTGACGGTTCTACTTTCACTATGTCCGCCCTTGCTGCAGTATATAACAACGCAGCGCTTTATGGCGGAGGTGTGAAAGCCGCATCGTACGCAACCGTTACTATGTTCGGTGGTATAATCGAATCCAACGAAGCGAGTTATGGCGGCGGCGTGTGGGTCAGTGATACCTCGACTTTTACGGCAAACGCAGGCTCAATAATCAACAACCTTGCCGGTGCTGACGGCGGCGGTATTTTCACAGAGACGTACGACTATAGCCGCGTTCTGTCGGCCGGTGCATACAGCAATGTCACTACAAGCGAAGAGGTAGTATTCTTCGGCAATACGGCGGGTAACGGTTCGTTCACTCCTCCGAGCAATTGGAATATTACACCTATCCGCGGTGACGGTACTTCTCCTTCTGTAGCGGCACATCAAGTGCATCAGCTTAATAACTATGACGTAAACTTCCGTTTGATGCTTGATAACCCAAGCTTGG
>Ga0123352_10013886_pt1 | contig 12801 bp, 8 predicted proteins | sample TergutLab28metaG_FD_89700 | JGI IMG/M metagenome (GOLD analysis project Ga0123352, IMG submission 89700) | Labiotermes labralis P1 segment gut microbial communities from Petit-Saut dam, French Guiana - Lab288 P1 | ecosystem: Host-associated > Arthropoda: Insects > Digestive system > Gut ... | reverse complement strand
TAATAATAATAATAATAATAATAAATAAGAACTTTTGTGTAAGTCCAAGTTTACGTAACTTGCATATTATGTAACCCAGAAAATGCCTCCATCTGCAATGTGCTGCCACTTTTTTAAACAACACACCATTTACTTACTATCTACTGTGCTTGAGTGCAATGCTGTTACTACAATATCAAGGAAATTTACACCATGTTCAGTGAGAGAGGACTGAAACTTGAGTCACATGTCTAACATTTACCTCAGCCTAAACTCTCAGAATAATACTTGCAACAAACATCCTTAACGTGCATTTGGCCCATAAAGAGCACAGGCCTCAAAACACATTATGACAAAAAAACACTCAAGCATAACAATACTTCTAATATAAGGGACAGTAACTGATTTATTTATGTATAGTTTATTTAAAAATGCTGTCAGCACTGCAGACTATATAGCATAATATGATGGAATGACTGGTGAATAACAAATTGTATAATGTGCAAGGAAGAGGTCCTAATTTATTTCAAGGTATTATCCCAGCATTTGTCTGGAGGAACTGAGGAAAACCACAAAAAATCAGTCAGGACAGTCAGTATCCTGGCCAAGATATGAAGATGGCACCTCCCAAATACAAGTCAAAAGTGTTAACTTCTGAGCCAACTCACTCAGGTACCACACATCATCAAACTCTTGAAGGCCTCAATAAAGACATACCTGACAGGTCATTTTGGCCCTTAAAATGAATCAAACTAAATGAATATGTTAACAGATACTGACATAAGAAACACACATATACAGACTGTTTCTAGGTTACATAATATGCCACTTACATAAATTCTCACTTAATGAAATGAACCGAGCTACAGAAAATTTGTTTATTTAGTACCGAATTTATAATATTTATAATACTGTATTGTTAACACCATGATTATTAAATGCATTTTACTCTGGGTGTTTCACATGAAAAAAATGTCTGAAATACATATAAAATGCACACTCACACTGTAAAAACATACACATAACCAATGAGGCATGGTAAATAAGTTTGGGTGTGGTCAGTTCCAACTTCCGTAAATGTTGACGTACATGAAGTTTTCTGGAACAGAATCCTTACTTAACTCAGAGGTTACATAAAAAAATTAAAGTGATTCTTTAAATGATACTGTAACAAAGGGCAAGAGTGCCTAGTTGTGACAACCTGCAAAGCCTCTGTTGTCAAGGCTGCCAGAACCTTCCTGTGCAAGGAGGAGATAGAACATTCTAAGGATACCCAGCACTGACTAGAACAGTGAAGTAAGTTCCAAGCATGCAACAAGCACTAAACAAGGCCATCAGATCGCAAGAAATGGACAGTCTTGTAACAGCGATTCAGAGTGTGTGGTGTACAGCAGAGCGAGGAGAGTGAATGACAGAGAGTAAAGGGGATTCAGCTGAGGAACTGCAGTGTCGAGCAAGGGAAGCAAATCTGTGAAGTAATGTGTTCGAGATTGGTGTTAAGGGCACTGAACGTACGAGTGCAGAATTGTCTTCAGAGTGATTCTTGAAATTACTGTGAGTGTTCTCTTTTCATTACTAATGGTTTTAATTGTTTTATCTATAGTGTCAATAAACGCTGTTATTTGTTAAACCCGGGGCCTATCAGTTACAATACAAAATAACCAAAACTAAAAATATACTGCATGTCCACCACACCATAGCAAAGTTAAAGCTATCCCTATGTTTAATTAAGGATCAAGCCATCAAGGCACACACAGGAATGCAAATATAGATCCATGCCTTTTAACTTTCACATCAGATGAAGGCAAATGGTCAGCTTCAGCCCCAGGTGCTTTACCCCCAGATAAAGAGGCCCCTGATACCAACTGAATAGGAAGCTGGCCAGAACAACAGCTGGTCTGGATGCTTCAGAGAAGACAAAAATATCTAGCCACTACTGAGAATAAATACCACCCCCACACCCAAAGGTTATCGAGCCCACAGCCTGACCCACCATACCAAGTGACCTATCCTGGCTCCCCACCATATCAAGTTTCATCAAAATCAGTCATGCTGTCTGAATTCTGTTACAAGCAGTTGGATGGACAGGGACACACTATGAAAAGGTGCATTTTTTTATCAGCCTAAAACAGAACATTGTGGTTACAAGACAAAGGCCAAAAGAAGTAATTTGGGGGAATATGGAACAAAGATACAAAGAAGGGTAATAAGGGTCTGTCATTACATAACTTACTTGGGAGTATGTGTCAGGACATACTCTTGACAACTACAATAATGAAGGTTCCAGTCTTCTAGGATACAATGCCATGTAGAATGGTATAAACATACCAACATTTCAGAGCAGCCTGCTCCTCCTCAGTTATCAGGGTAGTCCAAAAAGTACTCCTTGGACTACCCTGGAATCAACAGTGCCACTGTGAGAAGCTCAAATATTGCAACAGTAAGAGTGTTGAAGATTAATTTGTACAAACTGTGAGTATACAAGTTAAGCCTGCAGCATCCTTGTATGGCTGAGGGGTCCACACTAGGCCACCATAAATCTTGATGGCAGTTTGCCAAAGTGGATGACTCTCTGCAAGATATCTGTACAATTTTGTATAGAAGAAACAGTAACACACAGAATCCTACATGCACATTAATGAATTTCCTGTACCTTGTCTTTAACCCACACATGTTTTCCTACCACACACCCCTCTTGCTCCAGGAAGCTGTTGAAGTCAGTGGTGCGTCGCTGACAGCAGGACCAGAATTTAAGACCCTCATGGAACACTGGGTAACCTGGATGATGGGCACAGGAAGTTGCTGCATTTTCAGCCCCATATGTTTGTTTACAACCTCCATTCTTGCATGATGTGCCCACAGGAATTTCAACTGAATTATGGATTTCTACAGGGCTGTCACTTGCAGGCCTGGTGAGTGATTTTACTTGCTCTACTAATGTTGGTGACACTTCTACTGGCAGTTTCATCTGAAACACATTCAAATCAAGCACAGTACAGCTAAGATACCTGGAGCACCAACCTCCCCTTAAGTCCCACCAAATAATAAAACATGGACACTGAAAATAATAATTTGATAACCAATCACCATAACAGACAAAAAATTCAGGTATGCACCTGAAATTTTCCACACTGCAAGAGCAACAATATTTTTGTAGAGCAATGTCCCTTACAAATATACCAAATTCTGAATTGAATTTTCACTTGTGAGTCACCTTTCATATCGTCATCATCATCATCCCCACTGCTGCTGCCATCACCAGCACTACCACAACCACCTCCACCATCCACACCAAACCCAATGCCTCCATTACCACTGCCCCACCCACCACCTCTACCACCATCAAAGCCACAATAAAATCAAATTTAGTTTACAGATTAGCTGAGCTCATTTATGGACTGCCACATCACTGAACCCTACTCAGATCAAAGTATGGCATTGCTAGTGCAGTAGAACCATGTGAACAGGCACCAGCTGCAGACTGAATGCAATCACCGTCATGAGAACATTTCAATTTGCCTGTTTCTGATACTGCAGTCACCATACCATGCCACAGGCAGCCACTGCAGTTACGGACACTGATACCACCTACCCCTCACCAGGTGTGGTTCTCACTCTGCACCACTGGATATAATTAAATATACAGGAAAAAAATCTGCAAAATGCTGACAAATTAAAATACAGTCAGAAAAACACAGCAGTTATACAAGTGCCACTGAAATTGGCAGCAAGTACTGTGTAAATATTTAATGTTCAACAATGTGCATACTTTAAGCAATGGGGAAAGGGGTGGGGGGTCCTTAAGTGTCTGTGTTATGTGACCCCATTTTTCCCATAAGGGGTTTGCACAATGCAGTTTTGCACATCACTTCCCCCAAGTCCAGCACTGGCTACAGGATAACTGTATTCATCACAGCAGCAACAACACCATGACCGATATGATATGTGAACTTGTGTCAGGTGGGAATAACACTGGTGATACTTCCATAGAACACATATTAACAATCTGGCAGCAATGCCAAGCATATCTTTATTTTCACATTCCAGTTTCAGCTAAGCATGTGAACTTACATACACTCTCAGTTCTGCTACCACATGTATTTTGTTAACATGAACTGTCTGTAACACTATTAATGAACAGGCAAATGCTGTTTATATAAAATGACAATTTTTTGTACACATGTTGGCTACTACCAGTGTGAAGATGTAAGTTTGAATGATGGACCGAATTTTTTCTGGTCTGACTTTTTTTTTAATTACGTATCACAAGAATGCAACTAAAGCATTATAAAAGAACTGACTGTACAGGAATAAATCATTAACAGACTTGGACCATAGATATAAAATATTTTTGATAATCAACAATTACAAACATCACAATGGTGTGAAACTCCGATGTTAAATCCAACAAGTTCAATGCATAAAATAAAATAAAATCACAACCCTAGAAAGCTGGGAATCTTTGTTTTAGACATTCTGTTGTGACACTTGTGAGGAAGATTTTATGTAAACTGTCAATCACAATACACTTTATAATTCTTTTGTATTTTCAAACATAATACTTGTTTCAGCCACAAGGCGTCATCATCAAGTATTAATAATAAAAACTGTTACAGAAAATTATGGATAAATGAAACCTGTATTAAGAACAAGATCTCATTCTTTTACACACAAGCTTCAGGTTTTTATAACATCTTCCAAAATTCTCACTGTATTTATCCTGAAACATCTGCAGTTATATTATAAATATGCAAATTTCTCATGTTAAAATTAAAAGCAGTACTCATGCAAGCCAAATGCCTTTAAATTTGTTGTATTTTATTTCAGTCCTCCATTTGCAGATGTAAACACAACCCTATATTTCCTTCATACCATTAGGTAGAGTGTAGGTTGTGTAGTTGTTACAGGACACAGGCACACCAAAAATTTTTCTTTGAGGGGGGTGTGGGTGGGGGCTGACCCTGAGGCTATATACAATTTATGTTTGAGTTTAAAAACCATGTTATGAAAAGCAGGTCAAAATCTCCAAGCTAACATCTAGTTAGGTTACACAGAAAATTAAAACTAACTAAAAAAAGAAAAATCGACATATTCAAATGTTTTCATTATATTTTTCAATATTCCAATGTACTAGTCATCAGTTGATTTCCACAGCTTATTTAAGCTGAAGTGCAAACCATGTAAAACCTTGATATTATATACTTCACAGCTAATAACTATAAACCCTTCTCTTAAGTATTTTTCAGGTCCACTGCATTAACAAATGCATGAACATTATGTTAACCCACTACATGACAGGACCATGGTTAGTTATGTACAGGATGATGACAGAACTACTACTGCTAGTATGTATCTTTCACTTAATGCCTTCTCTTCTCGTATACAATGAAAACTGTTCCTTGGATTGTTAAGTGCAGGGATCACAAAGTTAATAGGCACACTAAGGCCAAAAAAAAAAGGTTTCTTGAAAGCAAACTGTTATGAGCCCACAAAACCTCAAACTGCCCTTTTCTGCAGTATAAACAATCACTTCACATACACGATCATTTCGCATGTGCCCCAGACAGTAACTCCATATGAAATGGATAAAATAAAGAACTTGACATGGCCCCCAAAATCAGCTGGGCTCAGTAACATATATCAGTTGAACAGAGAAAAGGTACAGTACACTCCCAATTATTTGTGCACAGACAAACCAATCTCTGCAATATCCATTCATTTGTTTTAATATGAAGTCACACACATTCACAACTGTAGATATGTGTGAAATAGGCTTGTCAACCTTTCCTACAGCTGAACATGGTTACAGTCCTTCCAGCATGTCAGGAAAGGTGTAAGGAGGGGCAATTTGAAAAAATGAGATACAGTAAGCAGGATCTTTACCCCTTCAAGGCACATGCTCTGCCACATTATTAGTCACCGTCAGTTCTGGCACAATACGAGCCTCCAACTAAACTTGCCTCTTCCCTTCCAATAACATGGATAACTGAGTACATACTGTAACTGAAAGATTATGTAATCAAAACATACTATTACAGGTCACAAGTGCCAGTGTCAATGTACATTAAGCATTCGTAGCTTTCTTTCACATGAAACACAAGTACACATAAAAAGACTTGGAAATACTGCATTTACCCAAATACAAGATGACCCTGCATAGACAACAACCCCAATGCTTCTTTTTCTTCAACTTCTACTTCTTCTTCTTCTTCTTCTTCTTCTCCTTCTTCTTCTTCTTCTACTATCGAGCTCCCACACATTTTTGGGCCATGTCCTCCCTACTGCCAGGTTTTCAAACAGTGAAGTTTTTATGAGTCAAGAATGCCAGCCCCATGCCCCATGACCAACTCCCAACCTGGACGGTAAGGGTCTCTCTCTTTGTTCAGTCCTTTACTCGAAACCTGCCCAGCATAAGGTCCTTACTGACAGCTCTGCTGCTACAGCAACTCCACACCACAACCTTCATTTTTAAGGAAAATACCCAAACCAAACATGTTTACAATTGTGTGCAATTACACAGCAACCCCAACACCACCCCATCCATTTTTCAAACATGCATTAGAAAAGAATTTTCATCTTACACTCATGTAAAAAAGCAATTCTCAAAAAAAGTATCTCGCTCGATACAGGCAGGTTTCGATTTACACCAGGGTTACATTTCTGAAAACATCACGCAAATCAAACAAAAAATTCCCATCTAAAAGTATTTCCTGGTGGTCAGGGGACTGACCTCATCCTATATAGTGTATGACTATACCACTAGTGGACATACAGACCTGTAGAGTATATATGTCTTTATGTACACTATACATACATTTCTACACAATACATTTATTTATTTATTTATTTCTAATGCAATAAAAATGTAACAGATCACATCCATTGTTTCTGGTATGGTTAATTCAACTGGACTGTAGTAATCTTGCTACACAAACAAACACTTTAGTTTCTGATGTAGCACTTTCTTTAATTCAATCAGCACTATCATGAACTGTATGTATGCTAATATAAGCAAGTCTAACATTACAGCATATGTCAAAAATCTGTTCAACTTTTTCAAGTCATCTTATTAGTCTAATTTCTCTTCAATACCGATTATGCTTCACCGATTTTTCACTTGGACTGCACTAAGTGATGCAGATTTAAGTTTCTCACTCATATTAGCAAGAAAAGCCAATGCTATAAGGGAAGAAATTACATGAGCCACATGATTATGTCACCAATGTAATCAGCCCATATACATTACTGATGGTTTAACAGCGTTGCTGCTAGCCACCTACAGAAGGTGAGTGTGGCCCATGGATCATCAACACCAAATCATGCTGAACCAAAAATTATCACGTAAATTCTAAATGTGGTGTAAATTTTCATGTCACATTACAGGAAAATCATGTAAAAAAAAAAATCACATAAAATAAGAACTGCCTGTATCTGCTTAGCTGTTAGACATTACATGTTTCACTTTGTAATACTTACCAGTGATGATTCGAATGGAGGCCTTTCTAGTGCCTCAACAACAGGAGCTTGAGGTGGGTTGTATTCAATAACTTCATCCGGTTTAGGTTTGTCAACTACAGGTCGTTCTGCTTCTGGAGGTTTCTCATTGCTGTGGTAAGATTTTGTACAGCCCTGAAAATTACAAATGTACACCTTCAATAAACTGCAGGTAGACAATTTGAAGTTTCAAAACTATGTGCATACGTTAACGCAAAAATATGTAGAAATGAACAAACTCAAACGACTAACTCAAGAGGTTCATTAGTCAGCCAAGAGGATTATGGCGTCAATGAACCAAGGCTGAGCTATTCATATATCATTTAAAAATAACATGTTAACTTCCAGAGTTACTGAGCCAACAGTAAAATGCAGGAATGATTATACATACATACATACACACATACTGAAATAGAAAAAAACAGGAAAAAGCAGCTCTGTCTATTTAAAAGCACCTAACACTATGAAAATCAGAAAAACAACTTGTTCTTCTGCCAGCATTTACTGCAACTACAGCTAATTTTAAGGTTGGACATCACCGTAGTGCTTCCAAACAAATGTTTAAGGGCACTATACACTCTCAGTTAAACAGTGCGATTGTACTATGTGATGTCATACCTGAAGGAAAAACTGAGTAAACTGCGCAGTTTTCACAGGCAATAGCGCAGGCCTCAGAACTGTCCTTTCCAGTCGTCTGTCACACACAGAACTGCGCAGTTCACTCAGGGAATCCAACAGTTTCCTCAGTTTACCTGCCGACACCACAAGAGCATCATCTCAAGGCACTCAACCTCAACTCAGATGAGCATCGCATGATATATTCCTTTTCAAATACCACTTCTCACTCCACATTTTATGCTTTCTTTTCTTCTTATCAGACAACGTGATGGCTGGTGTGGCTAGCAAACAGCAAACGACAGCCTTGTTTTTATCCAAAATAGTCACATGCACAAGAAGACACACAGAACTGACAAAAAAACTGAAAAACCTGATGGGAAACCTGTGCTGTGCCAGAGAACATTCAGTTAAGTTTTTGTGCAGGTTTTTACACAGTTAAACTGCATAGTTTAACTTAGGGTGTATGTGGCCCTTTACATTAGGAAATAGTTGACACCACTAAGTTTATAAGTGTTTAATAAAGCAATATGTTTTGACCTTTCAGGTCACAATCAGCCTAACACAGACAATGTAAGTCACAAAAGAAAAATACAAAAATGTCTTGCTATTTGGAAATTGAGCCCTCAATTTTTACAAATCAATATCCATGTTTACATTATAAGCATAATTAAAAAGGTGGTTTAAAATGGTTAAACATAGTTGAAAAGTTAAAAAATTAAGAAAGTGGGGTTATTTAGAGATGGTGTTAATGGCAGGCTGTTTAGATGGTACAATCTGTCATTGTCACAATCTATGGGTTTTTGATATAGGTGATCATTCATATTCCTAATTTCAGGCTGGGCTAAGTTGTCATGAAGTGTCCGGTATCATTACTGGTAAGGAACTACTAAGTGTTCATTCCCAGGATTGCGAGATATTCCTATTTTTGGTCTAGGCTAAGCTGTCATGAAGCATCCAATAATGATGCCAGACACTTCATAACAGCTTAGCCCAGCCCAAATATAGTAATATCTCTCAACACCAGGAACAATTACCTATATCAAAAACTCATGGATTGCATAAATAACAGACTGTCCCATCTACAAGACATAATACAAAGAATTAAAGAAGTTAAAGTTATGATAAATAATAATAATAATAATAATAATCAACTACTTTGTTCAAATAACCTTAGCTTGGAAATGAAAAAGAAACTTATAAAAAGTTGTATTTGGAGTGTTGCTCTTTATGGATCAGAAACATGGACCCTAGGAAAAAAATGAAGAAAGGGTCATAAATGCATTTCAAACATGGTGCTGGAGAAGAATGGTAAAAATAAAATGGACAGATAGAATAACGAATGACAAAGTTTTTCAAAGGGCGAAAGAAGAAAGATTACTTTTAAAAATTTTAAAAAATAGATGCCACTCATGGATAGGGCATACAATTAGGCATAACGAGTTTGTAGTAAACATCCTTGAAGGAGCCCAGAAAAAAAGGCCATGGGAAGACCTCGACTACAATACTTAAAGCAAGTCGCCAGAAACACAGGAGCTGACAGTTATATGGCAATGTAAAGAATGGTTTGCAACAATTCCAGATGAAAAGCTGCCAACCAATCAAAATACTGAAGAAGAAGAAGAAGAAGAAGAAGAAGAAGAAGATGATGATGATGAAGAAGAGGAGGAAGAAGAAGAAGAAGAGGAAGAGGAAGAAGAAAAGAAGAAATAAGAAGAGGAAAAGAAAAGAAGAAAGAAGAAAAAGAAGACGAAGAGAAAATAAGAAGAAAAAAGTGAAGAAAAGAAGGAGAGGAGGGGGAGGGGGGGGGAGGAGGAGGAGGAGGAGAAGAAGAAAGAAAAAGAAGAAGAAAAGAGAAGAATAATATGAAGAAAAGAAGAGAAGAAAGATGAAGAAGAAGAATAAGAAGATAAAAGGAGAAAAGAAGAAAAAGAAAAAGAGAAGAAAAGAAAAGAAGGAGAGGAGAAGGAGGAGGAGGAGAAGAAGAAGAAGAAGAAGAAGAAGAAGAAGAAGAAGAAGAAGAAGAAGAAAACCATCTACAACACCTGCCCTTTATACCATCTCTAAACAATCCCCTTTCTTAATATTTCAACTTTTCAACTATTTGTAACTATTTTTAACTACAATTTTAACTATGATTATAATGTAAACATGTATATTGGTTTGTAAAAATTGAGATCTCAATTTCCAAATAGCAAAGCATTTTTTCATTTCTCTTTTATGACAAAATGTATATGACAGCCCAATGATGACCTGAATGGTCAAAACATGTCACTTTATTAAATACTTATAAACTTAGTTGTGTTGACTATTTCCTTGCGTAACCATTGCAAATACAGGTTTCACATTACTAAGAGACACTGCAAAAATCAGCAATGCAGTGCATTGTGTCAATGAACTGGACTCACAGCCTGATCCAAGCATTCCACAGAGCCTAGGAAAAAGAATGTGGAACATATCAGAGTAAAACACCTCCACTAACTCCATGAAACAGATTCCTTCTTCAGATGCTAACAGTTCCTCTGCTAATCATGGAAATCCCTGCATTTTATGGAACCTGAATGTTCACGACTGCTTTAATAGCAGGCCACCACTTGTTCCTGTCCCACACATGTCAATCCAGTCTATGCCCTCCCACCATATTTATTTAAACCCCACTTTAATACTGGTACTCCCATCCATGCCTAAGTGTTCCAAGTGGTCTCTTTCCTCCATTTCCCCACCAAAACCCTGTACAAATTTCTCTCCTCCCCCCTATATGCCACATGCCTTGTCATCTTATTCGTCTTGTTTTGCTAACCCAAATAATATTTGGCAAGAAATACAAATTCTTAAGTTCCTCATTACTCACCTTCCCACAGTTTCCTGTTACTTCCTCCAGAGTAAAACACAACATATTCAAAAAGTACCCAAAAATTACTACAACAACAAAGTATACATAATTACATAATACTTCTTTGGCAATTATATGGTGCATTCAGAAATACTGTAACAGGGAGCAAAAACACCTAGTAGTGTGACAACCTAAGAAACCTCTGATGTCAAGGCTGCCAGAACCTTCCCATGCAAGAAGGAGAGAGAATATTCTAGGGATACCCAGCACTGACCAGAACAGCGAAGTAATTTTGAGGCGTGCAACAAGCACTATATAAGGTCATCGGATAGGAAGAATTTAACAGTCTCATCACAACAATTCAGTGTGTGTGTGGTGTACAGCAAGGCAAGGAGAGTGGGCGATGGACAGCAAAGGGGATTCAGCTTAGGAAGTGTATAGTGTCGAGAGAGGGAAGCGAATCTATGCAGTACTGTGTTCGAGACCAGTGTTAGGGCTATGAGCCCGGAGTACTGAATGTATAAGCGCAGAGTTATCTGTTGAGAGTGATTCTTGAAATTACTGTGAGTGTTCCATTTGCATTACTAACAGTTTTAATTCTTTTACCTGTAGTGTCAATAAACGCTGTTATTTGTTAAACCTGGGGCTTATCAGTTACAATACTGAAAATTACACTACATTTTAAACACTTGCAGTAAGAAATTAATACACCAAGTAAATTATTGTATACATAAATTGTGTACAATTAGCGTCCTCTTTTTATGTAAGAATATAAACAATCACTTCCTGATACATCACACATAAACCATTATTGGCTGAGCAGGAAAACACTGTCCCATTACATAAACTCTTATCAGATGAAAACGAAAACACTATCCTGCTCAGGTGCAGGAAGGGAAACTTAAAATGCAAATAACTCCAGCCATCAGCAACAACAATGGCATTCAGATGCCAGACAGTAAAGGTTAATACCAGCAGTATTTCATGAGTGAAACTGCACATAGTTTCATCTGTAACAAAAATGCCACTGAAGTTTAACCCCTTCACATACCATTTCCTACCTCCTTGCATCTGTAGTGAAATACCACTTAGCTTTTAAATCCCCATCCTTATCACACATTCATCCTTCCAATCTGCTTCTCATTACATCTTATAACGTTATATTTATGGAAATGCACTGCATTTCATGTAAATGACACACAAAAAATACAAGCACTTCAGGAATATTATATATTTATACCAATAATTTACTTAATAATTCTTTTTCATGTGATAAATCTTGAAACACTCGGGCACAATGAGGGCCACTTGACAAACTTCACATTCCCATCTGTTAGTGCTCTTAATTTTCTTGTTTGAACACACCGTACACTGTGATGGGTTTGCCTTCACAGGATCTGGGAGTATATACTGTAGAAAGTGCGCCCAATGAAGCTGCCTGAAGCCTAACGGGCATATGCTGCTGGACAACCTCGCCTTGCATATTCTGGCATTATCAGGCCAACCAGCAACTCCTCTGCTATGACTAGCCTGAAATGGTTGTACTTCAAATTCCTTGAAGTCTTCTTCTTGTACATGATGTAGGCATTGAACAGTGTCATGTCAGAGACAGAACAAGATCTTATACACCTTCAGATAGCAGCACATGAGAAGGTAGGATGAACACCGCCGGTCCCTTGTGTCCACCACCCCCCCCCCCCCACCACCACCACCCCATACCTTCATTACAGTCAAGGACAGGCTTTGGTTTCATCACTGGTTCCCCTGTTTTCCTGCTTGTCTTTCCTGTGTACACCATGCAAAAGTTGCCATGCATTGCTTTCCGAATGGAAACATTTTTTTTCTCCCCCCCCCCCCCCCCCCCCCCCCCCCCCCCCCCC
>Ga0123352_10013883_pt1 | contig 12801 bp, 5 predicted proteins | sample TergutLab28metaG_FD_89700 | JGI IMG/M metagenome (GOLD analysis project Ga0123352, IMG submission 89700) | Labiotermes labralis P1 segment gut microbial communities from Petit-Saut dam, French Guiana - Lab288 P1 | ecosystem: Host-associated > Arthropoda: Insects > Digestive system > Gut ... | reverse complement strand
TTTTTTTGGGGATTTTTTTCTTTTTTATAGCCATATCTTTAAAAAGGACAAACGTTTAACCACTTTTTTAAAATTAAAATTTAAACCCCATATTCTACACAACAAAAAAAAAAACCCGTAGGCCAACTGTTCCCTTAAATCGATTCTCATTACATTAGGTGTCGCTCTTATCGTCATTCTAAAATTACTAGTCAAGTTTTAAACCCCGCTGTCTTTAGGTTTCGATGAGTTATAATTACAACAGACGCACACGCGCGCGCGCGCGCGCGCGCACACACACACACACACACACACCGTCTGTTATCGTACAGACTGAGTTTAAGTTCAGTTATCAAAAGTTTCAAGTCCATTCCTAGAAATGCCCTTGGGTTTTTAGACTTTTCCGAAAGAAATGCAAAGAAGAATCGTAGCTGATTCATGTCTGTTTTCCGTCTGCCCGCATGGGGTAGTTCGGCTCTCACAGGAAGGATTTCCGTGAAATTCTATATTTGAAGGTCTGCTGATTTCTACTTTGGTTAAAATCGGACAATAATAATAATAATAACAATAACTATAGTAGTTTAAATGGTATCACTATATGGGACGAGTACAGGATGCAAAGATCCGTCCAAACCTGAAAGTCACATTGTAGGCAGGCTTCCTATCTTTTTCACTTTATCGCTTGTTTGTTTCAATTAGTAAAAGAGATAGAACAGACACCTGAACCCTTTCAACCATAAATAGTGTAACAATCAGTCACCTGAAGATGCGCGTAAAGCGAATCCAGTAACATGTTTTATCATACACTAGACAGACCTTAGGGAATGGGCAATACAAATGATAACAGCAGTAATGTGTCTGGAGCGACAGAAGAAAGCGGGAAATCCTGTGGCTTGTGAAGCATTGAACAAAATCCATTACGGAGTATACACGTTATGTAAACCCATTCAAATACAAAGTCCTTTTAAACGTATAAACTTCAGATATACTTCTTTAAGCTGTCGTCCTACTGTCTTACACCAAAGGAAACCACACCATACAGTCTGCCCAATAAAGTTTCTTTTTATGTATAAATCTTGTCTCCTCATATCCATTCCGAACCATACACGCTCTAAGAAGGATCAGTCTCTGTTTGGTACATTTCTCTGCCAGTAACTTTCTTCAAACAATCTAAGAGTTTTAGTTATTCTTGGTGCAGACTTGCTATGAGGTCTTACATTAGTAGATCTCAACCCGTGGAACTGAGAGTACCAAAATATTTTGCACGTGACTGAACATTCACACGAGTAGATATTGGTATTTCGAAAAGTGTGGTTTAATGAGACCTGATTCAGTCCTGCTTCCTCCAGCTCATCAGCCTATGCCGCAGTTTCTTATCCAACGCACAGTGTTTACTGTACATATGACTACCTTTACACTGAACATATTCCATGTTGTAGCCATGAAGAGCGACTTTCGAAGTCTGAAATTGTCGCAGCGACGTTGCTGAAAATTCGAGTCTTATATAATGTCAGTTCTTTCCGATCTTCAAGTATTTACGGACGTTTTGAAAGGCCGCAATATCCACCTCAACGACAGTGCGCAACTCCCAAAAAATTGTAATATTAAGTATCAATTGTTTTCCTAAAGTTTACTGTCTTTGCCTTTGTAATAGAGAAACAAGGTGTTTACTTGAATAATAAGAAAACCAACTAGATGCCACTTGATATTTTATTGTACTTCTTATAGGCTCAACATGTTTCAAGCATTACTATGCCCATCATCAGGAGCTCGCGACTTTGGTTTGCTGTATGTTGGAGGTTAGGTGCAGTTAGGCTGGAGTAGTCGCGAGTTCCAGATGATGGGCATAGTAATGCTCGAAACATGTTCAGCCTATAAGAAGTACAATAAAATATAAGGTGGCATCTAGGTGGTTTTTTATTCTTCAATTATCACAATGATGCACGGTCCAATAAAAATCAGATTCACAATGTGTTTACTATAAAGTAAAAACGAAATAGTCAAATTATAACAATTTATTATGCCATTAACACAACATATGTTAATCAGCAACTTCTGAAAGTTAAAATCTTGGCTACAATGATTGTGCATAGAATGCACAATCACTGAATGTACCAGAAATATGTTCCTTTTTTTGGCCTGATGATGATATGCTGTAGCTGAAACATGTAGCCAAGACATTAACTTTCAGAAGTTGCTGATTAACATATGTTGTATTATTGACGTAATAAATTGTTATAATGTTGTAACACAACGGGATGGCTCATATTAAAATTAAATAGTCAAATATTTCAGATGAACATCATAGTTCAAGGGGATAAATCTTTTCTCTTTCTACTAGGTTTTATCATAACTGTTTATACCTTTCACACAGCGCACTTCCACGCTGTAGGAATTTTTAATCCTCACCTTCAAACCACAGTTTTGCTTTAATTACCACCATTTTTATTTATGAGAAATGCTACGTTCTGCTCACACAGTGTATTTATGTGTTCTCTATCGACCTCAGAATAAACAGTAATTCCTTCTCTATAAAACATACCCGATCAACTTTTTTATAACCGTGGCAGAGTGTATTTTTACAGTGCGGTCGGAACTGAGTCTTTGAAAACATTCTAGGTTAATCTACGTCCTGTGGGTATTTTGTGTTGTAATTCGTCTTCCTTATTACTCGTTAATAAAATATTGATAACCTGTTACAGTTTTCTATGAACTGTAATACATGTCCATATTTCAAAATAATATGGATTTTTTAAACCCCACAAATATATATACATACATATATACAACTTTATGACTCCTTGTGCGGAGAGATATCGAAATATATTTCAGTGTAGCGCCACAGTAAACGATGGTTGATAAAAGTTTCCCAGTGTTTATGACGTGCAGTATTTCTTGGCGAACATTTTCCCAGGCGAGTTTCAAATTTCGAACTCTACTTGACTCCAAGCAGTATAATTCTTTTTTAAAGAACGAATAGTCCCTCAGATGGTTAAGAAATTTTCCACCTTTTACAGAGTCCGACAGGGACAGAGGTCCATCCTAAGAAATTTGAAAAGAAGTAAGTTTTACAAAGTGCGGTTTCACTGACGATAAGATTGAGTACGTGACCCCATCTCTATGAAAATACCTCCTCTTTGTTGCCAATGAAATCCACGAAAATGAGGAAAGTTTTAAACATTTTTTAACGAAAAAAGTACAATATTACATTTAAGAACAAGTCAAGAGCAGAGGAAAAAAGGAAGACGTGTTAACATTCACTTTAAGAATTCTGTCTTCCCAACTCTTATAAAAATTTTAGGGTTAAAATATGCGAAACGATCGTTTTTATTACAACCATTTAACTAAATTAAAATAGAAAATATGCGAAACGAATTTACGTGTTGCTTTATATTGGTATTAAACAAAGGCTCATTACATTTCAGTTATAGCATAGACTATGAACATTTAAAGGTACGGTGCTGAACATAATACGGAGAAACTAGCAGTAGGCTTAAAACAGTACAGAATTAAGGGTTTGAAAATTTACTGCACGAATTATTATTAGGGTAATCAACTCAGAGTAGTGAGATAGACTGGAATCGTACCTGTAAAGAATATGATGTAATAATAAAAATAACTGTTGGGTGTGGAAATATGAACGATAGCGACTAACAAGGAACAGCGGCAGCCAGTGTTGGAAGGCAACACAAAAAATAGGTAAAGAAACAACGTGAGGTAACAGACCGAACTGGAGTGTCAATGGACAGACAGCAATGGCGGCCTGTCGTAAATACGATAGCGCGCCTTCCAGTTCCCTGACCGATAGGGAATTTTATGTTTGTGTGACCGTGCATCGCTGATACAATAATATAAACAGCCAAGTAGATGCAACAATAATAATTTTATTAATAATTTCAATCAGCTCAACATGTTTCGGGCGATAATTTCGCCCATCCTCAGGAGCGACGATGAGCAGCATCGTCGGTGCTGTATACCACAAGCTGTAAACACAGTTTAGTGCTCCTGAGGATGGGCGAAATTATCGCCCGAAACATGCTGAGCTGATTGAAATTATTAATAAAATTATTATTGTTGCATCTAGTTGGCTGTTTATATTATCGATAAAGAATGTCCTGATCAGCTGGATGACTGTCGTCTTTTTACAGGGTAAAAAGCGTGTTTCATGGAAAGGGCCAGACAATGTATTAGGACAAGTCAGAATTCGAACCCAGGCCTTGTCATAGTTGAATTCTACCCGAATATTCATTTATAGCGCACATGTCCTATATCCGTGCTTTAAGGATATTTAAACTTACGTAATAACACCTACAAATGCACATGTATACAATATGTTTTATCATATATTATTAATTACCGGCATGTCTCGATCGCTTTCGCCATCATCGTCTCTCTCAAACGATCCCCCTAGTGATACACACTTCTATTATCAAACCAAAATTACTCTCTCTACTGCTCAGCTTTGCTACTGGCCCAACCACCCGGGATCCAAAAGCTAAATCATTCTACAGACCGCACCACCCACTATTCATCACAATAATGGCCATTGTGCGAAGTCCTGCAGTCACCCATTGTCACAACAAAAACTACGACGGAGAAGGGCGGTAGATGGGAGCGGTTATGAAAGTAATAGTCAAAATCTGAAGTTGCTTCTTATGGATGAGCCACAAGCTACTTTATGAGACAAAAGATGGAAACAAATGGCGACCCTCACATTACGTCAAGCAATCGTATGGTGAACGTTACTGAAATATGAAGATAGGCCTGAATCGCAGCATTAGTTTTTTGTATTCAAGTGACGGGTTTTTAGGCGAGTTCCCAAAATTGCGAAAAGCGACTACTAGCTTCGTCATGTCCGTTCAAATGTCATGAAAATGGTTCCAATGGGAGCCGAGTTGTTCCACGCGGACGGACGGACAGACACAATGAAGCAATTTTGCGAAAGCGACTAAAATGTACGGCAGGAATCTACATGTCTTCTCGCGCAAGTTCACAAGCTGACTGCTGCTAAACATTTATACTCTCTGTGATGACGTGTAAAATGGTAACGATTTATCACAGTTTCGGAGGAAACTGTTATATCCTTCAGCACAGAACAATAGAACGTTAGTGAATATCCACCAGACAACACAGCTTCACAGCCGAGAGCACAGACCTTCACAGTAACCGCTGTAACATCTTTGTTACTACAAACTGGTGCGCTTTGCTTTCGACAGCCACCTCACAAATAACAAGTTTGCTGTATTTTGTGAGCAGTTAGCAGCATCTAACAGTCACTGCCTGAAAGCACGCGTACAGTTTCTGAAGCCAAATTGGATTTAGTCCGGAAAACTCTCCCCCATCCCCACCCCACCCCCTCCCCCACACCGTTGGTAATCCTCATACGCCCCTTTATGGAGCGTTCTCCACGGACAACTCATCACGAATAACCAGCGCTTCAGCCTGGTACTTTCCATGGACTCTTCTCCTGAAGATGTTTATACGGGTAAGAACTGACGAGGGACTTTTGCTGTCCGAACACGGACGTGAAACTGACATGAGAAATGGATCTCGCGGGTATTAGTGTGCTTGTGGATTTAAGGGTATCAGTGAAGGAAAGAAAGCACACTGCCAGAACACCTTACAAAACTATGGGCAATCACTCACGCACGGACAATATTCTAACTCGCGCAATTCCAGTGTTGGAGAGGTCAAAGAGAGTGAAAGTGAACACCTCATAAGTCACTGCTACCCATGTGGCAATTAATTTTACGTTGGCTTAAACACAATCATATGAAGGCGGATACAATTAGGAAGTTAATTTTCCCATTAATCGGCCAGCATTTAATTACCGTAGATTTGCAATATCGATTAATCATGATGTGAATCTACAGTTCAAATCGGGATAGATGATCAGCCAATCGAAGATGGTGACGACGAGAATAGACCCAGAAGAAATGAGGATATAAATGGATGAAAATAAAAGACTGAAGAATAAAGCAAGAAACAAATGAACACAGAAAGCAAAATAGAAAAAGGACACAGAAGCGCAAAGGAGGAAAGAAAAAATGAAAAATGAGGATTGGGGAGGACAGAACACAAAAACAAGGAGAAAATAAAGAGTGCACAGGAAAACATCGTAGTTGAGTCGGCAACAATCTTGTTTTCTGTTTAAATGTACTGGGTTCAAATCTCAACAAGGAAAACGTTTATCCTGAACGAGATTCTTTTCACGTTTTCCCACAGTCAATTCAGTCACATGCAACGACAGTACTTGAATTTGGACAAGACAGTGTTTTTCCCTACGTTATACAAATCCCACATTGCCTGAGCCACTGACAGCATCATTAAATAAATCATAAATAATCAAAAGGAACAGGAGAGAAGGAGGGTCACATCACAGTAAAATCAAAGGAACGAAAAATGAAAATTTTTTACTAAGTTGTCGTTCCGGTAATCATCTACAAAAGAAACCACAGAGAAATTCAAATCTGTTTTCATAGGCCTCATATGATCTATGCATTTCTCGAATACAATTCAAACGACGTACTACGGAGCTAATCTTGTCAGTGGGTGAATTATGCTTTCGTATTAGTTTTCATTGGAAATTGTTCCAGTGGTTTTGCTATGAGCTACATGCAATTGCTTTTTAATTTGGACAACTAATTGCAGTAGGTTATTTCTATGCAATGCAGGGTATGTAAGCTGAGTATGTGTTTATACTTTATAAAACCTCTTTTGTATTATCAATACGACATAGTATTTATATAAAATCTGTGTTTATATTTTCGGACACGCAACATGCCTTCACTTGTACGACTCCACTGCCAATACGGAAGAGAATGTTACTCTTTAAAGAACGACAACCCACAGTTCCACAGATATTCCCAAAAGGCTCCGAAAATAATCTAGGTCTAAATCTGATTAATCCGTCACTATGCGCAGTGCAGTACTATATTTAATCAAATTAGCTGTTTTGGAAAACTGAATAAATAAACTAACTTCTCCAGCTGCATGTCTTGCTAGGCTCATTAAGCCGATAAAGCGCATTGTGCATGGTCCTGTATGTGACCTTTATTAAAAAAGAATAAATATTTTATTGCCATCTTGTTTAGTTTTGCAGCACGCCAGATACAGGATATTTCCTGCTGAATGCATTCAATTAAATCTGCAGTGTATATTTTGCAATTTTATGAATTCACCTTCTTTTCTAAACAAATAAATTAATATTAAAATAAAATATACTCTATATATATTTGGGTACACAAACTATATATATATATATATATACACACACACACATATATATATATATATATATATATATATATATGTTATATGTATATATGTGTGTGTGTGTGAGAGAGAGAGTGAGAGAGAGAATTCGAAACTAAAAAAAAATGACTGTTTATTAGTTAGAGTTACTTAGTTGGTTAGTTAGTTTGTTTGTTTCTTTCTTTGTATGTTACTAAGTTCTGTTAGAACATCATACATCGTAAGGTGCCGGTAGCAAGTTCTAATGCAGCCACAATTTTTCGGTGACGCCAAGCCCAGAAAGTGTTAAAAGATTCGATGCTTGTACTTGAAAGAAGAAAGTCAGAAGGAAATAACAAAAGTAATAAACAAATAAATAAGGCAATTAAAAATAAACAAGTAACTGAATAGAGTGTTTGGAGTAGTTCAAGCGACTTCCTTTGACTTCACGTTCATCACTGATTTTCGTGCTGCTTCCTTAATGGGATTTACATTTTATGCCACTTACATTACGAAGAAATCACAAAATTTCTGCGTGCCACATTTTTTCCTACAGCTTTTGTGTGCATCCATACAATTTCTATTTTAACATTAACGAAACGTTTTAAAGATTATATCTTGTTTTGTAGGAAGCAAAGTCGTTTCAGATCTATAAAAGGGCTACTCAGTTCAACAGTGTAGGATTCTACCTCGTTTAAATACTACAGAAAACCCAACCGGTTCAATTCTACACAAAATTCACTCGGTTCAATACTGAAAGAATCTGACTCGTTTAAACACTACGGAAAACCCAGCCGGTTCAGTTCTACACAAAATTCACTCGGTTCAATACTGAAAGAATCTGACTCGTTTAAATTCTACAGAAAACCCAACCGGTTCAATTCTACACAAAATTCACTCGGTTCAATACTGAAAGAATCAGACTCGTTTAAATACTACGGAAAACCTAACCGGTTCAATTCTACACAAAATTCACTCGGTTCAATACTGAAAGAATCTGACTCGTTTAAATTCTACAGAAAACCCAACCGGTTCAATTCTATACAAAGCTCACTCGGTTCAATACTGAAAGAATCTAATGCGTTTAAATTCTACAAAAAACCCAACCGGTTCAATTCTACAAAAAGGCCACTCGGTTCCATACTGAAGGAATCTGACTAGTTTAAATTCTACAGAAAACATAACCGGTTAAATTCTACACAAAGCCCACTCGGTTCAATAAGGAAAGAATCTGACTCGATTAAATTCTACAGAAAACCCAACCGGTTCAGTTCTACACAAAGCCCACTCGATTCAGTACTTCAGATAGCTGACCAGTTGTGTAGTGAGCTTTGTCTTGTTGGCGCGTTCCTTACTGATGTGTCAGCGTGATTTATGCGTAGTCATTTATTCCAGGGATCATTAAATGGGTCTGGGTGATTTAGTATCTCATAGCTTAAGACGGCAGTGCTGCCAGCGGATAAATGTTAGTTAAATCATCAAACTTGATCTTTACTTCAATGTGGGATGCAAGGATATTGGATAGGACCTATTCGCCAATAGGCCTCTCTCGGTTAGGACACCCTTGGTTAAGCTGCTGCTAGTACTGCACACTTTTATGTCTCACATCAACACAGTCACAAAGGTCTGCTCCCATTAACATCTGTTTAATATTCACAACTAGCCCAATTAGCATGAGGATAATTGTAACAAGCAACTGATTAACAATTAATGAAACATTAACAAACATGTGTTCCACGTGGCAATTTACACATCTGGTTAGTGAATGAAACTGATGGTTGGTCCTTATATCGCGTTTAATATTCGCCGTACTATTAGATTTGATCTAATTTACCTGAGTGCCGGTTCTCTAGTTCCACTGTCTCTTCCAAAAACTTTGTCACGACTTCCAATATATCAAAGTATTTCTTACTTCTCTTCTCCTCCAATTAAAAAATTGAATTAACATAATTTTTTTCTTCTTATTCTACCCTGCCTCTTTTACTAAGCATCATCTGCTGTTTCCCCTTCCCAATTGTTCGCTGTTTACTCCATCTTTTAAGATCCTAAAGTACATCTCTTATTTTTTCATTTTCAAATTTCACTCCAAAATCTTTAATTCCTTTCTTAGCGTCACCAATCTCTCAATTACGTACCTCAGTTAACTTCTGAACTATTTTACTCCCCCTCCTAAATATCATTGTTTCAATAACTGAACAATCTTGTCCTGCTCCGCTGGACTGTCCGGATTTACCTCCACACCTATCACTACCATCACCATCAATACTATTCTCATAAACCAGCTGAACACTATCAACCTCACCGCTCTCCAGTATTCGCTGTTATCGCTGTGCCTATTCTGGCCCGTTAGATTTTAATGTTGACAACGATTTTGAAATTCTGCGGAAACACGTCTGCTCTCCTTTTTTCCTTAGACTCAACACCCGGTTAAATAATTGGTATTAGAAATAATTCGGCTATAAATGCAAAACTGTTCCTCTCCAAGGCATGAAGGTATATGGGACACTGCAGGCATACATCTACGCATTCTTGACCTTGAACTGGATATAGGTGAACCTAACCTAATCCGGCTAATTTGGCTTAAACTGAGTATGTCGTTGCCTTCTTTCTCCTGTAGTGTGAAAGCTGCGATTGTTCCTTCAAATAAGTTGCGATAGATTCCTGTTAACATTTCATAACAAGCTTCCTGTTAACATATTATTATCTTCCACATAACCTAATAAATTAAATCAGTGTCGTTAAATAATTGAAGAAAATTCTGAAGAACACCGGAGACTTCACCAAAACAAGTCGTACAGCACTACTGATGTCGATACTCCTCCTCCTTCTCCTACCACCACCACCACCACTACTACTGCTGCTGCTGCTGCTGCTATCACACTGCTACCATCACCACTACTGCTACCGCTACTAACAGCAGACCTAGTGATCAACAGTCCTCATAAAGAGTATTAGAGTATTAATAATTCAAATACCAGTGTCATTAATACAGTCCATATGCTGTGCAATAGGCTGAAAATATAGTATATAATCCAACAAACTGCACAGTTAGTAATAAATAATCATCTGTCTTTCTTGATGTCCCTCCTGCAAGTTGCGACTTCTAGTTAAGACCATAATCAGGGAGGCTGTATACAAAGGAATACAAATACAGTAAATTACGTCGATGTGGATTTGTAGAATTTCAATGTAATCCTATCAATTAAAATTGCCAAACATTTGTAAAAATTTTGTGTTTTTAACAATATTTTAACTTTCATTGCCAACAAACCTCTATATCATTTATTGTCATTTTTAATGGAAGGGTGTTGTCCCGCTATTGTCGCTTGATGTTGATGCCATGGTGGACAACTCCATACCTGCGTGATTTCTATATCTGTAGGAGGGATATTATGAATGACAAATGTTTATTTGCATTAGTTTGACAAATGTTTATTTGCATTAGTTTTCTATTTCTTGTATTAAACACCGTAAACCCGGTTTCCTTGCCAAAATAATTTTATCTTTATTACGTAATGTACAGTACGAATTCAGACCTGTGCTTTGCTACACTGCATGAAACTGACATAAACCGGCTCGGAGAGAAGGAAAGAAAAGAAACAAATTAGAAGGCCAGTTTCATATGCACAGGCTAAAAAAGTTCCGCCATGCATGACTTGAAATACAGCAGAGTTTATCAGCCACTATCACTAACTCGTCAATAAAGACAGAGCAGGATCTGACTATATCAGCTTATCGTGTCGGTAATTGTCGTCTCCAATTACCGTTGTGTCTATAGTATCTCCCTTGGAGATTCACTTCGTGACAGATTCGCTTCAATTGCAGCGGATGGTACAGCCGTAATGAATAACTCTACCTACAACAGAAATACCAAACTGTTGATGTGACAAAATGAACCACGGTAAACTTCGCGAAAATTATACATTATAATTTTGGGGGGAAAGAACACAAAGTCACAGCTGTGTTTTATAGCCTTAAATTGTGTATTTATTAAATACAGCCAGGATAGCGTAGTTGGAACACACACTACGCTACGTGCTGGAAGAGTGGTTCGAGTCACGGAAGGGGTACGATTTTTCTTTCCTACACGTCTCCCAAACCCCCTGCGCGGCTCAGAGAGACCCCTGTTCATCGTGTCAGTATTGATAGTAAGTCCCACGTAATGTGTAGAAGGTTGCGCAGTTAAAGTTGCACGCACTGTATATCTTGGCGCTGCACGGAGGTAATTAACTTCACGCTCTGGTGGAAGGACCCGAGGCAAACTGTTCAACAGCGAAACTTATTAGGTTGGCTATTCCATAGATTGGATAACTGTAAATAGCGCATGTGGGAAAGGCATATATAGCGAATGCGGTCGTGATCTATATTCAGGGCTCAGTTCGCCGTCAGAGAGAGCTCAACACACTATATCCTACGTCCCCACAAAAGAAACTGTGCCTACCAAATACTACTGCAATTGCTCGCACCTACATGCTGAAATTCACATAATAGAATGAGGCAAAGTGGCCAGATTGTTTCAACTAATGCTGCAGCAAACTATCGGCAGCTTTTCCAGAAATGTTCACAAATGGCTGGACACGTCAGACGCAGAGAAGCGTATCGACAAAAGCACATATCTGTTGAATGGTATGTGTGGGTGTTTGCCTTTAGTATATTTCAGACAGAAATAACATACAGTTCTCTCTGCCATAAAACTACTTTCATTCGTTTAGTATGTTCCAGCGACCCTAAAAATAATAAACGTTGTACCTAATCTGACTCCCTCAAAAAATGAACGGTCCTATGGCTCAACGGTCCATTGTATCAGTTCACGGAAATTTAAGAAAAAAAGGAAAAGAAAAGAAACAAACACGTAAAGATTCTTGGCTACTATTATCCTTTCCTGTGGCATTGCCGGATTAAGATTGGAACAAAAATTAATGGTTTAATCCTCGGAGTTTAATTACAAAATTCACTGTAATAAACTTTAAATTGTCTGCTTAATGGCAAATTCATCACCTGCTGTAACATTCTGTCACATGAAATGCATGTTTGTTCCGTACGTGATCGCACCCACAAAATCTATTATTTCCATGAACAACAGCAACCGAATTATATGTGTAATGAACACCGATTCTACATTCAGTTCGTCTGGTGATTAACGCTGTGGTTTTCGGTGGGTAGTTTGCGACATTTCGAAAGATTGTAGTAGCTTCCTTTTGGAGATAAGCAAAAATAATCATTCTTCTTGATCATGAAGGGAAAGGCAGTAGAATCCTTCGGTACATCGGCGGATATTCCTCCCACAACACACAGTCACATCCCCAAGATAAGACCTTCAGCAACATTGTTTTGATAACAACAAATGTCACTACACTTGCCTGTGTTCTTTGCAAAGTCGAATATACAGTTTTGTACAGATATAACTGAGTTGCATATCTGTTGGCAAAGGGCTAAAACCAATTACATGAGGGGATGGAAGAGTCACTGCAGAAAGGAACAGATGAAGAGGCGTGTAGGCAGAATGAGTGAAGAGGTTGGTGCAGGCATCAGGATAGGTTACTTATTTCATGAAGGCAAGAAGAAGAAGAAGAAGAAGAAGAAGAAGAA
>Ga0123352_10013880_pt1 | contig 12804 bp, 13 predicted proteins | sample TergutLab28metaG_FD_89700 | JGI IMG/M metagenome (GOLD analysis project Ga0123352, IMG submission 89700) | Labiotermes labralis P1 segment gut microbial communities from Petit-Saut dam, French Guiana - Lab288 P1 | ecosystem: Host-associated > Arthropoda: Insects > Digestive system > Gut ... | reverse complement strand
TAAATTGCGGCCGGGGCGTGCTGCTGACCACTCACCCCTTCTAGTGCCGCGGTCATGGAAGAGTAGAGCTATACCTCTACCCACCCTCTGGGCCACACCGGGCCTGTAACGGGATCACTTTACATTTATATTATTATTTATTAATACAAATTTCTTTATTCTATAAATGTGGCTACATGTTTCGGCTTCATGTAACGCTATCGTCAGACTACAGTTAAAACAGTGTAGGCTGTAGATTGTCTTAACATAAAAGACGAAATGTATAGCTATAATAGCTATCACAAGTATTAAAACAAACAAAATCACTGTTTTAGGGAGAAACCCCTAAATGTCTATAATTAGTCTGCTATATGTTTCCGCCTCTATTGTTTATTTATTAAGGAGCTTTGACTAATAACAAAGAGAGGTGTCTAAAAATAAAAAAACTTCACATATCAACAAAAAACTCACGCCTACAAAACTAGATAAATACGGACAGTAAAAGTTGTTTTATCCATGTATTGTTGTATCTTTCAACATTGCTCTTTGTACTTACACGAAGCTCTTTGAAAATGGCCCAAAAGGGGGTAGAAACATGCGGGGGAGAAAATATGAAAATGGGCAAAAGGGGGTAGAAACATGTTGGAGAGAAATTTCAATTAGGAGTTTCCCCTATAACAGTGAATTTTGTTTGTTTTAATTCGTGTAATTTAATAACAAAACACGCGGCAATACGCAATGCTGTAAGATGCGGAGACGTGATTATAAAATAATGCCGTCCATTTTATTGACAAATCATGTTTGTCTGCTATTGTATTTCAAAACAAAGATATGTCCAACGTCAACACAGTCGACATTTGTATGTGCGGTTTATTGAATTACCTTGGCAGTACAGGCAACTACATAGAAATGGATTATTTGATGATTATGAATGGACAAGGATGCAGAAGGTATCCTTGGGAACCAAATGTGCGATACAAACCGGGCTCTCTTCTACCCCCCAACCAACCCCCCCCCCCCCGGACTGAGGAACCTTTGAAATGAAGCATTGTCGCCTGAAGAAACTTACTCGGTGACTACCTGTAAACTCACACGTGACATTTGTCGTATAAGACTACATAAAACAAGGGGTAACTTTACTTTACGTCAGCAAGCGAAGACTATCGCTCTAGAATTCTAATGAAGACACTATATGTAACGGGAGAGCCGAGTAGTGTCTGGGGGAAAGGCTAAACTTGTTTCCCTAACCTTTACAAATCTCATCTTAAGGAATGATATTCTCTGACATAAGTGTTTAAAAAAAAGTTTACATGAAGTTTTGGAAGTTTAGCAGACTGCATTACGTAAGAAACTTAGACTATTGCATAATGAAAGATTCACTAATGTATGGATATCACGTAATACTATTAGGACATTTTGTTGACTTGTATATGTGGCTAGGATAGAACTGCAAAGGGATGAATGCAGATTTTCACTTCGCAAACACACTGAAGAATGGTTATTTAATACATAAAAAATTATATGGGAGGACATTACGGATATTAAGGGGATAGACTGGAAGGATAAGAGGCAGATAAGATTTGTTCAGGATCGTGCCCAAGAACGGACATTTGCTCAGTTGATCGTTTGGGTTCTACCAGCTCAATCGCAGTGTAATTAAAGAGGCAAACTTGTTAAATATACCATAATTATGTTGGTACACAAGTACAGGCAAGAAGATTGCATTCTTATGGAATGCGAAGTTCTGTAGTTTGGCAGATAAATATCAACATTTATGAGATACTTTCAGCCTCACTCAATATATAGGAAATATATTCATTCGAAATGTCCACACTGCACCTATGTACCAACCTACACGACAGAACATCTCAGTAGAAAGAAATTTTCATGGTAACTGCTGTGAGAACCCCAAATTTCACCATCTATTTGTAAATTATGAAGAAGCTCGCACTGAAGGGCAGTACGTAACCAAATACGACCTGCCATCTGTGCACATACTGGATCACTATTGGGTACGTAACCAAATGCGACCTGCTGTCTGTGCACATACTGGATCACTACTGGGTACGTAACCAAACACGACGTGCCGTCTGTGCATATACTGTATCACTACTGGGTACGTAACCAAATACGACGTGCCATCTGTGCACATACTGTATCACTACTGGGTACGTAACCAAATACGACCTGCCGTCTGTGCACATACTGTATCACCACTGGGTACGTAACCAAATACGACTTGCCGTCTGTGCACATACTGTATCACTACTGGGTACGTAACCAAATACGACGTGCCGTCTCTGCACATACTGAATCACTACTTGGTACGTAATCAAATACGACGTGCCGTCTATGCACATACTGAATCACTACTGGGTGCGTAACCAAATACGACGTGCCGTCTGTGCATATACTGTATCACTACTGGGTACGTAACCAAAAACGACGTGCCGTCTGTGTACATACTGGATCACTATTGGGTACGTAACCAAATACGACGTGCCGTCTCTGCACATACTGAATCACTACTGGGTGCGTAACCAAATACGACGTGCCGTCTGTGCACATACTGGATCACTACTGGATACGTAACCAAATACGATGTGCCGTCTTGCACATACTGGATCACTATTGGGTACGTAACCAAATACGCCCTGCCGTCTGTGCACATACTGAATCACTACTGGGCACGTAACCAAATACGACGTGCCGTCTGTGCACATACTTCATTACTACTGGGTACCTAACCAAATACGACCTGCCGTCTGTGCACATACTGGATCACTACTGGATACGTAACCAAATACGGCCTGCCGTCTGTGCACATACTGAATCAGTACTGGGCACGTAACCAAATACGACGTCCGTCTCTGCACATACTGAATCACTACTGGGTACGTGGCCACATCAGCTCAGCAGTAAACTTAACAATTAAACCCAGTATACCAGAGGTAGTTAATCAGAATATCGACGTGGTACACTTTAGTTAGTGTACGTTCGGTATCAATGTGCGGAATGAAATTTTCTCACTAAGGATAGGGCCCAGTGGCGTGCTGTCATGAACACGAGAATGAAGGCCAGCAGCTATTGAGATAAGCATCTCCTAATTTCTTAAGTGGATTCGGCCGCATGAAGTTAAATTGCTTAAAATACTCCTGAATTTATATGACTTTGGAACGGAGATAACATATTCAGTGCAGGGATTGGGCTACGGGTTGGGTCGTCTGAATTCGAGTGCCGTTAAAGGCAAGAGATTTTTTTTCTGCCAAATATCCCGGCTGTTTCTGAGGCCCACCCAGCTCCATATCCAGTGAATACCGGGAATCTTTCCTTGGGTGTAAAGCGGCTGACCACTCACCGCTATGTAGTGCCGAAATTATGAATGAGTGGAGCTACACCTCTGCTCCACCAATACGACTTCATGGCATGGAAAGGGACAACGTTTCTTCTACCTTTATCTTCATAGTTGTGACTTTAATGATTTCTTTACGGCAGATTTTATTTGAGGAAGGTCTGTTGGTTTCTAACGCCAAGGTTCCTTATTAGACTAAGCAAGTAAAACAAAATTATAATCAGTGCGCATTTTTCGGGAAATACCTGTGTTATTCAGTAACGTTGTTTGTGTTGTCACGAAAGTACTCTCATGTACCTACTGCACGTACTTATAACACCTAACAACGGTCCCAACCTCTGTAAAATTTGAGAGCCTGGAAATTACCAAGAGTTCACGTGTCCAGGACAATGATGGGACATTACCGCGTTCCGTAAATGAGAAGCTTTTGTGTTAGTGCTAACATGGGTCACAGCACAAAGTGCAGCACTAATCTCGGCAGAATTCCTGGACGTAATTTCGGTCCAGTGAGACGGGTAAGATGAATTTCATGGCTTTGCTCACATATCACATTCCATGGCATTGATTCGTGTACTAGGCTATTATTCGTTTCCTGCTGGATGTCTTCTCCTTTAAAATTTCACTTTAGGAACTACAGCAACTACTGTCATGTGCCTATCTGAACCCTAATGTTAGTACCTACAATATGTAATAAACATCATGACCACATGAAACTCAAACGTCTAACAAGTGTCCAGGTATTAATACAATTTAAATTTAAGATAATTTACTTTTGTAAAAGGTGCTGTGATACAAATCGGAAGGTCGCTGGTTCGATCCCAGCTGATGTCATTGGAAATTTTCATTGACATAAAATCCTTCCGATCGCACTATGGCCCTGGGGTCTATTCAGCATCTAACAGAAATGAGTACCAGGAGTATCTCTTGGGGGTAAAGGCGGCCGATGCGTAAGGCTGACAACCCTACCACAATCCTGTGCCGTTGTCGTGAAATCTGGGAAACTTAACTTCCTGGAACCCTCTGGGCCACTCCAGGCCTGTAACGGGACTGATTTTTTTAAAAAGGGAATCCAATAATCCAATACGCATTCTTCTGCGTGAATGGGACTTAACATTATTTGTACAACACAGGTAAATGGTCTAACCTCACATAAATTCGCGGCCGACACGTGGAACTGCCATTCTACAACGTGAATCCTTACGTGAATCGAAGTTGCAAACTTAACTTTTATTACATAATCAACAAATTCAAGAGCATACGTCGTGATGTCCAAATGCTTTCTTTGCAGCTTCACAACCTAGAACTTGGTGGCAATGGTGGTGATGATGACGACTCTTTTTCGTATGATTATCCTTCTTCGTTCATGAATAAATGCAGACAAATCACGAAGGACAAGAGACAAACATATTTAAGTAATCTAAATGTTAGAGAATCACAGGGTAACTGTGGAGGCAATGTCCGTCAACAAGGGCAGTCCACGTGTACAAACACTGGACTTAAAAAGAACAAGGGTCTGTAGTGAAGTTCACAGTCCAGATAAATATATATATATATATATATATATGTGTGTGTGTGTGTGTCGCTTAACGGTGAGGATACGTTCTGACAAATGCGTCGTTAGGCGATTTCGTTATGGTGCGGACGTCACAGATTGTACTTACACAAACCTAGATAATTTAGCCTACTACACACCTAGTCTATATATAGACTAATGCTCCTAGGCTACAAACCTTTACAGCATGTTCTTGTACTGAATACTGTAGACAATTGTGACACATTGGTATTATAATATTATATTATATCATAATCTTACGGGACGACTCTCTCCACTACTACTCTTTTCTTGGTTTCCCTGTGCCTAAAAGCAAATGCTGAGATGGTTCCCAAGATTCCAAGTTGCCACTACATGCTTCTCATGTAGCCCTCCCGACTTAAATTTTCTAGTAACCAATTTCACATTTTGTATACATGTAAAATAACCACTGCCACCGGGTAACAACCCAATTGCAGTAAATAAATTTTATTATCATTATTATATGCGGGCCGTCGCTGAACGAAACGTCGTTATGCGGCGCTTACCTGTATGTATGTGTATATATTATATATATTCTCTGCGGATTATATTAGTGCAGTTTCACCCACCTCTAACATTTTTGTGCACAATGTGTTGAGACAAGCAATATGCAAACGTACTTTTTCCAGACACATGAATATGCTGAATGAGGGGTTACGGTGAAAATATATTTTAATTGTTCACCAACTCGCTGAAAAACACGTGTCGCGCAAAACAGCATTCTGTTCATTCTGTAATCAATTTTGGAGTCGGACAAGAGAACGACGCGACCACAATGCATTACGGTGCTAAATAGATACAATGATTGGATGTAGGTTAAATTCGCATCACGTGCGTCACATCCTTAAACACTTTGCTGTTTCCGAATATCTACTGTCATAAAATAGTTAAGAAAATTAAACTGGTTCGCGTTTTAGTCTGCAATCAGATGTAAGAACTATTAAGTGTAGTATTTACTGGTCTAATAGAAGAGATGTTCTGTGTTGTATTTATGTGGATGTTAAAGTAACTGACACGTAATTAACAAACTAACAGAAAATAATCTGCAATGGGGACATAACATAAGAACATGAAAGGAAACATAAGGGCTTCTGGTAATAAATTTTGAAGAATCAGACTGGTTGCAGCCGGCTCAAAAGGGATTTCATTTTTTTTTTTTTGTATTGGAATACTTTACTCCGCAATATGAAAGCCTCTTATGCTTGGCACTCAGTTCTACTTTCTTGACAACACACTTCAAAATTATGCTCCAAGCAAAGTCTAGGTCAACGAAGCAGCCTGTTTCCTACATTTTTATGGTAGTATCTCTTCTTCCCTATTAGAGTTATAGCTCTTGCCTACCTAATCCTCCGTTATTCGATAACCACAACAATGAGCAAAGCATCTAATTACGAGTCTCCTCACTGTACAGTATTCTGCCTTCGTCGTACTTCCTCTCCTTTAATTCTACATATTCTGCTCAGCTCTGTCTCGTCACACAACCGGGAAATTACTTGTTTCTTTTAATTAACTGCCTTCTTGTCTGAAGGCACATAACTGGCTAATACTGACAGATTTTTTTTGGCGCTACAGCCCCCACTGGGCCAGAGGTTTTAGATCACACACAACGACGCACCACAGTCGGTAGGACTCCTCTTGGCGAGTAATCAGCTCGTCACCGAAACCTCTACCTGACAACACACAACACACACAACAGACAGACATCCATGACCCCGGTGGACTTCGAAACCACAATCTCAGCAGGCGAGCGGCCGCAGACCTACGCCTTAGACCGCGCGGGCACTGGGACCGGCAATAATGACAGATAGCTAACATTAATGTTTTTAAATAAATACATCGTCAAGTGGCTCATGGCATTGGTAAAGCACAACTCTGCTATCAGAAGACCAATTCTTATATACGTATATGATATCAAATACATGTATATTAATTCCACTGGAACAGTCCCAAAAAATCTCTACAAAGCACTGAACATATTCATTCCGCTTACAAATATTGATGTCACGTGATTCACACCACATGAGTTTTTAAATGGCAATATTGCATTACACTGTTTGAATGAGGAATTTAAATATTTGGCAATCACGCGTAGGCATGACAAACAATCATATTCATTCATTTTGCGACAGCACACGGACTGCTAGTAAATCTGTGTTGTTTTCAGTGAGCCAGTGATCCAATGATTGCATGTCACGCTTAATTGATCCGAGCAATAACTGTTCGGTTCCCTTCCCTTGAAACAGTGGCTGAACATCCGTCACTGTTGTGCTGACAGTAATGTCTCGTACAGAAAAGAGCATTATGTTAATTTCTACATAAAGTTAGGACGCAAAAGGATTATTACAAATGAGGGAGGTATTTTTTCTCTTCATGGAGCAACAGCCCCTAGTGGGGCAGGGTCTACTCATTGTCGAAGTATCACGATTACACTCAGATACATCACAGTCGGCAGGGTTCCTCTGGACGAGGGATCAGCCCTTCTCAGAGGTCTCTACCTGACAACACATAACACTCACAAGATACATCCATGCGCCTGGCGGGATTCGAACCCGCAATCTCAACAAGCGAGAAGTCGCAAACCCACGCTTTTGACTGCGCGGCTACTGGGATCGGCATGAAGGAGGTATCCATACAGACTACAGTCAAGAACTTGACAACCAAATATGAACGGCAGAATATGGCAGAGCTCCGAAACTGCTGGCTGGTTTTGGACTTTGCGGCAAAAATATTTTGTACTTACGTTCTATCAAAACTGTGAACTCAGGACTATGCATAAGTTGGTCCCCGAAATTTATTTCCGCAATGCACTCAGAAATGTCTTAAACGTTGCGGCTGTGTGAACTGGATTCGTCTGGTCCAGGATATGCTCTAGTGAAGATGTTCTCTGAACTCATAAGCTTTCACGAGAGGTGGGATATTTCTTAAACAGCTGTTAGCATATCAAATAAGATACTATTCCATGGAATTATTCATTTAGTCACTTTAATCGTAACCAGCAACACAAATGCTGTACCATGAAATCTATATATACTCTCTCCGACCCTAATAGTACACCTCATAATTAATACTAATGGAGTCGAATGACATCAAATTACTTGGCGTGAAGAATTGTTGCGTCACATATCCGATAAAAAAAGATGGTATGGATAAGTTATGTGGAAGACATTCTGACCACCAGGATTGAAATCAAAACCGACGTACACTTAAAAATTAATGTTAATAAAAATCCAACCAGATGCAACAGTATGCAGACATTTATTTACTGCAAAGTCACTCTACATGTTTCGGGTGTCACAGCACACATCATCAGGAGTACTAAAAAGTTACAGTTTTTAGTACTCCTGATGATGGGTGCTGTGACACCCGAAACATGTAGAGTGACTTTGCAGTAAATAAATGTCTGCATACTGTTGCATCTGGTTGGGTTTTTATTCACATTGAATTAAGATGCACGGAACCATGAGTTAAAAAAGAACTTAAAAATCACCTTCTCTTACTACGTTATTTCGCGGCAAGGTTGCAGATTTGTATTAAGCACAATGAGATGTAAATTTTACCTTACCTTAACCATTTGACGCTGGAATAAAGTGCCCAGTGTGCCTTGCAAAAGGCCTGGGGTTGAAATGGCCACCCGTTATTCAATCATGTTCTTCGCCGACGAATCTAGGGGACGTTCGGTTTTCTCAGCATCACAATGTGCGTCGACTGCAGCCGACCCTCCCAGCCAGAAGATGGTTAGCTGTTCCTGACAACGTGTATGTAATGAAAGTAATTGGATGACTGACTGCGGACGGGAAGTAAAATAGATTCCAGGGATTCGAAATTAAACTATTCTGGAAAAGTCTGCTGTGTCTTTCTTATAATAAAAGCCAACGAGATGCACTATTTCTCTACTTTATTTTGGTAAAGAACTCTACATGTTTCGGACAGATTTACTGTCCATCATCAGGAGTCTCAATACTGTAGTCACAGCAATTGGTATTTGTCATGCTGAAATTTTTAAAATGGATAAAATTACTAGTGTATATATACATATATATGTGCTTTGTAGTTACCTTGTAAAACATGCTGTAGGTAAAACTCTATGTTATGTAAAAGCTTAAAATAGTAAAAAATTCCAGAAAATACAATAGGTTCTGCCGATATAGTAAAATTTTTTTGTTTACATATCCAGTTATGTTGAGTGTCTGCTAGCGAGGTCAGATGGAATTGCTTTAGTTTTGTTGATGGTGGGGTATTGATCGGTTGGTCTCTTACCAGTCTTTAAAATTTCAGTATGACAAATACCTATTGCTGTGAATACAGTGTTGAGACTACTGATGATGGACAGTAAGTCTGTCCGAAACATGTGGAGTTCTTTACCAAAATAAAGTTGAGAAATAGTGCATCTTGTTGGCTTTTATTATAAGAATATATCACGATGCACGGTCCTGTGAATGTCAAATTCTGCTATGTCTCTCTAAGAGGGAAATGTTGATGGAAGTTATAATTGGTCAATACAGTAATTCATCTCGCGGAAATCATTACATTTCCTTTCACAACACATTAATGCAAAATACCATTACTGACTTTAAAACAATATTAACCTTTTAAAGCATACTCGTTACGTGAGGCATCAACAGGTTTAACATCCACGAACTGTATATTCTGCCCACACTTTGTGTGTTTCGTATTTTTCTCAGAACAAACAGCGACTTCTTCCCCATACAACATAACTGATCGACTTTTATAACCGAGATGAAAAGTGTGTACTGCGCGGTGCGAACTGGGTTTTTAAATAAAGCAGTCTGCGCTTTGTCCTTAAAAGGTTAAATATTAAATGGGTTAAAAATGAAGAAACGGCGTAATAATACTTCACAATCATCTGTATTTTTCCTTACTGGACACAGTATGTTAATTTAGCAGTTCGCAGAGGATCTACTGGCTGGGAAACTAAATTGGCTTATATTTAAACTTATGTTAAAATTGTCACAGTTTACACGGTTCATCTGTCCAATATTTTCAAATACATTTCCACTGCAACAATCAGAATACGACATCCATGACTGTTGACTCTTTTTGCAGAAGTACCGCAATTAGCCAAGTGCTGAAAAATGCCTCCTACTTCATACAAGTGTTGAAAGAAGAATACGACACTCCCACGAATCGTCAAATTCTGCATGGCCTTCACTTCGCTTAACGCGTTTCGAAGTTCGTAATTATAACTCAAAATATCGAGTTTTATTTTCTTTTTTATACTCCACTCATTCGCATAGTCACTACAACCTATTTCTGACGTCACGCCAAAGCTTATAAATTTTTCAATAAAAACACAGAAAACAAGTAAAATTAATGATGACGGATACAATAATTCTTCATTTCTTAATGCGTTTCTTTTGAATGGGAATGAGGCTCCGACCTGTCGAAAATATGTAACCCCCTTATCGAATACTGTAACACCGAACGGTGGAAACTCTTGAGTCTCCCACAATCCCCCGACCCCTGCTCACATATGCATACACAGTCGTCCTCACTGATGCGTAGATTTTGGTTCCCCTTTCCCCCCTCTTCGAAAGTGTCTCTTTCTCACAACCATAAGTACACGATTTAAAGGTCAATTCAATGCAAAATGCATTCCGGTATTCACCGCAAGGAGTCTTCCAAGTCTGTTTTATAATGTGCAAACTTTTCCTGGGCATGCATGGTAAACATATTTAATGGATGTTTCTATGCCTTACAACTCCTTCGTATAGCGTAAGTGCACAGTGTATGTTGATGTTTCATACACTAACGTGTTCCATCAGGTACGCAGTGTAATGAAGACCTTGCAGCTAAAGTACTACTTACCTTATATAACGAATCTTTTTTCTCAAATATTAAAATTTTTGTTGGAAGATTTGGGAATTAAAAATTTATGTCCTGAAATTGAAAACATAATTCACATATAGAGTATTTAGTGTTATGCCAGTGGTTAACACAGATTATGGCAATAATAATAATAATAATAATAATAATAATAATAATAATATGGGTAATAATAAACTGGACTTATGGTAGCCATCAGGTCATTAGTACCAATAATTACTAGAATATTTTGAAATATCCGAACACTACTAACGATATCTGCAGAAAATGCCGAAAGAAATAAAAAACCAGTCAATATATAACGGATGCACATTGTGCACTAGCTCAAGGCGATTACATCCAGCGTCACAATCCAGTGGCGAAGACTGTCCATCAGGAACTGGCTATCAAATGCGAACTTTCAAACGGACCACCAATGGCTGTATTATAAATGTGCGCCACAGTCCGTGCTAGAGAACTCCAACTGTAAACTAGACGCGTCTGTAACAACTGATAGAACTATCAACAGCAACGGACCGAACAGGAAAGATACTTAATAACTGTAGCAATTCTTAATAGTCACAACCTTCCCAGCACCACCAACGAGAAGGCCAGACGTATACAGACTGGAAAGAAGGGTTTATAGCACGGCAGCTGTAAATGGCCTGTACAATACAATTAGTACGACCCATAATGCGTATTATTCCAGACAAATTACATGAAAGTTTAGAACTACTTTATCTTCGCCCTGGCCTACATATTTTGATGGAGCAATCGGTAATAACTAATACATGCCGTATAGTCAGTAAGTCTTTGGCAGTACGGTGAATAAGAAGTGCTTGGTCAGTGAGACAACCAGCTAAACTACAATGAAGTAGGGAATGTGGATGATAATTTCGGCCATTGCTACTTGTCAGTGTTATAGCCGTACAAAATCAGAACTAGTAATTACTTAGTTTCTAATTTATGTAATATTCTTAAGGCTTTTGTGTTCTACTCTGTCGCTGTACGATATTCGTATTTAACAATGAATCTGTTGTGTTACTTTTATTCCTCATACCTTGTGTGTTTTGTCTTATTTCTTAGCTGTACTTTGAAGTGCTTCTCTGTAATTGGCATTCCTGCTACTTGGTAAATATCTCCTCACAATGTAATCCAGCGTTTACTGAAGGTTCAAAGTTACAGCCAGCATCGAATATCGGCGGAACAGACTGACAGACACAGTAAACTCGATAAAACGTTCTTTATGTTTCTACTAAACCTGCGGGACTTACAGTAAAATTACTCCACCTACATACTTTTGTGTTCATCGCGTGTCAAGACAGACGGTGTAAGAGACGTCATGCAAGGGAGTTAATGGGGAAAAATAAGCGTAAAACATGGAGTTACAGGAGGAACTCATAAGAACTAATTTGACATTCAGGTGACCGTACATCGTGATAAATTCTTATCATAGAGTCAACTAGATGCAATTATTTCTCAAATTTATTTTTGGAATAAAATTCTACATGTTTCGGAGAGTTCCTCTGTCCATCATCAGGAGTTTTTCATTGTACAAACAGCAACGGTATATGTCAAACAGGTTTGCTGACAGATTGCGAGCAGGATCAGGACGGAGTTCCGTCCTGATCCTGCTGTCAGAAACCCTGTATGACATATACCGTTGCTGTGTGTAGAGTAAAAAACTCCTGATGAAGGATAGAGGAACTGATCGAAACATGCAGAGCTTTATTCCAAAAATGAATTTGAGCTACCAGTGCATCTAGTTGGCTTTATTATAAGAATCATAAGAACTACTTCTAGTGGTAGAAAGTTTTAGCCCTATCGAAGTTTTTTACCGTAGTATTATTACAGTTCTGTTTAATTTTGTTAACAGCTGGCAGTCTCGGTGCAGATCCGGTGTGCGTCGAAATTGTTGGATATACTTGCAAATCCTATGTATATTGGACCGTGAATCATTGTGATAGTTGAAGAATAAGAGACCAACTTGATGTCACTAGTTATTAAGTTTTATTTCACTTCTTCTATGCTCAGCATGTTTCGGACATTAATACATCCATCATCAGGAGCCTGCGAC
>Ga0123352_10013879_pt1 | contig 12804 bp, 6 predicted proteins | sample TergutLab28metaG_FD_89700 | JGI IMG/M metagenome (GOLD analysis project Ga0123352, IMG submission 89700) | Labiotermes labralis P1 segment gut microbial communities from Petit-Saut dam, French Guiana - Lab288 P1 | ecosystem: Host-associated > Arthropoda: Insects > Digestive system > Gut ... | reverse complement strand
TGTGTGTGTGTGTCCTTTTTTCAACTTTCAATCCATATGACAGATTATCACAAAACTTGGTATGGTCGTCGTCATTGGGGACAACCCCCATATTGACTCAATAATAACAACATGGCGTTGCGCGAATATTTGAGACGGAAGTACGACAGGCTTCGCGTAACGTTTGACCTTAACGTGAGGTAATGTAAAATGCACAACTCGTGTGACGACAGTATTTGTATATAGTGTGAAGTAACAGCCTGGCTCTCATTTGACAGTTTTCTTAAGCTTTTGGATGAATGGCGATACGTATTGAAACACTGGAGCTAAGCTTGTAAAATTTTTTCACGGATTTAACTGTAAATAGATCTACACGGTATGTGTGAATTACTGTTTTTAATATTCGCATGGTGCATAACGCTGTGTTAATTAATGCGATTCACCAGAAATATACAGCTGTGTAATTTTAGCAATTGACCAACTTAATGCACAAATTCTTGTTTTTTAATAAGTTTATTATATTCCTCTACATGTTTCGAGCACTGTTGTGCTCATCATCAGGAAGTCAAATTGTGTTATACAGCATCTGGTATCGTCATACTCTGTAGGTGGCCGTCCGGAGCACAGGTGCACCTGACGACCACCTACAGAGTGTTAGAAATTCCTTGTTAGTGTTGTCCGGGAAGTTGTTACAAAATCCGGAGGCGATCGAAGCGTTGTTCTTGGTGGCTTGTAGTACCAAATTTGGGTCAGAGTGTGCTGTGACCTTAAACACAGCACTGCAGTGCACAACACATCGATCCGTTCCTCCTACGAGGGGTCTATTGCGCCGGCTGGGGTCCCATTCAGTCACTCGAGGATACGCGTTCTTTCAATAGGTTCCCGTGTTTTATTGAGCTGTATTATGTCCGCCTCGTTCATACGATTGACTGTACGAGATTTGCAGTTCGTACTATGGACCGGTTAACTATAGAGAAACACATAAGTGCTAGAAACACCGGTTATATTTTGTTTTGGGCCCCTCTGTTGTTGCCCTTAATTCGTGTTAACACTACCTACATTTCCCCACTGTATTTCTATTCCGATTTTAAGCCACGCTTGTTTGCCACTAAAGCCATTTTTGCTCTCCGTGCACGGACGTGATATTGGCGTGGAGAAGGCAGTTCACAGGGCACAACACTCGTCATCAGACGATTCCCGTCATTTTCACGTCAGAGCACGGACGTCGACTAAGGTTCTTATTTTACGACTGTCATTACTGCCGATTTGCTACTGCAACCAAATTATTATTAAGGAGCAGTAATGACTCGGTGAAATGACAAGCTAGGTCGTTAATGTTGGTGGATCTATTTTTGACCACGTCGTTTGTGTTATTTATAGAGACAATTGCGCGTCTTCCGCCATCACTTTCACAGTCTTTCGTGTTGTTCCTTCATATATGTGTTGGCCAAAGTACAGGTCTTTTACTGTGTGAAAACGACTCAGGGTCTAAGTTTCTTATCCCCAGAAATATATCGAACAAAATGACAGTTTCTTATATCATTCCTATTCAATATAAAATTCAGCGGGCCCTCTTATTTTCTTTAACACAATTTACGAAAATTAACCTGATGTGTTGCTATAGGGGATAATGCACTTAAGATAATTTTTTCCTGTATCTGAGCACTGGGAGATCAGATTTTTTTCTTCAGAGGAAGTTAAATTTTCCAAGAATTTTTAATTTCTTCTTCACGAAATGTAGTTATCACAGTCATTATCCTGAGTCTTTTTGGACAGGATATCAATATCAATTGTGGCTCCAGAGGTCATGAAGAGACAGTACTACCAATGTCCCTACCAATGGAACGAATTTCTGCCATCCATTTCACTAAAAGTCAGTTTGCTGCAGCTAATGTTGCATTTAAACAACTGACTATGCACATCTGTTGCTACAAGAAAGGAACATAGCTACAGAGTCGGAAGGTCTTAGCTGTAAGCAGTGGTTAGCGAACAGATTCTCTTTCCGGCAATATTTGCCTCCGCGATGTTATCGCTCTGAATAAATTTGATAGTTCCTGGGTGAATCTGGAAGGTTAAAGCCATCTGCATATAAGGGCGAAGGTAAACGTTTGCGACGACGTGTTCAGAGCCTCTCTCTATCAGAGTTTCAATAATGATTTACAGTTTTAGAAAGTTTCATTTTTAGTACAGTTTTAATTCTTACATTTCTTACGTTTGGTAGAGTGTGTTACATGTTTGGTATAATGCGTTACACATCACTTTTTGGCATAGTTGGGCCATCCAATAACCTTCACACTACGCAGTAATTCATGTAAACAGGGGGAGTAAAGAGAGTACCATTTGTAAGAAGACTGAAAGCTTATGCAACTTGACCTTCTTTTAAACTGTTAAAAAATGGAAATAATATTATATTAAAGAGCAAATTATTAAAATATAAAACCAAATATTTCACTATAAACATAATTTTTATAGGTCATTGAAATATATTTTATAATAAACATTAATTTTTAATGTCATAGTCATAAATGTGTACATATATTAAGAATACTTATATAAATTTTACGAAATGGGATTGGCTGGGTTGGAATTTTCAGTTATAATGATATTTAAAATTAGCCGTTCTGTCAGTATATTTATGTAGAGATGGGTTCATGTAAGGTATTGCGGAAATAATTTTGCGAAATTTTCTTCCCATGGTAGTGGGTAGGCCATCAAGCCATCGTACAGGTTATGGTTTTAGGTATTTTGTCTTGCGGGTTAATGGCAGATTTTGCTGGTTTATTTCGCTTCTTAACAGGAAGCGGCAAGTTAGAATCGGCGCAGATATCTTCACCACTAACAATATGGAGGGAGTTCCACGTAACAAACTGACAGTCATTCATCTGGTCAAGAAATTTCTCCTCTTGTACAAAAAATGCCCTTCCCTGAATCCTTACCTGAGCCGGCTTAATCAAACTCTGCATCCCTCAACCAATTTAATATCATCGTAATCTGAAAATAGGTCTGTCAATTGCTACTATTTCTTCAAGGTTTTCTGACAAAAATGTTAATTTTGGACTGAACATTATTTGAATTTACAGTTAATTCCTCCAAAAGTTTAGTAATGAATTAACGTTATGTAACAACGATGTAAGCAACCAACAAGATTCAACAAATTCCGTTTATTAATAATTTTAAATCAACTTTACATGTTTCGGGCGACAAACTCGCCCATCCTCAGGAGCACTTTTTGACTCTTTATACAGCTTTCGGTAAAATGCACCGATATTGCTGCCGACCGATCGGCAGCAATATCGGTGCATTGCATTGCAACGGAATTTGTTGCATCTTGTTGGTTGCTTACATCGTTGTTCTAATGATGCACGGTCTCACAAACCTTAAGTTCATAACGTTATGTAGAAGAATGTGGATCCGTTTTACATGATTTCGTTGTTTGTGTATTCAGTAAATGTCATTAATCACACATAGCGTGCGCCTACCGCCTTGTAGAGTGAAGGTTCAGGGCTAATGGAAGGTGTGTGTGTGTGTGTGTGTTTGTGTTTGTGTGTGTATGTATGTATATAGTACATGCTTTCGTAGACCGGTGCCTATCACGCCTCCATTTCAATTACCCTCGCTGTGTACCCTATGGGCTATACTGTGTACGGCTTACCATATTCTTAATACGTCCTTCACTCGCGTAACTTGCAAACTAATAACGTTAGCGTATAAATGTAAACACGGATGTTGCTTGCTTAGAAATTGTATCTCGGACACATTTTTAATTTTGCTGTTACATGCCTGGGTTCGACTCCGAGTCATTTCATTTTCCATTCTTTCTCACTTGATAAGTCATCGGTTCTCTGAAGGCAGTGAGTACCACGGAGCAGCCTGATGTGGCGGTAACGCTACAGACTTGCATTCAGGATACACTGTGTTGGAATCATCGTCAGGAAACCGATAGTACTGACTGAGGCTCTTCGTGGGTTTTCTCAGTACATCAAGGCACTTGCGGGGTAGTAGCCCGGTGATGGCATGGACTTTTGATTCGAAATCCTTTTTAATTCATCATTCGACGTTATAATTCTAGATACTGATACCGTCTTAAATAACCCAAACCAACATGTTGCGTTCTTCTGTGATTGTTAAGTGAGCTTTTACATAGGTGTGATATGAATAAACAACCCTAGATGCAAGTACTAGCAGAACTATAAATTCTAAGTTGTTCAGATATTATTAATTTTGTTGCAAATATCAAAACGTAGGCGCATAGAGTAAATAAACACTTCCTTAATTATGGCACAGGTGCATGACTGACATTTATTTATGGAATTAGAGAATGAAATTGGGATGCGATAGAGAAGTAGAACAAGTTTAAGATGGGAATGAAGAACCTTCAAAAACGTCCACAGAATGTACGGCAGTACCTTTCCACTGCGATTACCAATAAAAACACTTTGATCATCACTACGAATTTCCTTGACTTTTAACATGAGTCTTTTTATTCTGCCCACAGAGTGTGTTTATGGATTTAGATTGCGTATGAATAATTTATAACGGTCCCAGTGGCCGCGCGGTCTAAGGCGTGGGTCTGCGGCTGCTCGCCTTCTAAAATTGTAGGTTCGAATCCTGCTGGGGACATGGATATTTGTCTGTTGTGAATTTTGATTGTTGTCAGATAGAGGTCTCTGCGACGAGCTGATCACTCGTCCAGAGGAGTCCTACCGACTGTGGTGTGTCTAAGGAGGATCGTAAGGCCTGGATGAGGAGGAGGCCCTGGCCCACTGTGGACTGTGGCGCCATGAAACAAATTAATAAACTTTTCTTCCCTGAACACACAACTGTTTGGTCCTTGTATTGGAGATAATTTGTTCTCTGCTAGGTATTAACTGAGATTATCGGAGGAGGTAATGTCATGATGTTGTTAGGAGTTCTCTGTTGGCTGTAAGATAGAAAACACGAAAACAAAAATCGGAAACCTAAAATGCACATTTGTGTAGGCTTATCAATATAAATGATACGGTAGCGTAGGATTTGTGGTCACGACGGAACTTCATTGATTACAGGATCCACGTAAGCGTCTGGGAACGGAAGGCGATATGTGATGCACTAGTAAGAAGAAAATAATAACGAATCACTAAATTGTTTCTGAAATTGCCGTGCAGGTTTTTTGTGCACAGGTATGGCAGTTAGCTTGGATCGGTGTCATAGTGAACTTTTTCTTTACTTTCTTTATAAAAAGGGGTTTTGCTTAAATACACACATAATGGGGAGTTTAAAATCCCCTCAAAAGATTTCAGAATATTTATTTTTTGTAACGATGTAAACAACCAACAAGATGCAACAAATTCCGTTTATTGATCTTTTAAAATCAGCTCTACATGTTTCGGGCGACAAACTCGTCCATCCTCAGGATCTTGTTGGTTGCTTATATCTTTCTTCGAATGATGCGCGGTCTCACAAACATTATATTTTTTGTTTTCAGAAATTAATTTTTCCACTCAAAAATTTCAGATTACTTAAGTTCATAACTCTTTTAATTCTTCTTTACATAAACTCCCTGTGTCATAATAATGCCTCTATATTCTTTTGTCGTCACATTTATTGCTACGAAATATTGAACTAGAAAAGCAAAGGAATGTTCTGTAATTTTATTGCATGGAGAAGGGAAGAATAACTCATAAGCTAGTTTGACTAGCAAAGGGAAGGTAACATGCCACATTTATTTCTGCCACATGAGCGATTTATCTGTGTTTTATCGGTCGTTCGGTCATTCAGGTCTTTGTATTTACCATATAATATCAGTCGGTCGAATTCATTACGTCATCACTCATGGGCCTGTTACACATTTTTCCCCCTAAATTTCACTGTTAATTATTGAGTGGTTTGTCCCGCACAGTTATTTAAAGCACCATACTCTGTCATTAATTAAACTTAAATTAAAGTCATTAGTTGGAACAGTTTGTAACATAATGACTGTTTTATGGAAATCATGTACGTTTAATAGTTGCTTGTAATTATCCTGTTGTTGTATTAATCCTGATCGCCATGACGTGTGTCATTGCCTGTCCGCCGAGTGTGCACATATTTTATATATGTAAGCCGCTCCTACCACTTTATCGGTGACGTTAAAAACTCTTCTTTATGGTCGGTACATTTGTGAAGGTGAAGTAAATAGACAAACATTCAAAATAAAAATTTAGAATATGTATCTGACGTGTTTACATTCAAAATAAAAATTTATAATGTGTATCTGACGTGTTTATATATATATCTACTCACTTGTTCATGAACGTATGATTTATAAGTTCTGATATATAAGCAAAGTAGTTAGCTTAAAAATGTAAAGAGAATGCTTCCTCTTTTGTGAAACTGTATAACTGCGTGGACACGTAAATCCTGACAAGAAGTAATGTAGACTTGCATGGCCTTCAATGTTATTTGAAATGTCGTATATACAAAGGCAAAATGACCGACTGAATTGCGAGGAGACTTTAGTGATCGAGACGTCAAAATAAATATATGAGAACAACACCATTCCTAAAGCTCTAAATTCTATGTGCGCGCCTCTGAGACAATGCGCATTGATGAAATAACTTAGATTCAGTACGAATATTTACCTAAGAAACTTTACGAATAACACAAGAATTCCATGTCGCCCCCATATGCTGTGTTTCTAAAACAGGCTGCGTGTTTCTTGTTGCTGTACCGTGCATATCGTCGAAGTATTTAATAGTATGCCAACTGATGCACATACATGAAACTTTTTCACATTAAAACACTAAAATTGCTCCGAGATGTTTCGATCCAAAGATAATCCTCAGGGAGCTACAGTTTCCTTGCTAAAGTCATTTTTAAAAACTAGTTACTGATTGCTTTCGTTATATAATCCTGGTTCTGTGGCATGTCTGTAATGTAAATTATATTAATTAAGTATATGGTTAATAATATAGTAATAATATCAAGTGTATTAACATTAGCTGAATTTTGTAGATAAATAATTAGGCTTACTGGGCTGATGCAACTAGTTTTTAAAAGTGACTTTAGCAAGGAAAGTGTGGCTCCCTGAGGATGATTCTTGGATCGAAACATATCGGAGCAATTTTAGTGTCTTAATGTGAAAAAGTTTTATGTATGTGCATAAGTTGATACACTATTGAATTAAATAAGCTGTGTGTTTGTTTGCATTCTTTTTCCCTACTAGTTTCTGTAACGACGAGGTACTTAAACAACAAGCGTGATGTGTGGCATGGGTACAACGTATGTGTGAGGTGAAGCCAATACATAAAAATTTCTAGCTGGAGAACTTAAAGGAAAGAGAAATTTGGGAGCCTAGACTTAGGTGGGTGGGTGGATAATATGAGAATGCGTCTTCAAGAAATACAATTTAAGAATTTTATGTTCATGGGACCGTGCATTGCAATTCTATGTCAATAAATGTCCAAAAAGTTGCAACTATACACGGTTTATTTTATCTGTAAACTGCTCTACATGTTTCAGGTGGTTTCTCCACCCATCATCAGGAGCACAAATAATTCTATCTACGGCATCTGGTACTTGTGAGCCGTTGTTGCTACCTGTCGCTATCGTGGAGGAGTTAAGACTAATACCAGATGCTGTAGATAGTTGTTTGTGCTCCTGAAGATGGGTGGAGAAACCACCCGAAACATTTAGAGCGGTTTACAGATAAAATTAACTGTGTATAGTTGCATCTTGTTGGACATTTATTGACGTATGATTTAAGAAGTTTAAATGAATTTAACTAGCTTAGGGTACAGTCCAAAGTCGCGATGTTGTGAATATTGTAATGAATTTTATTTACCAATATTGGAAGTCCTAAGCCGTTATTTCAGTATGAGGTTATGATGCATTTTAAGTACCATAACTTAAACTATACAATGCAATTAAAATTTCTATGCTGTTAATGGGTTTGCAGGTGTATGACAATGAAGCTCGCAGGGAGAGAGCTAGGCTGGTTATTTAAGGTGTTCGTTACAGTGTCGAGAATGCTGGAGTTGTGTTTAGTAGCATGCAACAACCTCTTCCTCTCCACTTCAGCTCTAATCATAATTTACGAGGCGACTTGATAACTTTGTCTCACTTCAGCTTTCAAACTGAAGCACCATAATTCTGGCACGCATGTATAAACGTATGTAGAAACAAGGCGTCGGCTTATATTCTGCTCTAGTTCATTTCTTTAAAGTATTTCGAATTGACAACAGTGAGTGGCATATTTTTGGCTTCATGAGCAGTAGCACATATTCACAGATATTTATAATTTGTTAGAGTTTATACTGCACTACCTTAGTGCGAGTGATAATCATGGCGAGACTGACAGCAAATTCTGGACTTTGTAAGACAGGTCTGCTATAAAAACAAGAGCAAAAAACAAGTTTCTGGAGAGTTTTCACTGAGATATCAAATATAATTATAGTTTATTTTGTAGGTTTACTAATGTATTTCTCTAAAATAAACTGCTACTTTACTATACAACTTTACAGAATTCTGTATCGTGTGAGATAATCTGTCATCTTCCGTGCTTCCCTTTCCACAAATTTGTGGCATAACGAATCATCCGAAACTTTACCATCTCACTTTACAAACTTCTGCGTCCCAGAATGATCCACAAACCTACCTTTCCCCCTTTCTCAGAAATCTGTGTCATGTAAAATGAGCTGTCCCTTTCCCATCTCACTTTCTCTGAATTCTGTCTCACATAAAATTATCTGACACTTCCTTATCTCCCATTTTCCAGAGTTCTGTGTGGTGTACGGTATTGTCACCTCAACGCCTCATTCATTCCAGTTATGTGATTGTATCACTTCGGTGCCTCACGTTTTCAGAACTCTGTGTCATATGAAATTATCCAATATTTAAATAACACTATCGTATCATTTGGTAGACCATCCCACTTACGTGTTAATTTTCTTTCTGTATACAAACACGTGAATTTTGCCTCCGTTAAGCTTGCCTCTTTGCTTTATATTCACGAACCTGACTGTTTTCATTTTTGATCAGTAAAGATAATTTCAGGTTAACGTATGCTGACACTATTGTACATTTTTGCTTATGCTTCTTCTAGCATACTCATATGTTACGTTTATTTCGAAAGAAGGTCTTAACAACGTTGAGCAAAAACACAAGAGGACGCTGGATAAACGAGGTACTCAGTATCCGTAATGCGTAGCAGAATTTTTTTATTTTCCCAACAATAAACAAAAACAAGTCCATATTGCAATGTCAAGATATGATTCCGCAGAGGACAATACATGTTAAGAAGCTTACAGCCGCCCAGCCTGCCAACAAATTGCCCGCCTTTCAAGGGATTCGTTGCAGCGTTTACTGTTGATCCATATTCAGAGCCGGTTGATTTCAGGCCACAGACCAATTTCTGTTTCTTTAACGCCTCTCTAACACTAACCTTTCTGAAAGGTTTCTTCTCTTCCGTGTTTTTTGACCAGATTTTCTGTTTATTTATTATGTCTTCCCTACGTGCTAAATGCCTCATACAATTAGTCTTTCTTAATGTTATCTACCTGATAATATGTGATAAAGAATAGACTTTATAGATTTTTCTTCACAGAGCTTTCTCAAATTTCATTTTTAATTACTCTTCCGTATAAGTAAATTTTTTCTCACAACCCCATTATTAAAGGCCCCTCCCCACTCTTTATTACCTCCTCAACGGTCAGAAGGTCTATCCGAACTGATCAGAAACTTGAAATTAAATAGGCCTGTTTGTCTATATCTTTAAGTTTTTACATTGTTAGAGTCGGGATTCAGAGTGGGGAATAAACTACCCAGACTGTAGTATAAAGATGTTTGCAATAGGTGGTGAAAATGTGAGATTAAAGGATACTTGTAGAAAAAAGATCTCCTCATTTAAACCGTATTAAACTTTGCATTAACGTAATCTTGATTTTTTATTGTCTTTACAAATATTGGAAATTGAGCACATTTTCAAAGAATCTAATGGCTGTTTTTAAATTATGACTTCTTTTTGTATCTTGTGACGAGGCGAAAACATGTAACGTGGTTATTTTTCTGTACATATACGTTCCTAACAACTTGCAGCTAACATTTTTGTGTAAGCATTTATTGCTGCAGTCATTTCCATGTTGAATCTTTTGTGACGCAATTGCAGGAAATTTACAGTAAGGCTCCCCCCCCCCCGCAAATAAAATTCTGATAAAATGCACAAATTCCGACCAGAAGTCTGTTGAGTGAAACGTCTCCAACACTGAGCTCGCTGAAAACCGACGAACTGTGAAGCAGTTCGTGCAGATCTACGGGGAGGTCTTGAACTGCGCCTGCATGACAATGTGCAGGCTTCCTGCAATTCTCCGCTGTCGGAGAAGTTGCTGCAGTGTCATGGCTGCGATGCTAACGGTTCTCACAGCTGTGTTGCTGAAGCTTCAAGTCTTTCAGGATGTTACGTCGTTTTGACTGGTAGATAGTTGCCAAAGTTTCGAGATATTGTGATTCCTTTTGCGATCGTAACGTTGGTAACTATTTACCACTTGACACAGCATAATCCATAAAAGATGTATCTTGTCTTGGCCGTCAGTTCAAAGACAGTCCGAGGAACATAACTGCTAAAGTACCTAAGTACTGGTATAATCGGGAGAGCTTAGACTATTTTATAATAGAATTTAGGCAGCTGTCAGCATATGGGGTCATATTTTATAGTTACAAATTTCTGTCACAATTCATCTGGTAAATAGATATGTATTTCATTTTTCCTACAGGGAATTTATATATAATTGCTTTGTGCTTCTTTTTGTACGCCTAAATTGCATCGAATCCCACTACTTGAATGTAACATCCATTTCGAGCAACAAGGATTGTGTCAACCTTGAAATTTCCTGAAAAAAATATTTCATCTCCGTAGTTCTATAACATGTCCTACCCATTTCCTCATCTCATTTTTCTTGGTTTTACCACCATCACAACATTTCGTGGCCAGTAGACATCGTAAGGCTGCCTATGGGCTTATTTTTATCCATGTTATTGTCACTTCCAGTGTTTAGGCATCCTTTTTAGCAGTTTTTTCACACATTTTTATTCAGTGTCCTCACACACCTACAGTGTGTTTCACAAATCTTTGCTTTTGTTGTATGTCTCTACACAACTACTGTCTATGTCCCCACAATACTACTGTATATGTCCCCACACAACTACCGTCTATGTCTCCACACAACTTCTGTCTATGTCCCCACACAACTACTGTCTATGTCCCCACACAACTACTGTCTAAGTCACCACATAACGTCTGTCTGCATCCTCATACACACACAGTATCCTCTCACTTTACGAGACGATAAAATAAAAGAATATGACTTAGGAACCAGAATAAATAAGAATATATTAAAAAATCGTAGGTTTGACTGGTATGTGCTGTTCTGTTTGTAGTGGCTTGCAAGTTATAAATCTCCAGAAGCGTTTATTTTGTTTTTTATATAATATCCCGCCCTTAGACATAAAAATAAATGATAATTTCTGTTAGGACAACCTATAAACTTTTAGGCATAAAATAGATATGTTTAAATACATAGTGTTTTAATTTAAATAAGGAAGAATATTTCTTATTAAACACATTTCAAAATTTTGAAACATTGCATAAAATTTATGAAAATTAAAAAAACTAGAAACATTTATAATCATAATTGCTGACATGTTTGGCTAATAATTTTCTACAAACCCAAGCGGATTATTATAAAGCATTGTCACATTTCGTACACTCGGCAAGATGGAAGAATTTTAATGTTGAATTGGCACACCATAAAACATCCTACTTGTATTAGGGCTGCATCTGATTTCTCTCTTAGATCTAATGCCTGTGTTCTAAACCCACTAATGTGAATCCCAAATAAAGACGTCTTCCAGTCTTCTTGTTGAAAGTTTTATGACCTGTGACGTTAGTTCTCTTTTTGTGGTAAGTACCATGGCACAGGGTATATTCTGACCAGTAGAATATATTCAAATGGTCAGGTAACTTCCAGTAATGTTAATAGAACCCCAAATTTAATCACTTATCACCTTGAATGGTTTTATAAAAATCAACTCAATTTCCAGCAATTTACGTGTGTATCCCAAAGTGTTCCATTTCAGTATGTAATTTGACAGAAAATTTGTATGTAGTGTTGTAAAATTTTGTGTCCGTCCATCTTATATTTACAGTTTATCATACATTCTGACTTGTAGTTTCAAATTACCTTTGTTTTAATTGATGCTGCCAGGTTTTTACGATGGCAAGGACTGCTTGAACATCAGAGTCGCAGTTATGCTTTTTAAACGTTCGGTATTTTACACTTAACAAGATATTCAACTTTACTTGCCAAATATAATCTTAAATTCCTTAGTAAAATTTTGGAATGTGTTTGCGTCTTTTGTATTATTATTATCGTAATTATTATTTTATTATTTTTACCTAGGAGGGACGAGGTAACGGGGGAATGGAGGAGACTGCATAACGAGGAGTTAATGATCTGTACCCATCACCCAATATTGTGCGGGTGATAAAATCGAGAAGAATGAGATGGGCTGGCATTGTGGCGCGTGTGGGTGAGGAGAGGGGGGTGTATAGGGTCTTGGTGGGGAAACCGGAGGGAAAGAGACCACTGGGGAGAACTAGGCATAGATGGGTGGATAATATTAAGATGGATCTCCAGGAGGTGGAATGTGGGTATACGGACTGGATTGGGCCGGCCCAGGATAGGAACGGGTGGCGGACGCTTGTGAGTGCGGTAATGAACCTTCGGGTTCTGTGAAATGTGGGGAATTTCTTGACTAGCTGCAAACCAGTTAGCTTCTCAAGAAGGACTCTGCACCATGGAGTAAGTAAGT
>Ga0123352_10013878_pt1 | contig 12804 bp, 18 predicted proteins | sample TergutLab28metaG_FD_89700 | JGI IMG/M metagenome (GOLD analysis project Ga0123352, IMG submission 89700) | Labiotermes labralis P1 segment gut microbial communities from Petit-Saut dam, French Guiana - Lab288 P1 | ecosystem: Host-associated > Arthropoda: Insects > Digestive system > Gut ... | reverse complement strand
ACACAGGTTTTTGTACAGCCAGGTCAAACAATATATAACTTTTTTCTTTTGTGATTGTTTCATTTGTTAATCCATAAATCAGAACGACAGTGTGTCATCATCTTCAGCTAAAAAAGCTGCTTTTCTTTGCTCGAGCAATAAACTTTTTTTAGCTTTAGGCTTTAAATGATTCAAACTTCCTTTGACGACTAATCTGCCTTTTTTATCAAATGCCAAAGTATCAATGTATTGTGCCGTCTCGGCTGCCAGCGGCTCTTTTTTATAAAACTTCTTATATAGTCTGTTAAATGCTTCCGAAGCCTTTTCAATCTTTGTTAGATGCCTTTCATTACGCATTTTCTCTAGCGCCTCTAAAAGCTCTTTATCCGCTAAAGGTTCATTCACAATCCTTGCTAAATCCTCATTGCCAATATTATATATATTCTTAAAATTTAAATATGTATATTTAAACCCGTCCTCTAAATCCTTAAATACATCCAGCGTTTTATCTGCTGTCTCTGTAGGCTCTTCATGTTTTCTTAAAAATGCCTCTATTATCTCTTTTGCTTCATGATGCGATTCATCAATTTCATCATCACATTTTAATCCATACCACAAGCCATACCCTTGCATGGTTCGCCGACCATGTAATGCTTCATCCAAAGTTTTTTGCTGGATGAGAGTAAACGGGTCACTATCCTTAGTAAACATTTTAACAGCGTATTTAAACACTTCATAATAACTATCCTCATCCACTGGATCTAGTGTCACGCTGTATCCGTCCTTAACAGTAGTTTTTTTTATAGTCCCGTCATTAAAAGAATAGTCTTTTAAATTTTTGTTATTAAACTTTTTGTTGTTAATTATTAAAAACCATACCTTTTGCAGCAGCAGTTCAAAATCACAAAAATGTCTGTCCAATACCCTTTTGCCGTCTTTTTGTTTAAAAGAATATCTTTTATGTACTTTATCTTTTGTTAATATTAAGTTCGTTTTAAGTGCTAATATAACATGTAAATGCGGATGATAATCGTCAAAAATTCTGCCATACTTAGATTGTTTAACCTCTACAGTAATCTCACTTGACCTTAAAGCTGCTACGCATCCGTACTCTACAAATTCTTTGCGTGGCTTTTTGTTTACCAGCAGCATTTTAGTTAATCTGGTAAAAGCTTCATGCAATTGACCTAGTTTGCTATTAAGTTCATGTCCAAAACAATTAGGCACTGTTAATACCATATGGTATAAATCGTAATCCTGCATTGCAGCATCCAGCGCTGGACGGAATCTAAGTATCCTAGTAAGTTGCCGAGCTTTAATGCAGTTTAGACAAAATTTGTAGCCGCAGCGTGGTATACCTTTTAACACTTTTGTTTTTTGGTGCTCAAAAGTATTGTTTAACATGGTAAAGCTGCAGTGTGCAATGTCAACAGGCTTTTTGTAAATATATCCGTATGAATGCTTTTTTACCTCACTTTCATAACGCAGTTTTTGTATGCTGCAATGCTGATTTAAGCTATCCCCTATAAATAATGCCTGATCAAGGTTTTGCGCGATCATTTTATTTTGCGCTGTTTTTTCTAAAATATCGTGTACAAAGGGAATCATTATTTTAACTGAATTCAGCTGCATTTTAACTCCCCTTTTTTACAATATTTTAGCGTTTTTTCACATGGTTTCGTTTCTCATTTTCACAACTTAACCCCATGTGTCAAGGGGCGCTCTAAAGAGCGCCCAAATGCCCCGCTGCTGCCGCTTAAAGGCGGCTGTTTTTGTTGTTTTAAATGCATTGTTTTGGGTTGCTGTCTACTGGGTGCGTCCGCCACGGCGTTCCGCACACCAGCACGACAGCAAGCTTTTATTCACGCTATCCACTAACCCGTTATTGTATAGCGTGAGTTTTCATTCGCAGCTGATGCTGTCCAAATTGGACTTTTCAAGTCCCCATATTGCACCTTCGGTGCTTTTTTCTTTAAAAGTAATGTTACTACTAGGCTAGATGGTTCTATTAGTCTTTAGGTTTCTTTTAGCCTGCGAAGCTCCCAAGGCTCTAACTTTTCGCCTCTGTCTCTTTTTGCCCTTATATGTTTTTTGATGTATTGTTCCTGTATTTCAAGAAATTTTAACCGGTCAACTTTACCCATTTTTTCTTTATCATCTTTTTTAGATGATGCGCTTTGCCCGCCTGGCAGATGCTGGCTAATATGATAGTTATATACAGCTATTTTGCCTTGTCTTTTAGCTTCAGCTGAAGGAATATTAATTTTAGCAGCAATATCCTTTGCCCTATAGTACCTTAACGCTGTATATTGACCAGGCTCATCTACAACGTTAGCACGAATAATATGCCTAACTTCTTCTTTGGCAGTATCCACACCTTCTAAAAATTGACTAGCATAATTGCGTTGTCCTGCCGTTAAAGATTTATCTTTTAAGCGATGTTTATAATACTTTATCTTTTGTTCTAAACTATATTTTTTTTCTTTCATAAATTTTACCTATTTATTTTACTTGACTTAATAATTCAAACTAAGCTATACTAATTAATAGAGTTGCTTTGACCTCACCTGTGAGGCAAGTCGAAAGGACGGAGGGTAACTCTTTTTTTATGCTCAAGGATACCTTTTTTATTTCTTTTTATTGTTTTTACTGTACTTATCTTTTAAGCAATCTGGCATCTCTAAATCTTTATTATGTGGCTCAAACAGTCTCTTAGGTTTTTTAGCAGCTCTTTTTAAGTGCATAGGCAATGGGTCATCTTTATCTGGATTAGGATAAATCTTTTCATAGCCTTTTCCCTCTGAATGCGTTGCCTCACGATGCACAAAGCCTTCTTCTTGCTTTTTAGTTTTTTTATCAAAGACCAACTCTTCATCTATAACAAGAGTTGTTCTTTTTTTATTGGGTTTAAACCTTGCCCAAAAAGGAAACTTTTTAGGAAAATCTTTATTACGTTTCTTTTTCTTCATTTAATCACCTTTATTTAAACTGCTATACGCTTGTATCTCATCAATTATTAAATATGAATTTTGCTGCAGCATTTCACTTTCAACCATTTTATGCGTGGCATAACAAGGAATGTCTTTAATGCCTACTCCACATTTTATTAAGCTTTTAGCAAATACATCTTTAAACGCATCAGTTGTAAAACGGTTAGAATATATTTTTTTAAATGATACATAGTACGGATGTACTTTAATCACCTTTTCACTTGCGGCATCCTCTACCTCTAAGCTAGATATAAAATATCCAAAGCGATTATGTATGCGGTTATTATACCTATACACTCCACCACCTAATGCTTTAAGCAAAAACATTAAAAGTGTGTTATCGCCTCTGTTATGTCTGTAATCCTCATAAACCCTTAAAAACTTAGGAACTATAAATGAATATATTAATTCACCTATAAATGTCTTTTTCAATGTTAATTCAGGCTCTGACTTATATTTAATCTTAACTACTTCACATAAATCACGACAATCAACTCCTAAGCTTTCTGGGCGCTGCTCATCCATAAACACTCTAGCAAAAGGAAAGCCGCCAACAGTACATTTATGCCGTATAAGTTTTAATGCAGAGTTAAATTTATCATTTAATATTGTTGCTCTATTCTCTAATTTTTCAACCTCTTTCTTATTCCCATCAGCTTTTGCATTATCCAGTTGCTCGAGCACTTTTAAGCGCTCATTACGATTATCTGTAAGCTCTTTTGCTTTTAAGTGATTACCCTCTTTTTTAAGACGATCTTTTATCTCGTGCTCTTTAAATTGATTCCCTCTTTCTTTGCCCACTTCAGTTATTCCGATGATGCCAAATTCAAAGCAAGCACTTTGAGCATTGTTTTTTACCAGCTTTTTACCAAGCCGAAGAATATCAAAATTAAGGATGTGTGCATGCTTAGAATGTGTGCGTATTAAACGGCTGTCTTTTTTAAAAAAATCTAAGTCCCATTTTGGCATATTTCCGCTGTCTAAAAATCCAAAGTCTGTACGTACAGAATAATTGGCAAAGATTAAACTGGTATTAACTATATACAAAAAATACAACTGCACATAATCTTTTAAGGCTTCAAAAATTGTTGTTACTGTTTTTTTATCATCATAATCTAATCCGTATTTAATAAAGTCATAACCAAAAATCAAATTGCGTGAGTATGGATGCTTAATATTTCTTTTTGCACATTTATATAAAGCAAATTCAAAAATTTGCTGCTGCTTATCCACCCAGGCACAGGCACTTGCCCAGTTATATATATAGCCTTTATCTATTACAACTTTAATGTCATTCTCAAAATTTATCCAGGGAAAATACGGAAACTTTAAATCAATGTCATACATCATTTGTCGTGCTTTATATCGATAATACGATTCTGTTGAAAGCATCATGTCTGTTATTAATGTAGTCTTTCCCTTGCCCATAGCGCCACACAGCAGCACACAAATTTCCCTTTCATTTATAAACCCTTTGTTCATTGCTTCCATATGATTTAACAAATCATATGCTTTTATTTTTCGGCGGCGGTCTATAAGATAGAGAACCAGGATTAACCAAAGTATAACAGGTATAGTGGTTACAGTAGGCATTAAAAGGACAGCTATGTTATATAAAAAATAGTATAAAGCCACAAAGTCAAAGCTGATGAAAAAATACAACGAAATGGAAATTATGTGCAAGATTATAGCAAAAGCATTAAAATTAAAAAGCCATATTAATAGCAGTATCTTTTTAAAATGTGTACTTAAAATATAGATAGTGACAGATAAGATAAAATGTATAGGTGGATGACATAAGTGATTTAAACACCATTTAAAAGCTTTTAACGGTTTTGTATCCTGGTTATATCGGTTATTATGCTTTTTTGTAAAGCTTTTAATGATGTATCTACGAAGCATAAATACTGCTAAAATTATAAATGGCAGCAACATCATTAAACCTAATATCAAGCTTTCTAGTGAGTTAGCAAAAGCTCTAAAGTTAACACCACTAAACAGTGTTCTAAAGAATGAACCAAGATTAAAAACAAAACCAGCAGTAGTATCTGGAAGAATATTTATCTCGCCCGATGGCGGACGGATGGGACGTTCTGACAGCTGCTGTAAAAAGGTAAATCTAAAGTATGCTAGACTAGAGTGTCCTAATTGTATAAGCGCTTGCAAAACAGATAAAAAGGCAGTATTATAAACTATAAAAGTTAATACCAGCGATATTATCACTAGCATTAAAGCTGTTATTAATTTGTAGCGCCGTTTTAGAAAATTCATTAATTTCTTCCTCATATCCCCTAACTTGACACCATGTAAATACTATGTATGATATAACCAATACTCCCAATATTAAGAATATTAACTTTAAAATATTTTTAATAAATCTTTGTTTTATCGCTTTCACTATCACCACCAGCATCAAGATTATTTTTAGACTGCCACCTAAATAATTTAAGCAACAATAAAATCGGCAAAGTCAGCAGCCTAAAAATAAACATTAATAGATGTTTTAAAATAAAACCAATCAAGCTAAATACTCCAGCAAGTAGGCTTATTGTAAATGTTAAAATTATAGTAGCAATAATCATCTACTTTTTACCTTGTTTAGATATAGCTAACAAAGGCAACACTAAAGATAATATTTTAACAACTACAGCTAACATCAATATTAAACCTAGTATTATGCCTATAAAACGCATTATATCAACAACACCGCCATCACCGCCAAATAAATCTCTTAACCCGTCCCAAAAACCACCGCTATAACGGGAACGACTATCAGCAATGCCAACTGTGATGCCAGCAGCTAATTCACCGTTTAATAATCTCCAATCAGGATCATAGTATGTACCCCAATTTCTAACAGGAACATCTAAGTACCCAAAAGGTTGCATATAAATAAAATCCTGATGAAATGGCACACCTCTATCAAGTAAATCTTGCACAGTCATTACATCTAAAAGCATTGCATTTTCAATCCTTTGCACTTGTCCGTTAGTTGCTATAATGTTCCCATCAGCAAATATTAAAGGCAGTGCTGTTCTTTCGTTTATTATAGGAAAACCGAAAAAATCTGTTACTTGCCATGTTCTAGGATTAACTCTAATAGCTTCACCAACAGGAGTTACGACAGCACGACCAGCATCCATTATCTGCGGCCAGGGATGACGAGTAGATAAACGAATTGTTTGCAGTAAATCCCCCAATAAAAAATCTTCCCACATATCTATAACATTTCGAATCCTATGGTTTTGTCTAATTGTAGTCCATTTACTAGACCACCAAGGCGCAGGCTGCGGCAAACCTATTCTCTCATAACGCAATTCCCGACCGTTCATATCATAAACTGTATGCCTTGTATTTTGAAACACTTGCCACCAAGCAGCATTATGCGTGCGTATTGTTACAAATATTTCTCTATAACGACCATTCGGCTCTCTATAGTTAACTAAATAAACAGTTGAAAATAATTCTATAGCTCTAGTATAAAAGCCGCCTAATCTTAACTCATTTCTATTTAATCTGCTGTTTAAAAATATTGCTAAATGCCTATCCGCTCCATCCAATACTTCCTCAGTTTCTTCATTCCAATATAAAGAAAGTGAGCCATCAGTAGAGTTACGATTATTGTCCGCAATGGTGACTAAATCACCGTCTGCAGTGACAATTAATCCTGCCATTGAAAAACCTCTATGACCATCTGATGTATATAAATAACCTTGTCTTGTCTCATAAGCTCCGCTAGAAAAGGGAGCTATCGCAGGCACATAAATGTCATATTCAGCAGTCAACGCTTCAGACTGTGCTTGTATTCTTGCCCTTAAACTAGCGACACATCGCTGCTGGTTAAAATATACATACTGTTCATTATGTGACTGTGCTGTATTACTAACCCAAACCATAAACGGAGCAAAGATTATAATAAACAACAAAAGGCTTGCTATAGCTATTACCATTATTTTATTTTGCATTTTAATTTTTCGCATATTATCCCCCATAATAAATCCCATAGAAATATAATAAAGACCTAACTAAAAAAACCTGTTGTCTTGCCCTTAAACTTAACGGATTATATGGCATACCAGTTGTATCCGATGGTCTTGCTGTTTCAATTAAAAATACAGGCACATTAAAATAACTAGCCAACTCACGCCTAACAGTTCCAGCTGTTACATTCCCACTAAGCACTCTAAATGCTCTTTGAGGATTAGAAAATTCACTTGCGTTAATTGCCTGCACTGCAAATCGTGCCGCATCCAGCGTACCATCCATATATGAATGCCCTATACTATTTGGTAATGTTCCACTATGCCATGTCCCATCAGAAAGCATTGCTTCATGCAAGTCAATTATTATACAAGGGTCAAACTCTTCTATCAATCCGACAATTGCAGCTGCTATTTGATACGCAATGTTTCCATAAAGATTACCAGGGAAATGCCTATTTAAATCCAATCCATTGACTGTCCTTATGTGGTTGTATATCGCCAACGGATTAGCTTTTGGTATAATTAAAAATCTGCCGTTTGAAAAATTAAAGTTTTCTACCATGTACAATGCAGCCAACCAGCCTGCTGGTTCGTTACCATGTATGCCAGCAAGTATGACAACATTTTTACCATCATGATGAGTGTCAAAAATATGATAGGTTATCTCATGCTCATAAGTCATACCATAGCGTTTTAGCCTGCCCTCATAATGAGTAGTTTCAATTGGTTCATTAATCTCATCTTCTCCCCCTGCATTAATCCAGCCGCTAAAATGTGCCACTGCTGCTAATGTCATTGCACCTAGCAGCATGACAAAAATAAAGCTTGCCATAGTATTAAAAGAATTTTTTACTTTTTTCATTCAAACTCCTTTTCTAACGCCTGCGTTTAGAACCAAAAATCCAACTTAACAATGTAATAATCCCGACTATTAAAACAATACCTGCAACAGAACCAACAACTATAGGCCAAACTCCAATTTCAAAGCCTTCATTATTATTGCTGTTATTATCGCTGCCATTGTTGTCTTGACCCTCTACTGCATTTATTAAACTTTCTAATGAGATATGTAATGCAGGTCTTACTCCTCTTGAAAGCTGAGCACCGCCGCTTGTTAAAGTTCCAGCCTCTACATAAACTACAACTTGCTGAGGAAAAGTAGATGAAATATTGCGTGCCCAAATACTTGAACCAAACTCTCCTCCTTCAAAACTTATATCCTCTGCAGTCAAGCGCCAGCCGTTAATTCCCATCTCTTGACTTGAAGGAATCCAAATTCTGTCACTAGGACGAGCACCATGAATATTTGTATTTTGTGTCATAACATGACTTGTCAAATGAGGCACAGCACTAGACAAAGCAGTAAAATCCGCCAAAAGATTAGTCCGTAGTTCACTTTCACTGTATAGTGGAGGTACTCCGCCGTCATTCCATGTGCTAGGCGCACCAGTTTCAGGGTCATATAAGGTGCTATTATATACACTGTTTCGGTATGCTGAACTTGCCCAAAATGTTATGCGGTCATTTGTAACCGACATTATCCTAAAACTAAGGCGAGATAAGTTTGCTACAGCTTCCCCTCTATCGTGAACTAACGGAAACAGTCTAAATTCAGTCTCTCTATCTATACTCTGCCTATTCCTAATAGCGTATAAAATGTTTTGGGCTTGCCCAACATGGATATTGCCGTTTGCCATAAATAAACTGGCTCCAGTTGGCAACGTATTTGCTTGAGCAATTTGTACGGCTGTTTGATTTGATGATGGGATAAACAATCCCCCTAATGCTATTGTAATGGTTAGGGCTATTGCTGTAACCAATAAAATTATTTTTTTTCTAAGATTTTTTTTCTTTGTTTTCATTTTTTAACTCCTTTTTTAAAAAAAAGCAAGGCACATAATTTTATTACCCTGCCTATATAATTCAGTTATTTTTTCTTTTTCTTATTATAGCCGGCTCTTGCACTTGCCTTAACCTTAGCGCTTGACTTAGCAAAACGAACACTTGCCGTTTTATCTTGCCCAATAGCAATGCCTTGACCAATATAATAAGCTCGTTTTTCTTCAGCAGAATATGAATGCTTATTAGATTGTTTTTTTTCATCTAACATAGTTATTTTACCCCCTTTAAAGATTCCGCTTGCTTACCGCTTTTTGTACACTATGACGGAGTTGAACCGCCTATTAAACCCTTATAGTGCATAGCCTCTGTTTATGCAGAGGCTAGATTTTGTATAAAACAAGTAATCCAATCTTGAAGCGGTTTTAAGATTAAACTCCTTGCACATACCTAAATTATTTAACAACTTCTACCATATACCCAATACGCATGAAACTTTTAAAATCTCCTACCTTAACAGGATAATTTAGCGGCTCACCCTCTTCAATAGCTATACTGTATCCAAAATATCTTACATGCCCCTTATCCTTTTTGCGTGAGCTGAGTTTATCAAAAAGAACAGGAAGCTCTGCACCTTTACCCAATATCCCAAAATATGACCTATCTTCAGGTTTAAGATTAGACAGCGTTACTATCCAGTTTGGGTGTAATGCTATTTTTAAAACTACATTATCTTTTTTTGTAAAAGAATCTCTTTCGATGTCTACAACACCTTTTAAAAATTTACCCTTTATTTGTGGAGCTATCTCATAGCTGTCACTAAATTGAGAGGCTGCTATCTCTTGTGCTTCAAAATCTATAAAATCTACAGCCGCAACAGCACTTGACGCAAATTGAACACCTGTTCCATTGTTTCTTGATTTTTTTATGTCAATTGTTTGGTTTTCCATTTTTTTGTTTCTCCTTGTTTTTTGTTTTTTAGTCTGTTAATATCACTAAACAGTGCGTGCACTCACTGTAAAATAATCTATGAAAGAAAAGAAATTTGTCCAGCTTCAGCTTTATAAAAATTATGTTTTGGCAAAGTGTAATATAAGTCCATAAAGCCGCATCCGTTTCTACACACATAGTCTTTAGGGTCATAGCGGCTGCATGATGGACAGACATAAAAAGATTTAGCTATTTTAAAAAACTTAGATTGCTCAAATTCTGCCTTAGTTTCTTTTACTATGAATTCTTTGCATTTTGTGCAGCCTTTGCCTCTGCCCTTATATACACAGCTTTTGCAGTTTTCTAAATGCTTTAATGTCTCACTTTTAAATTTAATCATCTATTACCTCGAGATAAAAAATATCAGAGAATTGTTGCTTGTTTGACCTTTGCCATCAAATCATGAAATTTATCATGCAGCAAAGTAAATGTTTCAACATATCCATTCATTGCTTTTCGTACAAAATAAATAATCTTAGAGCCAACAGAAACACCATCAGAATTATATGTAGCCTCAAATCTTATAACACTATTTAAATTAACCAGCATTAATACACTGCCTAAAATACTGTCGTGCCTTTCAACCTCTATAAATCCTTTCATAATTTTTAATCACCTTTTTATTGTATATGCGGAACGCTGTATGAAACAAGATAGTCAATATCACAAGATATATCATCTTGCAATAGACCAAAACAACTATCCACAGCTTTTAAAAATGCGTTATAGCTGTCAAAAACTATGTTGAAAATGTGTAAGCCATTTTTATGATAATTCAACTTAATTCCTGTTGCTCTATAATCATTGTAATTAGCTTCAATCTCATCTAATGTTGTGTTAATCAATTGATTATTCTCTTTTTTATTTTTGTTTGACATTTTTAATTATCCCCTTGCCGAATTCAGCAGCATTTTTATTTTTTTGGCGCAGCAATAACTAATTGACTTTTTATAAATAATTGTGATAAAATATAGTGTTAAGCTCCCACAGCCTAATAAAATCATATAAAAAGGAACATACAATGCCTAAGAAAAATAAATCCATAATTACCGAAATTGCACTACTGCCTATCACAACCATAGGTGCAATTATTGACCTAACAGGAAAATTCTTTTCTGCTTTTGGAAAGTTTTTAGATTGCTTAATCAAAGTCAAAAAACTAAAATCTAAACAACCAAACACAAAAAAACAAACCAAATATGATTACCTTAAATATAAATTTTAATATTCAATACTCCCCACTTTTTATTTATATAATTAGCCATTGGCTATTACTGCTGTCTTTAATTTGACTTTTAACTATTAAATAGAGTAAATTAAAAGCAGTATATAACGATTTTTTAGAGTTGTCAACTATTTTAAAGAGTTAAAATGAAAAAGATTAAAAATTATGAAAAATAAACTACCAGAAAGACTAAAAAAATTAAGAGCAGACAGCGAACTTAGCCAAGCTAAATTAGCAGTTATTTTGAATATGCCGCAACAAACATATGATAAATGGGAACAAGGACGCAATCAACCTAGCATAGAAGCACTTATTCAGTTATCAGCCTATTATGATGTTTCAATTGATTATCTAATTGGAACTAGTGATAATACTAACAAAGCTATTGATGAAAGCTGTGCTACTATTGATAATAAATATGCATTTATAAACAACAGTAAGATAAGCATAAATCAAGCAAAGAAAAATAAATAAATTAAGGAAAATATTATATGGCAAAAATATGCACTCAATGTGGTGCTACTTTATCTAATAGCCGTTGCGACTATTGCAATGCAATAGATAATCCTAACAATATAACAACACCAACATTTAATATAAAGCCTGTTTTGCAAAATATAAATAAACCAACACCAGTAAAAAAAAGAAAAAATATAATAATAATCCTACCAATTATTACTTTCGTTATAATTATAGCTGGGTCAATTGGATTATATTTAATTCTTAGAGATACACCCGAAATAGAAACACAACTATTTATAAACAGTGATTTTGCTCACTGGATATCAAATCCACCAATACAAGAAAGACACCCTCAAGCTCTATCGCCAAACACAACAGCATTTGCATGGAGAGTAGAAGTAAGAGGCACGATACATAATCAAACAAATACAAATTATTCACCATTGATAATACAAATAAGTCTATATAGAGATAACAATAGAACAAATAGAATCGGCTATGTTATAATTGAAAAAAATGTGCCAGCAAATTCAGAAATAGAAATTTCACAAATTATCTGGACAAATTTCTATCCAGCAAACCCAGATAGCACATTTCCAAGAACATTTCAATTCACAATACTTTAATAATCAAAAAAAGCTGATTGTAAAATCCACATTTACAATCAGCTTTTTTAATATAAGAAACAATAATTAAATTATTTAATAAAAATACAGCATCATTTAAATATTAAACATATTCTATAAGCAAAATCTAAAATAGCTAAATGACTGCACTTTAATCCCCTGCCCTGCATCCAATATATATGTCCAAAAAAGCAAGCTGTCTTTTGCGAAGTGATGTATCATAGGAATGTGGCTTGTGCATGGTATCACTTTCTCACCCCTTTTCTATCTGTGCTGCGTGTGTATAATCGCAGACTATCCCCATGACTAACTGTATCCTTAGTTGCAAACTCATACACAGTCATAACTTTAGACCAGCCAGATTGCGCCAATGTTTCATGCAGAATTTTAAGTACAAGTTCTGTAGCGCCCTTAGCTGTTTTGGCAAAGTATGTGCTGCTATTGTATCTAATACGATAGCGGTTTTCACACGATCTATAAATTGTTATAAACCTCTCTTGTAATAATGAGTCTAAATATACTATGTGTAAATCCTCTAATCCCGTAGATATTTCATGCCGCAAACACAGTTTGTTTAACCCAGCTGCACACAGGTTTTTGTACAGCCAGGTCAAACAATATATAACTTTTTTCTTTTGTGATTGTTTCATTTGTTAATCCATAAATCAGAACGACAGTGTGTCATCATCTTCAGCTAAAAAAGCTGCTTT